>Ga0209603_1005362_pt1 | contig 10338 bp, 13 predicted proteins | sample COGITO_mtgs_1206_FD_184812 | JGI IMG/M metagenome (GOLD analysis project Ga0209603, IMG submission 184812) | Pelagic marine microbial communities from North Sea - COGITO_mtgs_120607 (SPAdes) (version 2) | ecosystem: Environmental > Aquatic > Marine > Epipelagic ... | reverse complement strand
ATTATTTTAATGGCAGTAGTGTTTTCGGCACTAGTAGGCTATTGGGCTAACAACTGGGGACGCAATGGATGGCTATGGTTTTTAGCTGCAATACTCATCTCACCGTTGATCGCAGCAATCATTTTGTTGGTTATGGGGCGTGATGGTACAGCTAAAGAAGCTAAAGACGCAGAAGCCATTGAAGCTGAAGCACAAAAAGCAGCAGCTATCGAGAAGCGCAAAGCAGAGTTAATGGACAAGTAATCTTGACTAAGATGATTCCAAATGAGGCGTTGATATATGAGCGTAGCGACGGTGTTGTCTACGCTCGTTATCGTGACCCTCCGCACAACACAATACCACGCTGGATCATCGGCGGCGATCCAGCAGGTGTATCAAGAGCGCAGGGCGACATGTTACATTACAGTGACTGGCAAGATTTATGTAGACTAGCAAAAGAACATCCTACATTAGAAAAGTTATTAGATCGATTAGTAACAATGTATTACGTAGTAAAGGACGACAAATGAGAATTATTGCAGGACCGTGTCAGCATGAAAGTTTAGGACAAAGTGCAGAGATTGCACGTGAGTGTAAACGTGTATGTGACAAATACGGTATTGAATATTATTTCAAAGCAAGTTACGACAAAGCAAATCGCACAAGTTCTAAAGGCCAACGCGGTGTTGGATTAGAAAACACCATGATGGATTTTCGTACACTGAAAGAAACGTATGGATTATCCACAGTAACAGATGTACATAGTGTTAGCCAGATTGGTGAGATTATCGTAGGTTGGAAGGAATGCGTTGATGTATTACAGATACCAGCATTCTTATGTAGACAAACAGATTTGATTCGTGCCGCAGTTAATACAGGCAAGATTGTCAACATCAAAAAAGGACAGTTCCTTGCACCATGGGATATGGCAGGAGTGCTAAGTAAGTGTACAGACGCTAAGGAGGTCTGGATAACTGAAAGGGGGACTAGTTTTGGATATAATACTCTGGTTGTTGATTTCACCGGCCTTAGCTATATGCTTGATAATTTTAACGTACCTATTGTACTCGACGCCACGCACTCAGTACAAAAGCCAGGTGGCCTTGGAGGTAGCAGCGGCGGCAATAGGGATTATGTTCCTGGCCTATCTCGTGCAGCTAGTGCTTTGGGGATTAGGGATTTCTTTTTAGAGGTACATGCTGACCCAGACAACGCACCTAGTGACGGCCCAAATATGTTGCGACTAGAAGACTTTGAAAGGACAGTAGATGAAATCTACCGCTATTCTTATACCCGCTAGATACGGCAGCACACGCTACCCTGGAAAGCCGCTTGCATTGTTAGATAGCGTTCCTATGATACAACGTGTGTATGACGCTTGTATTGCGTCTAACCTACCAACGTATGTGCTTACTGACAATCAAGAAATATATAATCTAATGGGTGCAGGCAAATGCATTATGGATCTAGAAGATTATGAAAACGGTACAGAACGATGTGCTGGCGCTGTAGCAATGCGCACACTTGATGAGTTTGATTACTTTGTTAATGTACAAGGCGACATGCCTGATGTTACAGTTGACATGATTGAAAAATGTATTTTTAGTTTGCAACATTATCCTATAAGCACAGTGTTTGCAAAGATGTCAGAAGAAGAACAGAACAACCCTAACTCAGTTAAGATGGTACGTGCTGGCGACCAAGCACTATGGTTTGGCAGAGGTATGACAGGCTACGGCGAATGGCACTTAGGTGTTTATGGTTATCGTAAGAATGCATTACAAATGTATCCAAGTATGCAAGTTGAAAAAGAAGAGCGTGTTGAAAAACTTGAACAACTACGCTGGCTAAAAAACGGTTGGCAAATTGGTTGTTTGAGTGTACAATTTAATGGAGTAGAGATTAATTCACCAGAGGACGTTGACACATGGCAGCAGAAAAGATCGCAATAAAAGAAATCCTCAGTTGGGTTGACAATGGCGAAAAAGACATTTGGAATCATCTAGAAGACGATCACAAAAAACAAATCAGTTTTTGGTTGTTGAATAGATATGTTGCTAGTGTAAGCGGCAGTCGTGAAAAGCAAGAGCTTGCTATCTTTAAGACCAACGAGTATTACAACAAACACTTTAATACTATTGGTGTAGGTAAAGAAAACGGACATCAAAAATTAATGTGGCAACTGTTGTGTATGAGTGGCGCAACTGGTAAGAATGAGTTTCATCCTTGGATTGGTTTTAAAAAGAAAGCAGGCGGTAATGACAAGGCTGTTAAACTACTAGAACAAATTCATCCCAACATGAAAACAGATGAGGTAGAATTACTTGCTGGACTATATACAAAAAAAGAACTTAAAGCACTTGCAGAAGAGCACGACATTGAAGTCAAACTCTAAACCATATGTATGCGAATATTGCGGCAGCGGATATGTAAAAGAGAAAACTCTTTTTGCGCATATGTGCGAAAAGAAAAGGCGTGCTTTACAAAAAGACGAAAAGCGTGTTCGTCTTGGTTTTTATGCGTTTGGGCGTTTCTATAAACTAAGTGCCGGAAATAAAAAAGAAAAAACATACGAGGACTTTTGTGCAAGTTCATACTATAATGCATTTGTAAAGTTTGGTAGTTTTGTTAATAATGTTCGTCCATTATATCCCGAGAAGTACATTGATTATGTAGTTACTAGTGGGGTTAAATTAGATCATTGGTGCAGAGACGAAATGTATGAAAAGTATGCTGTAGAACTAATTTTAAAAGAAAATGTATCTACAGCACTGGAACGCAGTGTAAAAACTATGATAGAATGGGCTGAAGAAAATAACGCACACTGGAATAGCTATTTTAATTATATAAGCTTGAATAGAGCAGTGTGGCACATTAAAGATGGAAAGATATCACCTTGGCTTGTATTAAATTGTGCAAGTGGTAAAGAAATGTTAAGTAAATTTAATGACGAACAATTAGGCATGATTTATCATGTAATTAACCCAGAGCATTGGGCACTACGCTTTAAACGCTTGCCTAACGATGTACAATTAGTTAAAGATATAGCAAAGGAAAGTAAATTATGAAATTAGTATATTATCCAGATCCAATTTTAAATAAAGAGTTAGATGATTTTAATTTAGAAAATCCTCAGTATGATCCAAAACAACTTAAATCAGATATGGTCAAAATGATGCTAGAGTCAAACGGTATTGGTCTAAGTGCATGCCAAGTAGGATTAAATTTTAAAGCATTTGTAATGGGCGATAGTGAAGATAATAGTACGTTATGTATTAATCCTACAGTGTTACAGTTTACTGAAGAGACTACATTAGATGTCGAAGGCTGTCTAAGTTTTCCTAATGTATATGTAAAAGTCAAACGTCCTAAAGAAATATTAGTTGAATTTTATAATGAAGAACTAGAAAAACAACAAGTAAAGATTACAGGGTACTCAGCACGGTGTTATCTACATGAATTAGATCATTTGTTAGGCATTACTATGAAAGACCGTGTTAGTAAAATGAAATGGGATATGGCTACTAAGAAAGCACGTAAATTGGAGAAACAGTTTGCCTGATATTGACATAGACTTTGCAGACAGAGATATCATTTTATCACAACTTGAACATCGTGTAGCAAAGTTAAACACAGGTAAGAAGCACAACACCGGAGTCTACGCAACAGAGATTCCGCACAACCCTATTGACAACTTGGCCACAGTTGAACATAAGGCAGCAGAAGAACGTGGCTACTTTAAACTAGACTTCCTTAACGTAAGCATATACAAAGACGTTAGGGACGAAGAACATCTAACAGAACTAATGGAAAGGGAACCCTTATGGGAACTACTGGAACACAAGGACTTCAGCGAAAACGTATTTCATCTAAACGGGCACGGAGCACTGCTGAAGCAATTGAAGCCGCAATCGGTAGAACAATTAGCAGCGACACTAGCGATCATTCGACCAGCCAAGAGACATCTAGCGAACGAGAGTTGGGAAACAATAATGAAGGAAGTGTGGACAAAGCCAACTGATGGTGCATACTATTTTAAGAAAGCACATGCTGTTTCATACGCAATGGCATGTGTAGTACACATCAATTTACTATGTGAAACTATTAGTTCTTAGATTTTTTTACAAGTTGTACGTTTTTACGTTTAATTCTTTTTACTGATAAGTTGTTTAAATTAACACACGGTCCTATAGGTACTTTTACATCTTTTGAATTCATAGTCATTAATGAATATTTAAACGGTTCCATTTCGTTTCTTAGAAAAATATTAATAGGTATTAAACGGTTTGATTCCCACCACCAAATTTCTCCTAAATTAAGAAATTCTCGTTTTTCTAATTCTGATTTTAAGTCCGTGTAGATATACATTGAAGTCACCCACTGATCTTGGTTTACTATGACTCCTACGTATTCTTGTCCACCGTACACTACTACGCTTATAAATGGAAAATTGTCTTCAATATCTTTTCTTAACATGTGATTCCGATAAATACTTTATAATAAGGATCTTATATGCAACTTATACCTAGATATTTATACAAAAATAAAGTTGACATTATATCAAATGATGTAGGATTCGTGACGGAGTATAGACCAGTGTATAGTAGACAAATTAAAATATATAAGGGAATTGATAATGTATTAGATTTTAAACTTCTCAATGCAGATCAAAAACCAATAATAACTATAGGAAGTTATACAATTAAATTTCAGGCATTTGACGAAACTAATGCTCTTATTATTGAACACAACTGTACTGTTGTAAATGCTTCAAAGGGTTTATTTAAAGTTACTATTACTGATAACGATTTACTAAACGTAAAACAACAATATCTAAGCTATAACATTCATCTAGTTGACGCTAACGGCGCAGCAGCTCTTACGTATTCAAGCAGTCACTTTGAAAATAAAGGTGTTATATATGTAAGTAGTGAAGCATTTCCAGGGCCGCGTGAAACATACAGTGTGACAGCCTTTACACAAGATGACACCATATGGAATTCAGAAACACTTACAGCAGAGCCGGGAATTAACGGTAATGATGCATTACACACTGCTGTAGTATACAGCGATAGTTATGTAGGAGATATTGTAGTGCAAGCAACACTAGACAACCAAGTTATTGGAACTACTAACTGGGCTGACGTTGCAACAATTACACTAGCTGGTACAGAGACAGAACCTACAGCCGTAAACTTTAACGGCGTTTACAGTTATCTACGTTTTAAAACAACAGCAGATCCTGCAGATAAAATTACAAAGATTCTAGTTAGAAACTGATTGACAACTCGCACACTCGACGCTATAATAATAGTATGAGTGTAGTAAGCGAAACAGTTCTGACATACTTACCTGCTAAAAGGAAACAAACTCCTAGCGGCTGGCTAAGTTTCAATGCGCCCTGCTGTCACAACAATGGCAACAGTGCGGACACTCGTGGCCGCGGCGGAATGATCAGTAATCCAGATGGCGGCATTAGCTATCACTGTTTCAACTGCGGCTTTAAAGCAAGCTGGCAACCGGGCAGACAATTCTCACACAAGTTGCGTAAACTACTCCAGTGGATGGGAGCACCTGACGATATAATCAACAAGGTGGCACTTGAAGTGATGAGAGAAAATGAAGGCGTACAAGCAAAAGAACGTATTGCCGAACTGCCTACATTCAACACTGTCCCGTTGCCAGAAGATGCGATTAAGATTACAGACATCACAGACTTTAACAAATTTAGTTTAGCTATACTAGAGTACATGGCAGCACGCCACTTGAATGTAGACGACACAGACTACTACTGGAGCCCTAGCTTAGGGTACCGTGATAGACTTATTATTCCGTTCTACTTTGAAGGACGTATTGTAGGCTGGACGGCCCGTAGCATTAACCCAGACAAGAAGCCCAAGTACTTGACTGAAGTACAGCCAGGCTTTGTTTATGGTTTAGATGAGCAGCCCTATAACAAACAGTTTGCTGTTGTATGTGAAGGACAAATAGATGCTATACACATCGAAGGCTGCGCACTAGGCGGATCAGAGATTAGTGATCAACAGGCTATGCTACTCAACAGGCTACAGAAACAAATTATTGTAGTGCCTGACAGAGACACCGCAGGCAGCAAACTTGTTGAACGTGCTATTGAACTAGGATTTAGTATCAGCATGCCAGAGTGGCCGCCGGACATTAATGATATCGGTGACGCTGTTACTAGATATGGTAGGCTATACGCATTGTACAGTATTGCAACTAGCGCAACTGACAGCGCACTTAAAACAAGGCTCCGGGCAAAAAAATGGTTCGACTAATAATCGCTTTACTTATTGTGTTACTAGTGCTATACTATACACTAAGACAAAATGATCTCGAACCTAAGTTTACGTACACACCTCCAGAGATAATTACTATTGAAATACTTCCGCCGATTGAGGAATTGAATGACAACTAGACAAAACACAGATTATGGTTATGATATACAGAAAGTATATCTAGAAATGTTTATGACAGATGCTGAGAGCTTTGTACGCTGTCAGGGTGTGTTTGACCCTACAACTTTTGATAGACGTTTGGCAGAGCCAGCTAAGTTTATTAAAAGCTATGTAGAAGAGCATAACGCACTTCCTACATTTGATATGATAAATGCTGCTACTGACACTAACTTGAAACATCCAGGCGACCTGCAAGAGAACCACTATGACTGGTTGCTACAGGACTTTGAAACGTTTGCAAAACACAAAGCACTTGAGAAAGCTATCCTTGACTCAGCCGACTTGCTGGAGAATGGTGAGTATGGACGCTGTGAAGAACTAGTTAAAGCAGCAGTGCAGATTGGTTTGCAAAAGGATCTAGGTACAGACTACTTTTTAAATCCGCGGGAACGTCTAATGGCTATCAAAGACAAGAACGGACAGATCAGTACAGGCTGGCCGGCACTAGACAAGAAACTGTTTGGCGGGTTCAATAGAGGCGAACTGAATATCTTTGCAGGTGGTTCAGGATCTGGTAAGAGTTTGTTTATGGCGAACATGGGTGTGAACTGGTGTTTGCAAGGACTTAACGTAATGTATCTAACATTCGAGCTTAGTGAAAATCTAGTTAGTATGCGTCTTGACTCGATGACATCAGAGATTCCAAGTCGTGATGTGTTTAAAAGCATTGACGATGTTGAGATGAAAGTTAAGATGATTGGCAAGAAGTCAGGAGCGTTTCAGGTCAAGTACATGCCCACAGGCAAGAACGCAAACGATGTTAGAGCTTACTTGAAAGAGTATGAGATTAAAACAGGCAAGAAGATTGATGTACTGTTAATTGACTACTTGGATCTTATGCATCCAATTGGACAAAAGATTAGTGCAGAGAACTTGTTTGTTAAAGACAAGTATGTATCAGAAGAACTGCGTAACTTGGCTATGGAGCTCAACACTATCTTTGTTACAGCATCGCAGTTGAACAGAAGTAGTGTAGAAGAGATCGAGTTTGATCACTCACACATCTCTGGTGGTATTTCAAAAATTAATACAGCAGACAACTTGATTGGTATCTTTACAAGTCGTGCAATGAAAGAACGTGGACGCTATCAGATACAGCTTATGAAGACACGTTCGTCAAGTGGTGTAGGACAAAAAGTTGATCTAGGCTTTGACGTAGACACACTGCGTATATTTGACATCGGCGACGAAGACGATGATCAAGCAACGGCAGGAGCAGGTGGCTCAGGCAATGCAAGTTCGATTGTAAGCGCACTCAAACGCAACGGTTCAAATCAAACTGCAACACCTAATGACGATCCATCGGACGGTGCAGGTGTAGGAAAGATTCGAGCACAAACAGATAGTACCAAACTAAGAGACTTCCTTAATAATTTAGGCGAGGAGTAATAAATACAGTATAAAGGATTTCTACAGTGAAACTATATAAACCATTCCAACTATTTACACCTGAAGAGTGTATACAAATTATCAAAGATGCAAAAGAACTTTCTGAAAGTGACGGCATTGCTGGAGGACAGCACAATCCCGGAGTAAGAAATAATAAAGTCTTTTGGTTAGATTATGACAATGTTGGAAAGTTTCAATCGCCTATGTTGGATATTGATGGTTATGATATAACTTGGATCCAAGAACCTATTCAAATTTCTAAATACGATTCTGGACAGTTTTATCACTGGCACAAAGATCAACTTAACAATCAAAGGACTAGCGCTCGTATACTTACACTAACGTGTACGTTACAAACGGCCCCTGGTGGTCTATTCGAAACACGAGATCATACTTTTGATTTAAAACAAGGCGAAGCGGTTATTATTCCGTCTGACGTTGAGCATAGAGCACTTCCTCCAATAAGCGGAACACGTTGGGCAGTAACCGCTTGGGGGATGGGGGCAAATCCTAATCTAGAGGAACCGGTAGTTTAGCATTCTCAGTCTGCAAGTACAACTTAGGCTCCCAATCAGATACGCTAAGGGTATTAGCTTCGTTTAAACTATCAGCAAATTCTTTAGATCTATACTGTGCCTTCTTAAGATCGGCAGGACGATTTATCATTACCATTTCGGTAGAGTAATGTTGTTCGCGTATTTTCTTTGTTTTTGCACTGTATGCACAAATTATATAATGATTCTTAAATCTTTTGGGGTCTGACATATGATCTCCTTTTGTATATTTACCGGATAAATATAAGCAAAGGAAATATTTATCATGCCCATACCAGTACGAAGTTTACGATTACAAAGGCGTTCGACACAAAGCTTAAACACACTAAGCGGATCGTCAGGTGAAATCTTTTTTGATGAAGAAAATCAAACGCTTAGATTGTATACTGCTAATCAATCAGGTAGTACTATCCTTGCAACCCGTCAATGGACTGAAGATAATACATTCAGTGGAGACTTTCAAGATCTTACTAACAAGCCAGTAATTCCAACAGACTTACGAGATCTAAGTGACATTGATAATCGGTTGTTTAGCGGCGACTATTTAGATTTAATAAATGCTCCAGACCTTGAAGCATTAAACATAGACATTAGTACTATTAATAGTATCGGTGATGTAGATACAGAAACAACACTTCCTAGTATAGGAGAGGTGTTGCAGTGGGATGGCACAAGTTGGGTTAATTCATCAGTTGAAGGAATTACAGACACTGATACTACATACACGTTAACTGGTGATAGTGTTGCTGGCGGTGGATCAATTAATCTTACAGACAGTGATACAAATATTAACAATGTAAATTTAATCGGTGGAACAGGCATTGCTGTTTCATTAACGTCGGTTGATACATTAACTATTAGTAATACAGCAACTTACGAGTTAAATGATATTACAAATGTAAGTATATCACCCCCTGCTCTAGGACAAGTACTATCATGGAATGGTGCAAATTGGGCAAACACAACTTTCGAGAGCAGCGGTGGAATAGAACTAACTGATTTTAGTGTAACGCAAGAAGCTGCTGCTAATAACGGCTCGCTTAGTTATGATTTTAATACTGGAGTGTTTACGTACACGCCGCCCGACTTATCTACGTATGCAACTACTTCGAGTTTTAGTGTTACAACAAATACAGCAAGCGCCGGCGGCAGTTTAAGTTACACTGGAGGTGTATTCACATTCCGTCCTGCACTTGTAGATAACTTTATTGCATTAAACAACCTAAGTGTAGTTTCAAACGCACCCAGTACCAACAGCACATTAACATACGACAACGCTACAGGACAGTTTACATTTACTCCGCCTGACTTATCAGCCGTAGGCGGCGGAGAAGTTGTAGATGATACAACTCCTACATTAGGAGGCAACTTAGATGCTTCGAATTTTGATATTTCAAATGTAGGAACTATTAGTGCAACTACATATTCTAATGCAGGGACAGGTGCTCCGGTAATCACAAGTGCAAGCACTATTACACTAGATGCACCAGACGGTACTATTGTACAAAGTGGTCCGTTTAGATTACCTAGTCTTTCCACTACTCAGAAAAACGCACTTTCTGCTGTTAATGGTGATATAATATATGACAGCACTATTAGCCAAGCACAAGTATATGAAGGATCGTGGACATCAATTAGCGGTGGCGGCGGTATTGCCTTAACTGACTTGAGTGTAGGTGCCGAAGGCACTGCAAGTGGTGATGGTGCTATTGCTTACAATAATGGAACAGGAGTATTTACATACACTCCGCCAGATACAAGTTCATTCTTAACAAGTGTACCGGCACAGTCATTTAGTAGTTTAACAGGTAAGCCGACAACACTTGCAGGCTATGGCATTACAGATGCATTTGACGGTGTGTTTAGTTCACTTACTAGTAAGCCAACAACACTTGCTGGTTATGGAATTACTGATAGTTTATCAGCTAGTGCTGCAC
>Ga0209603_1005357_pt1 | contig 10346 bp, 18 predicted proteins | sample COGITO_mtgs_1206_FD_184812 | JGI IMG/M metagenome (GOLD analysis project Ga0209603, IMG submission 184812) | Pelagic marine microbial communities from North Sea - COGITO_mtgs_120607 (SPAdes) (version 2) | ecosystem: Environmental > Aquatic > Marine > Epipelagic ... | reverse complement strand
CTTGTGCTCATATGTTTATTATATTACCTTAGCTTCCATTTGTCAACCTTTTACCATTCAACTTTGGGTGGTAAACTCATTAGTATTGCATCTACATCACCACCAGTTTTTAAACCAAAGCGTGTGCCTCTATCGTATAGCAAGTTGAACTCTACATAACGTCCACGTTTGTAGTACAGTTGTTGACGATCATCGTCTGAGTACTTAGTATCTTTGTAGGTGTTTACTGTGTGTTTGATTAGATTGTTAAAGTGAACTCCTACAGCTTTTACAAAATCAAAGTGCATGGTACTAGGATCGTGATACTCAAAGAATATACCTCCTATGCCTCGTGTTTCTTTTCTGTGTGGCAAGTAAAAGTATTCGTCACATGCTTTGCTAAACTTGTCGTAGTAGGTTGTATCATATTCATCACACATAGCTTTTAGGTGTGTGTGGTAGTTTGCTTTGTATGCATCGTCGGCAATGCAAGGTGTTACATCCATACCTCCACCAAACCATTCCTTGGTTGATGTTTTTAAGTAGCGTGTGTTAAAGTGCATAGCAGGTACCCAAGGGTTCATAGGATGTAGTATAACACTTGTACCTGTAGCATAATACTTGTTGTGTTCTTCTGTGCCGGGTATTTCTTTTGCAAACTTTGCGTCAAACTCACCTGTTACTTCGCTAAAGTTTACTGTACCTTTCTCGAACACTGTACTTTTTATTGTCTTATGAGATTGCGTCCAACCTTGTCTAGTTGGTGCCACACGTTCTGTCATTGGTGCATCTAGTGATTCAACAGTTGCTACGATATCATCTTGTAACTGTTTGAACCATTTGCTATACTGGGACATACCATTCCTTGTCTATTATTTGTCGTTGTTTGGTCTTAGCAAGCACGGCACCGATACAACTACCTGGGTCACCTGGATTTGGTGGAACATGTATAGTACGCCATTGAATGCGTATCTTGTCTACAGCATCTTTATTAAGAGCACCCCCGCCTGCAAGTGCTACATGCTTGGACCCTGTTTGTACCTTTGTCCAGATGCTTAGTATGTTTACAGCATATTCAAATAATGCTTGTGTGGCTGCGGCAATGTCATACATGTCTTGCTGTGATGTTAGATTGGGTTTCCACCACATACATCCTCGATGTAAGTTTTGTTTTATTTTAATTTCTTGTGGGTGGCGTTTTGTATGATCAACGTCTATTAAATCTTTGCGTATGTCTGGAGAAAAACGTGCAGGGTTACCTTTCTTTGCCCACTGGGCTACTAGGTATTCATCACGTTGAGGTACTAGGCCCATGCGCTGTGTCATAGCACTGTAGAAAAGACCTAGGCTATGCGGATAACTTTGACTGTAGACTTTACTGAGTTTGTTATTCTTTCCATGCCATACCGTTAGGGTCTCAAATTCTCCTATACTATCCAAACAAATTACTGCACAGTCGTCATGAGGCTGAGTATAATATGCATAGGCTGCATGTGATTCATGGTGTTGGGTATATTCAATCTTACAACTAATGTCCCATTGTTTGAGATAATCACGTATGTTGTTTTCTTTATACAACCAACCCTGTCCTGCTCTCCACTGTCTAAATGTTTTTAATAACGGACGTTCATACCAAATAACTTTTTGTGGTTTTCCAAAACTCTGTTCTGCAACAGCAATTTGTGTCCAATTAAAGTCTGGATCGTTAGGCACCTTGCTAAAGTCTTTTGAAAGACTTGCCCATAGTAATTTGTTATCGTCAAAGACAGCTAAACTAGCATCGTGACTGTTACCAACCATTCCCCATTTAATCATTATATCTTTTCCATAGTTTATGTAATATGTAAAACCAAACACCGTTAATTGCAGGCTCTACCAGTGCAACTGCTCCTGCTTCCCATAGACTTGCACCTGTCATTGTACTAACAACTGTCATAGCAATAATAATATGACCTAGCGTATAAACTAATGCTAATGCAAGGCTATTATTTTTAAATATAGATCCTATACCTTTTGTAAACTCAGTCATCATTTGTAAATAAACGGATCTTTTTCTCTAAGAGCTTTCATCTTCTTTCTAAAAGCAATTTCTTCTTTTATCTTTGTATATGGCCAAATAAGTATGAACCACACTTTTTTAATTAAAACCATTTTTTAACCTTTAATCTAATTTTAAGTGGACTGTCTTCGGCTGCATTAACAATACTATAAAGTGTATACAGCCTACCGTACTTATCTACAGCATCACTTATATCGTTTATTGTTTCATCCCAATCAGGCATACTTACACTCCATCCTAGTTCAATAGCACGTTCTACAAGTTTACTACCTGCTTTGTCTCTATCAGGAACAACAATAACATCTTTATTTAATTTATTTAATAACATTACTTGTTGATCTGATATTTCACTTCCGCCTAGAGCTGTTCCGTCGATATGTATTGCATCAAGCTGACCTTCACATACAATAGTAAATACTTTATTATATCCTTGTTCATCTAACCCATATACAAATCCAGGTTGTACTTCTGTTAAGTACTTGGGATTTTTATTAGGAAGTACACTTCTAGCCGTCCATCCTACAATACGTTTTTCGTAATAAAAAGGAATAATAAATCTATCACGGTAACCTAAACTAGGAGACCAGTAATAGTTGGTATCGTCTAAGTTAAGATTACGTTCGGCCATATATTCTATTACAGCAAGTGAATGTTTAGTGTGTGTTTGTATGTCTTGTATACGAACAGCATCCTCTGGTAATGGAACAGATGAGAACGAAGGTAGTTGAGCTATTCGTTCTCTAGCTTCAACACCTTCGTTCAGCCTCATCACATCTAATGCAACCTTGTTGATTACATCGTCAGGTGTTCCTATCCATTCTAGGAACTTACGCATCTTCCATGAAAAGGTTCGGCCCGGTTGCCAGCTGCATTTGAATCCACAATTAAAACAGTGATAGCTTATGTTATCAGCTTCCTGTATAACTCCGCCACGGGCCTTGGTGTCACGTGTTTCACCATTGTGAATACAGCAAGGAGCATCGAATCCGATCCACCCACTAGGAGTTGTTTTCCTCTTAGCAGGAATGTATGTCAGAACTGTTTCGGCCACAATACTCATAATAGTATTATAGCACCAAACGGTTACTAAGTCAAGTTATTTTGTTAATTTAAATAAGATAAATTCTTCAGCGTGTTCTGGCTTTATTGTTATTGCAGGATTGCCATCTGGTGCTTGTTTGCCCACGTATGCCCATTTGTAGCCCTCTTCAATTTGTGCATTGCTTCTCTCTATAAATTCCGCATTAGAAACGGATGCTAAAGACAGTAGCAATACTGTTATAAATGTTTCCATATTAATTCCTTACTAAAATTTTTGTAATTTTATCTGCTGGGTTAGCCGATGTTTTAAAACGTAAGTAACTATATACACCATTAAAGTTTGTAGGTATAGGCGTTGTTTCGGATCCTGTAAATGTAAGTGTACTAATGTCGCTCCAGTTAGTAGATCCGGTTACTTGATTTTCGAGTGTGCCCTGTACTGTTACGTTACCTATATAACTATCTGTATACACAGCTGCTGAGTGTAATGCTTCGTTACCATTTATTGCTGGTTGCGAATCAATACTTTCACTGTACCATATTTTATTAACTTCAGTGAATACTTTTACTTCTGCAGACTTTAAAGGTCCAGGAAATGCTGTATCTTCTAGATGTATTACGCCGTCCGATCCAAAGTGTGTGTCAGTATATGTCAATGTCTTTTCGCTATTACTATCTACTAGATATATGTTGTAACTTAAAAACTGAGTATCTAAATTTAACAAGTCATTTTCGCTTACAGTTACTTTACAGTTGCCCCTTGTAGTTGTTGATCCGTCATCTGTAACTGTACAGTCCCTTTCAATTACCATTTGTTTGTTTTGATCAAACACAACTAACTTCGGTGTTTGGGCTGTTATATCAACAGGCTTTTGGTCATGATTTAATACTTTAAATTGTAGGACATTGTCTATGCCCTTATATACTTTTATATGTCTCTGGTACACTGGTCTATACTCCGTTATTAATCCTGCGTCATTAGCAATGATTGTTATTTTGTTATCGACTAAATATCTAGGTGTTAACTGCATAACTATATTTATCGAGAACTATGTTATTAAAAAATATTGAAAAAGACTTTCCGTTTATAAGCGTTGTTACATATGGTGGTAATGAATACGTTGGTATCATTGCTAATCAGGATCAGTATGTTACAAGTATGTACGTATTTACAATGCTTAAAACAGACGAAGACAAAAAACGTTTCCTTGAACTAGGAGACTCGTGGTGGTGGGAATCAAATAGAATGATCCCCATTAATATATTCTTAAGGACTGATATAAGTCCATACTCTTACGCACTAATGACTATGAACAGTAAAGATGTAAAAGTAAGTATTGGACCGTGTGTTAATTTAAATGCACTTAGTATAAAAAGAGTAAAGCGTAAAAGTGTACAGCTAATGCGTAAGAAGCCTAGATAAATCTAAATGTTTTGATTATTGATCTGTTCACATAGCAAATTCATGTGAACAACGACACTTATTGCATAAGCAAATGCGTGTGCTTTCTTAAAGTAATAACCTTCTCTAGGTTTAGTCCAGACGTCTTTTAGTATCGTCTGCCAACTTTCGTTTGCTAGATGCCGTTTTGCCGGACGTATTATTGCTAGTGTTGCTGCTAATTGTTCTACCGATGACGGTTTCAATTGTAGCAATAGATTGTCGTGCCCGCTTAGATGAAATACTTTGTCGACGAAGTCTTTGTGTTCCAGTAGTTGCCATATTGGTTTCCTCTCCATAAGTTCTTTTAGATGTGCCTCATCTTTAACATCTTTGTATATAGACACATTTAAAAAATCTAGTTTAAAGTAACCACGGTCTTCTGCTGTTTTATAGTCTAATGTTGATATATTGTCTACAGGATTATGTGGACATTCTGTAACATACACACCTGAGTTATGCTTCTTTTCAGAATTCATTCTTGCAACTCTATGCTGTATTTTTTCTAATACATCATTTCTATTTGCAAAATCTATATCAATATCAGGCATTTAATTTTCCATCTTTTCTTAATTGTCTACGTATGTTTGTAGCACTAATACTATGTACCTCTTTTCCAAGATCGTGTTCTGTGAACGTGTAACCTACACCACGTCCATAACTAATATCTACAATGTTAGGTACTATCATTATAACATATTCTTTGTTATATGTAAAGCCTTCTTTTGCTAGTTCTTTTTTAATATTCTCTTCTACGTCTGTAACAATAAAAGGATTGTCGTCTTGTGTCATTGTGCGACCGCCTGATGCATCTGTGTCTTGTGGAACAGTTCTAATTTGAATACATACTTGTCCGGTTTCAGCAAGGGCACGTTTGAATAGCTCAGTATGTCCAGGATGCCAAGGTTGCCAACGTCCGAGCATTTGTGTTGTAGGTTTAAATCTATCAAACATTATTCTTCTCCTTCCAACGCTGTAATACAGGCATAAGTTGGGTATGTGTATCGTTAAACCATTTTGCAACATGATAGTCACATTGTGCAGGCCTTTCAAACATTTTATTTGTATCTTCAAATCTGCCTTCTTCGATAGTATCCATCCACACAGTAAAGTCAGGATCAAATTCTTTACGTGCTGCTTCTGTAGGGCAAACAAAATCAGCAACAGCAATTTTGCCTGCTAATACTACACCGTCTGCTAGGTATCGCATACGCACAGCCTGCCTAATACGTCCTGAAAGGCTAAAGTCCCAATCGTTATAATAAGTTCTTACTTGATCAGCATTAATATGTACTCCGCCTATAAGTTCTGCAAATGGTTTGGCTAAAGTTGTTTTGCCACTGCCAGGCAATCCAAATATTAATATTTTCATAAATTACTTTCCTTTACAACATCTTTTACAAGTTGTACATCATGTGGAGTACGTTTGAATCTCATAGCCCAGTGTTCAGGATCCATAATATTATACACCATATTTAATTGTTCGTCGTTTAATTTACTTAACATTTCTTTTCCGCTACGACAGTTTAATAATAACCAAGGTGATACTTTTCCATCTTTGATATGCCAAACAGCTCTGTTTAAACTTACATGTTGGAAGTAATGGTTCCACGGAGCAGGCTCGTTCTCTTCAGACCATTCCATCATAGTCATTACACTACGCTCTAATGCTGTTTCAACTCCTTCTTTTTTAATTAAATTAGTTGCATACTTTTCATACATTTCTTCCTTACACCAGTGATCTAATTTAACTCCGCTAGTAACAACGTAATCAATATACTTCTCTGGATACAAAGGACGCACATTACTAATAAACGATCCAAACTTAACAAATGCATTATAGTAAGGCGACTTACAAAATTCTTCATACGTTTTATCTTTCTTTGCACCAGCACTAAGTTTGTAGAACTGATTAAAAGCATACATACCTAGCTGTACACGTTTCTCATTCTTCTGCAATGCTCTACGTTTAGGCTGACACATGTGTACCGCAAGAGTTTTTTCTCTTGTATATCCATTACCACAGTATTCACATACGTAAGGTTTATCCTGCAAGTTGTTCTCCTGGAAACTGACTAGCAAGTGAAATATCTCCTGCTACGGAGATTCTATATTCACCTTCTTTTGTCCAACCTGGCAACACCATATGATTAAAATCACTAGGAAATACAACCATTGTACCTTCCATGTCTGGACATAATTTATAATTAAATTTTTGTATTCTTCCCATAGTATCTGTATATGTAAATACAAAGTCTGTTGCTTCTGGATGGTTAAAACCTGCATCACCTTCTTGTTCGTCTTTCCAGTCAGTTGGAATCTTTAACCATATTGTAAAACTAAAGACTCCTTGATGATCATGTAAACTTTGATACTGGTCATTAGTTGTAATACGTGTCCAGAATCTATTAAAAGTTAAATCATGATGGTGTGTAGACTTTAAATTCATAGGCCATCCCCACTGTTTTGTATATTTGTTTACAGCTGGTTTCAGTACTTCATCTTCAAATACACCATTGCGATCAATCAAACTCCATTGATTGTCTTTGGCATGTGCTACGACTGTATTGCCTTCAAACTTATATCCTGGATATGCTGTTTCTTTAATATAAGAATATAATAAATCTATATGCTTCTGTTCTAATTTAACTTCTAGTACACCAAAGTTTGGCAACGTATTAAAATGATATTCCATTATATTTTACTTTCTATGTTATGATCTTCAGCTAGTTGTTTTAGCTCTTTTGTAGTATACATACCTGCTAACATTTCAACTTCGAATTGTTTCATGTTAGGATGTATACGCTCTAATAATTTAATTGCTTTGTTATTGTTTCCACCTTTTTTCTTAAATCCAATATAAGGATGAAACTTAATCTTACCCCAAGAGCCGCTCATACATAACAGTTGCCACATAAGTTCTTGATGTCCGTTTTCTTTGCCTACACCAATTGTGTTAAAGTGTTTGTTGTAGTATTCATTTACTTTGAAAACAGCAAGTTCTTGATCATCGCGTGATCCGTTTATAGCACTTACATATCTATTCAATAACCAAAAGCTCACCGACTTGCGTTCTTCATCAGTTAGCTCTTTCCATACACTCTTGCCATTCATATCAATGGCTGCTAGTATGTCTTTTATTGGGAGTTTTGTTTGTGCCATATGTCTACGTCCTCGGGTGAATTAATCTCTATACCTTTAAAGTATACACTACTACATCCTATTTGCCAACCACTTTTTAACCATCTCAGCTGTTCTAATTTTTCAATTTCTTCTTCAACTGTAATTTCTAGATCTGGATATAGTTCAAGTGCATCTCGTCGATACCCGTATGCACCTAAGTGCCAATGTCCGTATCCAGTCATACCTCTACCAAACCATAAACATTGGTCACCTGCTCTAACCATCTTAACTGAGTTAGGATCGTCTTGCATCTCTTTGGGCATGTCTGTCCATACTGTGCTAATAGGATAATATTTTAACCATTCAATACAGCGTTCGATCATTTGTAATGTTACATCGGGCATATCACCTTGTACGTTAATAAACTGATCGTATTGTTTTAGTTCATCCCACTTTGTTACAGCACCGGCGCATCGTTCAGTACCGTTTGCATATGATGCTATTTGTTCTTCTTCAATCCAACATCGTCTAGGGCCAAATAGATTGTATATACTCATGTTGTCAGTAAGCACGTATGTTGGTATCTTAGACGCTGTACAAGCGTCATACACACGTTTTATCATAGGAATGCTGTCCAACATAGCCAGAGGCTTTCCAGGGAAGCGTGTGCTGTTATATCTAGCTGGTATAAGAATAGCTGTGGATGTCATCAACTGTCCTTTCAAAGTCATCTAGTCTAAGCATATTTGGACCATCGCTTGGCGAGTTATCAGGCACAGGGTGGACTTCGAGGAAGAAGGAAGTGATCCCAAGAGCAGACCCAGCACGAGCGAGCCCAGGCACGTAATCACGATTCCCGCCGCTACTATCCCCCAGTCCTCCGGGCTTTTGGACAGAGTGCGTAACATCAAACACAATATCATTATCATAATTATCGAGCATATAGATAAGACCAGTATAATCGACAACAAGAGTGTTGTAACCAAAACTTGTACCCCTTTCAGTAATCCAAACTTCTTCGGCATCTTTACACTTACTTAGTACGCCAGCCATATCCCAAGGTGCAAGGAACTGCCCTTTTTTAATATTAACAATCTTGCCTGTTTCACAAGCAGCTTGTACTAAGTCTGTTTGTCTACAAAGGAATGCAGGAATTTGTAATACATCAACTTCGTCGTTGTATTGGGTTGTAATAAGTTCAATTTGTTGCGTAGTATGTACATCTGTAAGTGTCATACAATCTACATTTTGTTTTATAAGTCCAAAGTCATTCATTGTTTGTGACATACCAACACCACGTTTGCCTTGCATACTTGATCGGTTGGCCTTATCGTAACTTGCTTTGAATATGTATTCTATTCCGTAAGTGTCGCACACACGTTTACATTCTTGTGCTATTTCTAAACTTTGTGCATATGACTCGTGTTGACATGGTCCTGCTATAATTCTCATGATGATATCCTTTTGTAAATTCTATTTGCTATTTCATTGTGTGCTTCAGGTCCAACATGCATATTGTCAATTGCTTTAGGATATTCTTCTCTTATATCGGAATAATTAATATCATATACTAATGGATGAATTAGATAGTGTGAACACGTAGTTTGTAGGTGAGTTATTTTATATTTTTCTAAATACAACGATGTGTAATTTATATAATGGTTAGTCATTATTTTTTGATCATTCTCATTATAGATTTGTCTATAATAGGTTACAGCTTTCCGACTTTTTAACCAAGGACCAATAGTTTCTTCATTATGATTTTCTACGATCCTCTTTGGATCTGAAAATACATGATATCTATCTGAAAAGGTCCACATTATTATTACAGTATCTTTCGGCGCAAATGGAAAATTCATTACTAGGTTCATAATCATTTTATTAGAAGCTCCAGGCAATGCTTGATTATGACACTCTAATCCAAGTTTATCGGCAACTAGCTGAGGCCATGCAATTTTACTAGGGTGCTCTCCTACGTCTTTTTTATCATAATCCCAGCAATCTTCTAATCCATGTCCAAATGTATTACTACATCCAAATGCAATTAATCTATTCATTTGCTATCCTTTATTAAATAATAAGTTGTTACCAACTTATCCATTAGTTTTTTCAATGTTTCGTTTTCGCTTGCAACGTCACATAAATCTTGCCACTCACTATAATCTAATAACTTGCCTTGTGCTCTTGCAACTGCTCCAGGATCACCGCCTATTATCCAACGAGGTAGTTCTGGATCTTCTGCATACCTTGCATATACAACTCCATTAGCTCGTTCATATATTAAGGTTTTGCCGGGTTTTAGTTTTTCATTTTTCGATGGCAACGTCTAACTTGCCTTTTTTATTTAATTCATTATATACAATAGTACCTTGTACGTTATGTTGTAATACTTCAATCCACCAATCTTTGTCTTTAATTATAAGGTGTGCGTTACGGCCGTCTGATAGTTCTTTCCTTGCAGGTTGTGTATCTATGCGTAACCAAATATATTTTGTAGCATAATTATCAATATCTTGCAATACTTCTTTAAGATAATTTGGTTCAATATGTTCTAGTACATCATTACTAAACACCATATCAAATTTATTTGTTGGTTTGTTATCCCACATAGGTAATGCAGGATCGTATCCTATAAATTCTGTATCAGGAAACTTTTCGTTGAGGTGGGAAAGAATTACTCCCTTCCCACACCCATAATCTAAA
>Ga0209603_1005349_pt1 | contig 10357 bp, 8 predicted proteins | sample COGITO_mtgs_1206_FD_184812 | JGI IMG/M metagenome (GOLD analysis project Ga0209603, IMG submission 184812) | Pelagic marine microbial communities from North Sea - COGITO_mtgs_120607 (SPAdes) (version 2) | ecosystem: Environmental > Aquatic > Marine > Epipelagic ... | reverse complement strand
CTAAGTTAAAATAAACATAACGATAACCAGCCCATAACCAGCCCATTTTCATATAAGAAAATTTATTCAATTGTGCATTCATAAGTGTCTTTTATGTTGGAAGCAACTTCATTAAACTTAATTGTTCCTTTGCCTGGCAACAATATCAATGAAGAAAATCCAGGTTCGCCAGAATTAATAGCTTGAATCAAATTATCTAAACGAACAAAAACTAAATCACTCAATTTAAATTCATTTTCAACTTCTAATGCTGCTTTTAAGTGCCATTTACCATACTTTATAGTTACATCACCTTCGCTTTTTAAATTACAATAGGCATAAGGTATGGTTATAGTATCTCCGGATTCTGTTTTAACAGAACAAGAGCCCACATAATCTATTAAATAATAGTTTGGCAAAATAGCTGGTTTATAGATGCCATTATCTAAATCGGTTTCGTCTTCGTCTACTGTAAATTCTCCAAAGCGTTTATTAATAACGAGTTCGTTATCTAACGTTACTTTAATGATATTATCTACATCCCAACTAAATTCTTCATTATCCCAATCTTGATACATGGAACCTAATACTTCAATTTCTAATTTCTTCATTTATTCTTCTATTGTTAAACCTGCATTATCTAATACCTGTCTTATAGGATACGCTGCACCATCATAAATATTATTAGCAACTAACAATAGCGTTACATATTCATTTTTAGCGATTAAATTATCTTGAGCACAGATTTGTATTAGAATTTGAATAAGTCTTGATTTTTGAGAGTTGTCAAGATGATCCGCTAAAAAATTAATAGAGTTCACCAAAAGGGCGTTATGTTTTCCCATTTTCCAGAAAATTTGAGATTGGCTATCTACGTCATCCCATACATCACGAACTGCAATTCCTTGTTCGTCATACTCATCAAAAGCGACATGCATCCAATTCAATTCACCTTCAATTACCTCTCCATCTGCTAACATGGTATGTCTTATAACAAATGCGAGGGCATGTGGCAACTTCCAATTTATCGAACCCTCTACTGTTTCTTGAATTGCTGACTTTTCTTCAACTGTCGAAACTTTTTCTTGGGTCAGTTCCTCGTCACTTACTTCATTTTCATCTGCAATATCTGCAATAATTTTATAATTCAACAACCCTGCATGTAAAATAAAATTTGAAAAATTTTGTTTACCCCATTGATTACAAACGGCTATTTTGGTCCCATCTTTTAATGTAATCGGAGCGTTTATGTAATAATTTCGCTCATTTTTTGCATCAATTTCTGAAACCTTTCTTATAATCCCTTTACCTCCTTGAATATCATCCCACCATTGCTCTTTTAATTCCTCATAATTCATATCCATTGTACTTGCATAGTGCTCCACAACTTTTAAAACCATTCTTGATTTTGCGATACCTTTTTCCCAGTCTTCAAACTTGTATTTTGTAAAATCCTTTGCCATATTAAAATATTTAATTTAATTTTTAAAAATATAGTATATGAATATTATATTTGATTCATAATTGATTCATAATATAAAATGCTAAACATTTTAAAAAAGTTAGTAGAAACTAAAATAGGTAGAACTGTAAAAACTAGAGGAGACTGTCAATTAATATCAGATACTATTTTAGAATCTTTAGATGTTGAAATAAGTTACAGCACTATAAAAAGAGTCTATGGCTTAAATGCGTCTACAAAATCAAATACTAAAACATTAAACACTCTAGCTAAATTTATAGGTTACAATAACTATTTTCATTTCATACAAACCTATAATTTTGAGAACAATAATAATTTAAATTTCCAAGTCTTTAGAATTATTTCTAAAATGGATCAATTGGAGATTATTGAATTAATTAATGATACCAAAAAAAGTAGTGAAAACTTCAATAATTTTATAATTATTTTGATACGTGAATTACTCCATCATAAAAAGTATAAACTGATTAATAAAATATTTCAATTAGAAGCCCTTAAATACGATACTTTCTCGTATTCAGAAGTCTTGTACATAGGAAACTCCATCGGCCTCTTACTTCGAAAACAAGCGAAAATCGACCATATATTGCTGAACAATACAAATTTTCTGAGCTGTGTCTATTTAACTTTTATAGATTACTCTAATCTTAATGGATATTATGGGGAATGGACCGAAATCATTAACGTAAATCAACCTAAAAAAGAGATTGCCTTATTTACAGGTTCATTACTTGAGTTTAGGAATTTTTTAAATAATAAAAAGCTTAAAGAACTGGATGAAGATTTAATTTATAATAAAGAATTACACCCTATTTTATGCAGTCGTTTGTTAGCCTCAAAACTATTGGTTAATGACAACGGTAATTCGATAAATACATCCCAAATTTTAGATAGTTATTTTGAAGTACACTCAAAAAAATCAAGTTTAGTAGATTATTCTTATGAGTTGTTTACAACAGCCATTTTAACCAAAAATTATGTGCTAATGAAATATCTTATTGAAAAAACTAATTTGAATACAACTATTGAATTTTACTATCAAAAATCCCATTTAAACTCCTATTATTTAATGTCTATTTTTTATTTTAAATATACACAAAACAGCGTAGAAGAAAAGAGACACAATCGTCTATTTAGTATAAATGATTGCATGTATAGTTATGAAGATTTTATCACAATCTTATATCATATTTATGTGTTTGGATCGACTAAGATAGGTTCAAAAAAAGACCGCATAAAAAAGGAATATATCCAATTAAGCAAACAATTAAACTACCCCTACTTTTCAGAAAGCTATTTGCTGAATTATTTTGATTAAATCCACCTAAAAATAATTCGACTTCACTCCCCTATTCTGCACATTAGAACCCGCAACCTTTTATGGCTGTGGGTTTTTTATTTTATATAAATCCTCACCAAAATAGTTCGACTTCACTCCCTTTAGTTCCACTTTTTATTCCCAAGAATAATTTTTTATCCTTGGGAATAATTTTTTCTAAAAATAGCTAAATCAGAAATAAAATAGTTCGACTTCACTCCCCTCTGCTCCAAGCACTTAAAATTGTAACGCGCTTATAAATACTTCTTACTTTAATCCAAAAAATATTAAAATCTACAAATTAAGATATCCATGTGCTATTAGATGTTACACATTCCCATTTATCATCACTAAGTTTCCATAGTTGGCGAGCACCACCTCCCATTTTGGGACCAGGTTTACTGCCAGTCCATATCACGCACTGTTCTTTGTGGATTTCTAAAGGAAAAATAAAGCCGTTCATTATTGGCGCTCTTTTAAGTTCTGAGGGTATATCTAGAGTGAAAAAATTATTTGAAGATGATTCTGAGCTGCCTGAAATAAAAAACTTGTGGGTAATTATAGGTTTTGATGTTTTTGGTAAATTTCGATTCAAATCACTTATTTCCATTTGTAATCCATTAAGAACATGGTACAAATTATCATCACACATTACCTTTTGTATGCGAGACACTTCAGATCTGTAGGAATTTATATCAAAGGCTTTTAGCTCTGAGTTAGCTAATAATGTGCTGGTTAAATCTGTCAAATCTTTTATACCTGTAGTAAGTTTATTTTCAATATTTATAGAAATAATATCTTTAACCGATTTATCAATACGTGCTAATTTATGATTGTAAAAATTAAATTCTTCATGTGAGTTGTAGTCTATTTGCTGCTGCTCATAAAAATATATAACAAAACCATTCTCATGATTTGATATACCCTTATAGCGGTCAATTATCATATCATAAAAACTGGCATTATTTTTATAAAGCGCTGTTAATCTAATTTCTTCTAAGGTCATAAATTAATGTTCGGGAATGGTTTTAATATAAAATAGAAAGCTGCTGGTAAAAACTAATATCTATAAACTACTTAGAGTAAAATATTTAATATCAATCATATTTTTATCTGTAAATAGTTTAGTACCGCACTCCAATTTCTGAAATTTTCTGATCCAAAATGCAACCACTCCCCTTTAAACTCAGAAGCTCCGTTAAACCTCCTGTCATCAATTAAGTAATCTCCAATCAAAAGGTGTTTGTGATGAGATAAAATCAATCTTTTTCTAACTAATTTTTCGTTAAAGTGTTTAGCAATCCACAATCGTTTATGCATCCATGCCTCTGGATTATCCCAAGGGGCTGTAGACAAGAAGTATACATCAAAGTCTTTGTGGTTTAAAAGTATATTTACAGATGCTATAGCATCTGCAATAGGTTCTAGATCTTGATAAACTCCTGGTAATTTATCTGGTCTACCTATGTAAGGAGTAATGTTAGATAATGGGTGGTTTTTTTTGCCTTTTTCAAAATCGGCAACAACGCCATCAAGATCAATGTAAATAATTTTCATATGTAATAAATATTTATACTGTATTTTGCAATGTATTAAAATATTCAATAAATTGAGGTGTTAATATATAGATTATCAGTCAATAACCTTTACAATCTTTAAATGAAATACTCAAAAAGCGTAATTCTATTAATATTTTTATTGTTATCAAACTTGTTATGGGCAAACCCAACCACTGATTCCTTAAAAATTAAAAGACTCAAAAATCATGTTTCATCTTTAGATTATATAACTAGACAAATTGATAATAGCAAATTCTACTTAAATTTAAATAAGTCTTACTGTGATTCTATTTTATCAATTGATCCCGCAAATCAATTTGCACTTGATTTTAAGAATAAAATTAATTTAACATTAGCAACCTGTGAACAAAACATAAATCATAAAATAGAATTATTTCCTTTTTTTAATGGCTTTCCAGATTACATGGGTTTTGCTGATGACCCAATAGAATATGCTTACGACGCCAGCCTAGAAAAACTTTTAAGCTCCAAATACCCAAAGGTTCAAAATGGCCCCATTTCAGGCACTAATATTTCATCCATTGTAGTAAGAAATGCGTGTGATGATGAAATGTTTGAAATTGTAAACCAAATACTTCTAAAAAAAACCAATCACTACATAATACCCAAACATGAATTAGAAGAGATTTTAGGAAAAAGTACCGCTACAAGCCTAATTAATGGTAATGTTGATGCAGAAGCTGTATCATTACTGTGTGAAAAGTTAAGTCTAGATAGACTGGGGATTTTTAATGTAAATGATCTAGATGTTATTGATAACTCTATATGGTTAGTCCAATCAGAATTTTATACATACCATACTCAACAAGGGTTTACTGAACCCATATTTACCAGAGGATTTAATATAGACAAACGTTCTTTTAGTATTATTTATATTCTATTACTGCTTATTAAATCTATTTTATTAATAGCTTTCATCTCTTTTTTAAATCAAAAATTGAAAAGAATATTTAATAGCAGTGAAAACATTTTTAAGGATTTATTGAATTTATTTATTGATAAAATAAAATTTGTAGCAATAAGTTTTATTGTTCCCTTACTCTTTTCATTTATTTTGATTTATTCTATTTCCTATTTGATGCCCAGTGCAGAAGAACATTTTGAAGAATTTTCTGCAAAATTCTGGTTGTTCTCAATCACCATAGGGATGAGTATTATTCCAACTGTAATTAACCTTTACTTTGTAAATAGAATGGATTTAGACGGTTTCCATACTGTAAAAGGATACCGTTATTTTGCAAATACATCATTATATGCTACGTACTTTCCATTATTTGTTTTTTATATCATTCAGTTTGACACCTATCCAATAACCGAACATTTTCTATTGATCGGAATTACTTTATTAATTGGAGATTTATTAGCTAGATCCTATTTTCAATTTTCTTCGGTTACCAACAATAGTGCTTTAAAAAAACAAGGTGTTTATGGGCTTATACTAGGAATTGTAGCCCTGTTATTATTTAACTCAATAATACTAACTGGTCTTACAATAGCAAACTTAGGATTAAGTATTGTTGTTATTCTTCCGCTCTCAATTGTGCACTACCTCATCGGTTATTATTTAAACAAAACGTATCAATACAACCTAAATCAATCTAGTAACACAACACTACTTAGTAACGTCCCATACATTGAGGAGTTATTAAATCCAAAAGACGCTATTTTCAATAAAATTGTAAATTCTATGTCTGATACCGAATTAAATATAATGATTGTATCAGGACCTGGTGGAATAGGCAAAACCAGAGGCTTGCTGGAAGCAAAAGAGTTATTTGAACGCAGTGGGTGGGATTGGTATTATGGTGACTGTGATGAACTACAAGGAGAAAACGCTATTTCTTACGAGCCTTTTCTGGAAGGATTCAAGGAATTACTTAAAATTGAGGAGTTCACTAATCGTGGTGAAAAAATGGAAAAATCAATGGGTAAGGCAGTAAATATTGGAGCTGCTATTATGGATATTGATGCCTCATTTATTGGAGATTATGAAAGAAATACAGAACGATCAATTTCAGAAATGTGTATTGAAATAATAGACAAATTAGAAAGTAGAAAAAATAAAACAATTTTTGTTATGGAGGATCTCCATTGGATAGATCCAGAAAGTTATGTTTTTCTAATGAAGTTTATTGAAATGGTAAACAGAAATAAATTTCTCAGAGGAAACACTTGTATAATCTTATCAATTAGAGAAGAGAGCTTATTTGATTATCGAGGACCCTCTTTAAGTGAATTAATGACAAAAACAAATGACCTAAACAAAAACTCTTCTTTTAAATTTAAAGTGGAAGAACTTTTAACTTTCAATAACTTTAACACCGTAGACTTTGTAAAGCATTTGAGCAAACAAAACAATAAGTTCAAGATACAAAACAACTCTCTAGCTGAAATTAATTCACTTTTAAATAATTCAATAAAAGAAAAAAATATGTTAGGGCAAATTACCCCCCTTTACATTTTTAAAACTCTTGAAAAATGGATTAATGATGGTATTTTAAAATATAGTCCAAGCGGATATCTACTGACAGCCAATATAGATAGTGATAGTTTACCAAATGATATGGAAGTAGATAGCTTCTATCATACAATCATTGATCAGTACGATCAAAAGTGGCAACGCCTTTTAGAAAGTGCCTCAACAATTGGAAATAAATTTAACGCAGATATATTAACACAGGTTTGGGGATATGAGCTACTAGATGTTTTAGGGTTTTTGGAAAAGGTAGTTGAGGACAACCTGTTAATTGATATCTCAGAAGAAGATAATATTTATGAATTTAAAGATAAACGAATCATTAGTTCTATAAAATCCTATTTTAATAAAGATGATAATAGTGGTGACAAGCAAATCATAAAAGAGTATAATAAACGATACCTTCATTTACAAAATACTATTATAGAAAACCCACACAACTATAGCGTTGAGGAGATTTTATCTATCATTAGAAGACTATCATCCTTACTTATAAATGATACCTATTTAAAAATTGCTGAAAAATTAATTTTAGAGGTAGTGGTTAGGTTAATTAAGCAAGAAGAAGAGGATAAGCTATTAGGTTTCAATGCTTTTTTAATAAGTACAAAGAAATTAGATCATGTTACTAAACTCATATCCTACCTTATTGAAATAAATAACTCTTCGTTTAAAAGTATCCAAAAATTAAAAGAAATTAGGAATGAGGTAGGTACTGTTAAAGCACATTCAAACTCTATTGAATTGGATTTAAAGCTGTTTATTTTATTTATTTTGAATAATGAACATTCTATAAGATCGAAAGAGTTTGTAGGTCTCTCGGAATTAAAATACATAAAACAAAAAATATTTAATGAATTTAAAGGAAATCTTCAATTTAAATTTGCGATTCAATACATGCTATATAATTTTAATACGGCTCAAGAATCAATTGAAGAATTAAAAGATTTTTATACAAATGTTGAAACAAAAACAGATGAACACAATCAACTAATTGAATTACAGGAATTGAAATTCATGGTGTTAGACGATTCTATTAAAAAAGAAGAAATTGATGAAAGATCATTCAAATTAACAGAAAAAATTAAGGACATAAAAAATTCCTCTATTAAGTGTGAAATTTTAGAGTTTAGATTAAGGTTTCTATCAAGATGGTTAGAAAATGATGAGAAGGCAATTATAGAGTTTAGGGAATACAACCATCTTATAGTAACAAGTGATGGTGTTAACAAATTATGGGTGGACTTTGTAATAAATTTCTTGAGAGGATGGACTGGTAGTACATACATTACAAAACACCCTGATGAAGCCAAAGATAAATTTTTAAAATGTGAAAATTATTTGAAAAAAATAATTGATTTTGGAATTTTAAGTACGTCTCTAATTCATTTTATGGATGCTAAAAAAGAGCTGTTAGGATACACAAAAAAATATGAAGATCTTAAGAAGGTTAGTTTAGATTATTTAACGTTAGTCAAAGAATCTATTGGAATAAAAAATATAGATTATGCCTATGCGTGTATAGACTTAGGCAAAGTATATGAAAATTTGAAGGAAGGAGAATTATCTGTTAAGTACAGATTGATGGGTATAGACTCACTTGTTAAATTAGAGCAAACAAACAGTATCAAAAAGGCTTTAGCTACAGCTTATGGAAACCTTTCTCATATATATAGAAATCATTTAAACGATTCTGAAAATGCTATTATTTGCGCACACAAGTCTCTAGAATTTAGGGAGAATTTTGAAAAAAATAAATCTTACGGTATTTCTCTGTATAACTTGGGAAGGGCTTATGCCATGAATAACGAATTTCAAAAATCTGCAGATTTTATGAAGCAAGCTTTACAATTTTTTAAAGAAGGTTCTAATAAAGAAATATATCAAAAATCTGTTCTGGAAATAAACCTAGGAATTATACTAAGTGAGTTTGATAAAGAAAAAGCATGTATACTATTAATAAAATCAATAGAAACAATGCAGAAAGATGAAATTAGCATCTACCGAACCACTGAAATTGATAAGAGAATTAAAATTGGAAAAAACATACTAAAATTAAACGATGAAAAATTATAAAGCGCTATTGAGTAAGTACACTAAACACCTAAGCATTGCCATTGTACTTTTGTTTACCTGTAATTTGCAAAGTCAAACCATTGTTAATACAGAAAACTTAATGAAATCTGTGGATTCTACACTAACTGTAGGATTTGGTTTAAATGGAGATTTTAAACTTGGAAACCTAGAATTATACCAATTTAATATCACTAGTCAAGTTGGTAAGAAATTTGATAAAAACTTGATTAGATTGGTTTTTAATTATGAATATATTTCAGAGAACAATGAAGTATTAGCCTCTGATTATACAGCCCAGTTAAGATACAATTACACGCTAGGAAACAACTCTGTGTTTACATTTTTGCAAAGTCAAAAATCGAAGGCCTTGAGTTTAAATTACAGACACTTAATTGGGGGTGGATATCGTCATAACATCTATAAAAAAGAGGATAATTATTTTGATTTTTCTTTAGGGGCTTTTTACGAAGATGAGTTGTATTTAAAAAATACCACTGAACAGGTAAACGTCTCAAACTATAGGCTTAGTTTAAGTTCTTTCTTTAAGGTTAAATTATCAAAAAAATCTTTTATTAATACCAGTATTTACTACCAAATTAATTTTGAAAATTTTGAAGACACGCGTCTTTTTGTTGAACCACGGTGGTATTATGAATTTGATACAATATCCCTATATGTAACCACCCAAATAAGGCATCATACAACCCCTTATATTGATATTAAAAAGACAGACTCAGAACTTTTAGTAGGAGTAGAATTTAATTTATAAAAACCGTATTATGGACATTTCACTAGCAATGAAAAATCAAATTTTAGTTGATGATATTGATTTACTACACTTTACTCAAAATAAGCTAAAACAATGGCTAGTGTCTAACTTTGTAAATATACTATGTGATCATAAAATTTACATAGAAACGGTTTCAATAACTCCGCATGAAAATATAGACTCCAATCTTTTGTACACACTAGAGGCTAGTAATGAAAATAAGACCTATTTAATGGAGTTTGGCGAATTAAATGCCAGTGATGTACCAAGTCTAACAAAAGGGAAGCTAGAGCGCTTATTTATTGTAAATATGAATGAGGACTTTGATTATGTAACCCTCCTAAAAAAAGCAAACGCAATGAGATATAACGTATCTGTCATAAATAACACTCAAACACTGTTATTATTTTAATAAAGCTACTGTATGCTTTAATTTAAAACACCTGCCACATTTTTAATAGCATCAATAAAAACTTCAGCTGAAACCCGGTGACCACCATTATAGGCTGTATAAGTAAACTCCCCTAGACCTAAACGACTAAAATAAGATTGTACAAGTGCCCCATCAATTACTTCATCGGTTTTTCCTAGAAACACATTATGGCTAGTTTCTTTTAAATTACTGTCATCAACAACAGGATCAAAGGATCTTCCAATGACAGCTGGATTAAATAAT
>Ga0209603_1005347_pt1 | contig 10358 bp, 9 predicted proteins | sample COGITO_mtgs_1206_FD_184812 | JGI IMG/M metagenome (GOLD analysis project Ga0209603, IMG submission 184812) | Pelagic marine microbial communities from North Sea - COGITO_mtgs_120607 (SPAdes) (version 2) | ecosystem: Environmental > Aquatic > Marine > Epipelagic ... | reverse complement strand
GGTCGTCTGCAACGACGATCACGACGTTAGGACGCATTGTGCAATTCCACCACAAACGCTAAACACGCGCTCTGCTTCATGGAGTGCATTCTTGGCTAGCGCAACGAGGTTTTGGCGTACGCGCGTGCCCGGCCGTCGCTAACCCGCGCGCAAGAAAAACCCTAAACCTTGGCACTTGTGACGAGGAGCCATATGACAGAAGTCACCAAGTTGCGCATCATGATGGACGCCGCTGCTAGCCAGACGAGGAAGAAGAAGGCCGGAGGCGTTGTCAAGGCGAGCAGGCGCGGGCTGGTGAACCAGTTGTCGTTCATCAAGGCGCTGGGCCACGGCGTGGGCAGCAAGTTTGAAAAGCGCGCAACTGCGGCGGCCTACGAGGAGATCGAGCACCTCATGGACTACGCGCTGGCCAGCTTCACCTACAATGGCAGCGAGGTCCTCAAGTACACGGGCGCGGAGACGTTTGGCCTCAAGACTGCGTACAGCGCGGTCCAGTCCGCGCTGACCGGCGAGCTGTCCAAGCTTGCGATGGAGGGTGGCAAGGCGGCGGTGAAGACGTTTGCCGAGAACATGGGCGCACAGCCGCCCGCGTTCCCGGACGACCCGCCCCCGCCGCTGGAGGCCGTGGCCGCGTAGGTGACGAGCGCGCGTGCGCGCGCGTCACGCCCGGACTGCAAAAAAAACCACTTAATAAATTATTAATTGAAGATTTGTTCGTTGGCTGGGTACCTTTTTCCGGGGTGGCCAATGTGCTCGGAAAGCGATGCACGTTTCGTATTAATTGGATGGAGTACTTATTAATAAGGGATGTGCATCGCTTTCCGAGCACATTGGCCCGAGCCAAGAAAGACATCCAGCCAACGAACAAATCTCCAATTAATAATTTATTAAGTGGGTTTTTGGGGAGGTTGCGACTTCTGGCCCGGAGGGCGGCCGCGAGGCACCAGCCGCCCGCGTTCCCGGACGCCCCGCCCCGCCCCCACCCGTACCCCCTCCGCCGCTGGAGGCCGTGGCCGCGTAGGCAGCGCGCGCACGCGCGCGCTGCCTGGAGTGCAAAAACCCACTTAATAATTTATTAATTGGAGATTTGTTCGTTGGCTGGGTACCTTTTTCCGGGGTGGCCAATGTGCTCGGAAAGCGATGCACGTTCCATATTAATTGGATGGAGTACTTATTAATAAGGGATGTGCATCGCTTTCCGAGCACATTGGCCCGGGCCAAGAAAGACATCCAGCCAACGAACAAATCTCCAATTAATAATTTATTAAGTGGGTTTTGGGAAGTTTGCGACTTCTGGCCTGGAGGGCGGCCGCGAGGCACCAGCGCCGCAGCCAAGAGCTCCGCGCTCCCATGCACCCAGTGTCCGTCGAAACGCTCAGCGCGGCAGCAAGCGAGGTCCACCGATGCCTCGGCCCCGGCCTGAGCGAGGTCATCTACCAGACGGCGCTTGCGATCGACCTGCGGAAGCGCGGGTGCCAGGTCGAGACGGAGGTCGTGATCCCCATCGCGTACCAGGAGACGTACGTGGGGTTTGTGCGCGCCGACCTCGTGGTCAACCAGTGCACGATCATCGAGGTGAAGGCGGTCGCCAAGATCACGGACGCGCACATGCTGCAGCTCGAGAACTACATGCGGTGGCTGTCGCTGGACCGCATGGCAAGCCCGCCCAAGGGCGGGCCGCAGGGCGCCGTGGTCAACTTTTGCAAGCACGTCTCGGTGATTGGTTCGGTTTCCAACACCCGCCTCGCTGCGGATCACGACGTGACCGCGTCCGGGGAGGAGGAGGCGCCCACCACCGCATAGTGGTCGGCGCGTGAGCCAGTCTTGTGCCTGAACTGCATTAACGTTTTTTTTTTGCGCGCCCGCCGGTGGCGGGCGCTGACGCACGTATCGCCCCTTAGCCAGAAAAGGCTGGCCTTGCAACTTGTGGTAGGAAGGTTTTACGAGGGGTGCCAAACCGCGTGCTCATGGCCCTCCCCCGCGGCCCCAGGGAGCCCAGGGAGCCCAGGGAGCGCAGGGAGCGCAGGGAGCGCAGGAGCCCCCTGCCGCAAAGTGATTTTGTGGTTGAGGACCAACCCGTTGGGCGGAAGACAAAGGCCGGCCATGGCACGGCTGGGCGCGCCCGCGCGCCCAGCTCGGACGGCACGGGCGGCGCAGACACCAAGCCCCTTCCGGATCAGTGGCCGGCCAAGAAGAGGCAGAAGTGCGCGGACACAGTCGAAAAGGTGGCGACGATCGACAACCTGACGCTCATGAACGAGCTGCACCGCCGCGGCCTGTTTGCGTACGACGTGCAGCATTGCCAACCTGGCCACTGGAACCAGATTGAGGACCAGCTGCTCGAGGACGCCGTGAACAAGAACATCGAGCTCTTCCACAGCAGCAGCAGGTCTCCGTGGCGCGTCATCGCGCAGCAAGTTGGCGACCGCTCGCTTGCAGCGTGCAGGAAGCGGTGGAAGAAGCTCCACCCGTTCTGGTCGCATGCGCACGGGCGCGTGATCTCTTTTGGCGCTTTGGTAGACCCCAAAATGCACACCGAGGACTTTCAACTCGACAAGCTGCTCTTTGAGCACCCCGCGGACAATCACTACGGCCTGATGGCCCTCGAAACCTTCATGGACACGGAGACGGACGCCCGCCCCCAGGAGACGGTTGCGGGCCGTCGCCGCCCGGCCACCGCCAAACCCCTTGCGCACTTCCACATCAAGGGCCTCCACAACAAGCGGCGCCTCTCCTTTGCCTTCCCGAAACCGCCGTCCGGGCGGTGGAACGAGCACCTTCTGAAGGAGCATCGCATCAACCAGCACCAGCAGCGCGTGACGTCCTTCTACTTGGAGATGCGCTCCAATGAGCAGAAGGCAGCAGCGTCGGCACCGATTGCGTCCTGGTGATGGGCGCGCGCGCGGCACGCGCGCGCATGGGCGGGCACAGCTGCGCAATCGCAAGCCTCTCCACGCACCGCGCGTGCAGGTTGCGAATCCTCTGCGCCTGCTTGTCCAGCTCCCACCGCTGCTGGCAGAAGGCAAAGGGTTTGGGGGGCGGTGGGGAGGATGCGGATGGAGATGGCGGCGGCGGTGATAATGATGGTGGCTGTGGTGGCGGCAACGATGGTGACGATGGTGACGATGGGCATGACGACGGGGATGACGACGGGGATGGCGAGTACGACGATGGCTGTGACGGCGTCGCCACATTGTGCAAACTGCACGCCTCGCTGGTTTGGTTTGTTTGGTTTGTTTGGGTTGTTTGGTGCGTCTGGTGCGTCTGGTGCGTATCAATTATTGGATGCGCCACGGCGCACGCTTCAGAAAAGGGCACGGCTGACAACAGGACCCGTGGCATGTTGCCACGCAAACACGCAAACACGCACGCACGAAAACCGTCTGCGCGGTTGCGCCAAAAGTAGCGGCCGGCGTGCGTTCACTTGGAGCGCAACTTTTTTGCCCTTTTCTTTTCCTCCGACACCAGCTCCAGCAGCTTCTTCTCCGCCTGCGCCAGCTCGTCGTCCTCGCTGCCCTCGTCGTCCTCGCTGCCCTCGTCGTCCTCGCTGCCCTCCTCGCTGCTCGTGCCATCGTTGTCGTCGTCGTCGTCGTCGTCGTCATCCCCCTCGCTGCTCTGCTCCTCGCTGCCTTCCTCCTCCCCCTCGTCGCCCTGGTCCATGCCGTCGCCCGCGACAACCTGCAGGTCGGCAAACGGCCCGTCGTCCTTGCCGAGCACCTTCCAAAAGTGCGCTATGCACCACATGCGCAGCAGGCTGGTTGAGTCGACCGCAAACTTTGGCGCCGCCTTCTCCACGGGCGCGATGCAGTCGTCGTACATCGTGGCGTACGCCTGGCCCTCCTTGTAGAAGAGCTCGAACTCGTCGACCAGCTGCTGGCGCTCGGGCGAGAAGGCGTCGCCGTAAAACTCCTGGTCGTCCGCCATGCCCCACTTGGCCATGTCCCGGTAGAAGCGCTCGTTCACGGTGTCGTCCTGGGGCGCGAGGCCGACCTCCAATTCCACGGCCGCGTACACCATGCGCGCAATGGCGCGCGTCTTCTCCTTGCGGTCCGCCTTGGGGAGGTCCAAGAGCTTCGGCATCTGAGTTCGGCACGCGGGCGCCACACTGGGCAGAGGAACTTGTGACTTGTGTCCCGGTTCACAAGTCACAAATTGCCGATACGCAACGTGTGCGCGGGGGTTTGCGTGGCGCTAAGGTTGGCAGGTTGGGCGTTCCCGGTTTCAGCCGTGGCCGATGGACGGCCCCGTCTTGCAGTCGGGACCGGGCGCAGTTGCCGCGTACTCCGGTTACGCCTCGGACGCCTCGGACGGCTCGGACGCCTCGGACGCCTCGGGCGCCTCGGACGCCTCGGACGCCTCGGACGCCTCCGGCCGCGCGAGTTACGACGGCGAGGATGACGACGCCGACGTTGATCCGGCCGTTGCCGCAGCCGCAAAGGAGCAGCGCGAGCGCGAGCAGGGGCAGCACGTCAACCGCGTGGTGATCATGCGCAACTGCGTGATCGGAAAGCACTGGTACGCAGACGAGGAGGGCGCCCAGGCAAACGAGGACGCGGACAAGCCGCTCGACGCGTACGGCGCCTTTGATGCCAACGACGAGGGCGCGGAGCGCATGCAGGTCCTGGCGCGCGCTGTGCAGGAGGAGCTGGACAAGGAGTGGAGCGGCTGCGGCTACGATCCCGAGTACGGCACCACGTACGAGGAGGAGCTGATGGCGGGCAAGCAAAACCGGGACAACCCCGTTGTGGACGTCTCGGCGGCGCTTGTGCACGCGCACAACCCGCCCCCTTCGTGCGAGGTTTGCTTCTGCTGCAAGGCAAAGGTCGCGAGCAGCTACCAGACGCCCGAGGACCTCTTTCGGGTGTGCAAGGACACGAACCCGGGGTTTGGCATCGAGTGCGTCAAGGCCATGGCGCAGATGCTCGTGTGTGACAACCACACGGAGGTGCGCAGGCGCACCGCGTGCTGCCGCACCGTGTGCTGCATGCTGGGGCAGAACATCCTCAAATACGAGTGCTACGAGGCGTGGCTGCGCTCCCCCACTAGCCGCACGCAGCTGGAGCGCGGCACGGACAGGAAGGACCAAGGCCTGACGTTTGGCGAGAACATCATCTTCCTGCGCACGCTCGCGGTGATGAGCCCGCCTCCCCTCACCAGGGAGGAGCTGTTTGCGCTGTTCGAGTGGCTCGTGCTCCACGCGCAGTGGATACAGGAGCGCGAGAAGCGCTTTATTGCAACCGCCATGGCCGTTGCCGAGAACCCGCACCTCTTTGGGTACACGTTCTCCAAGAAGCAGCGCTTCGTGGACCGCATGGGCAGCTTCGTGCGCAAGTACGCACTCAACGTCATATTTCCGCACATCATGGACACCGCGTCGCCCCAGGCCAGCAAGTGGTACCGCTGGAAGAGCACGGCCAACTGCCTGCTGGAGACGGGCATGCCCAAGGCGCCCGACGTGGTGTTTGCGCTCCTGTGCGAGGACAACTGGGAGGCGTGGGGCGAGCCCAAGGACGCAAACGGTCGGTACGAGCACCGCGTGCCGCGCGGAAACCCGGACAGCGCCAAGCTGTTCACGCGCGAGGGGTTCGAGAAGGCGCTCACGCGGTGCACGCACAAGGTGGACCGGGTCGACCCCAAGACCGGCAAGGCGGAGCTGGTCGCGGTCAGGTACAGGCTCAACTTTGCCTCCGAGGTCGAGGATGCGAGCAGCGCGGGCGCGGCCAGCGGCGGCTCCCAGGCGCAGGCGCTCAAGCTGCAAAAGAAGATTGCGGGGTCGCACCGCAAGCTGTGGACCTTTGGAACCGCCGTGGCGGCGCCGCCAACCTGCGGCTCGGCGCAGGCCAACTCGGGCGTACACCCCCGGAGCCGCAACGAGAACTGCTGGCGCGCGTTCGACCACAGCGCGCAGGAGGCCAAGACAAAGACCAACCTCTACATGCAGGACCACGAGAACGGCAACACCGTGGGGCACGAGAAGCAGAGCTCGGGCGACAAGTCCAAGTCGAAGGCCTGCACCGTCATTCGCCCCATCACGGCGTACGTGCCGCCGCCCGTCAAGGTTGCCAACACCACGCGCGCGCTGCCGCAGTACAAGTGCATGAACGCCCTCATCGCCATGCGGCCAACCAAACGCAAGTTTTAAGCTACGCTGCGCTACAGCTCCCGTTTGTCACCCAACAGCGTGTACCAGTCCAGTTGGTCGTAATAAAAGTTTGCGTCGTGCGTGAGCAGCGGGTTGGTGTGCCCCAACAGATCGTGCAGCGCGTCCGCCACCTCCTGCTCCCACACGTACACTGGCGTGTTGCGCGCGAGCGCCACGATGCCGCTCAGGTTGCGCAGCTGCGCCGCGGAGGGCGGGTCGATGTCGTGCGGGTACGTCGCGTGCAAGTACAAAAACTTTCGAGCGAGGCGCGCGCGCTGCTCGCTCGGCGGCAGGTAGTGCACGACGCCGTCGATCACCTCGAACAGGTCGTCCGTGTGCTGCTCGCCCGGCGCATCGGGCCACAGCTTGAGCGGCAGGTTGGAGCGCTGCGAGTTGGCACGTCGCGCGGCCTGCACCCACCCGTACGGGTCCGACTCGGCGCCCGAGGCGTCGTCGATCCTGGAGCGCGGCACGACGTGCTCGACGCTGTGCTGCCCGCGTTCGAGCAGCGCGTCGGCGCCCAGCTCCTCGTACGCCGACTCGTACCCATCGACCCTGCGCGCCAGGTCGTGCAGCCACATGTGCTTCCGCCGCCCCACGCTCTTCCACGGCGGAAACTTGGGGCGCTCGCCGACCGCCTCCAGCCAGCGGCGCGTGACGGACTCCCTGGCGGCCTTGGCGCCCACGTCCAGGGACAGGAGGGGCAGGTGGAAGGGCATGCGCACCTCTTGCTATCGGGCGCACCGAGACGGCCTAATGGCCTGGGTCCTGGAAGCGCACGCGCTATCGGGATATCTCTCAGCAACCCGCCTCACTGGTTGGGAGCACGAGCGCAGCCAAACTCCGGGCGCGATGCAGCAGCCGCAACCGCCCAACCCGGCCAACCCGCTGCCCAACCTTGCCACCCTCTCGCTCCTGCACCCGCAGCTCCAGGCCGCAATCGACCTGTACGTGCGGCTGACCGGGCCGGAGGTCCATGGCCACTCGCAGCCCGTCGAGTCGCCCATGATGATTGCGCGGCAGGTCTGCAAGATGGCGTCCTTCCTGTCGCAGATCTCCAAGTCGGCGACCCCGCCCGACTTTTACAAGGTCTACGCAATCGGCATGGGCGTCCCGGGCGCAAACCAGTGGCCGGACCAGGACGACTCCAACCAGACGCAGCTGCGCCAGCGGCTGTTGGGCTGGTGCCGCAAAATCAGGACGCGCGAAGACGCCACCCACGCGGCCGGCCTGGCCATCGTCAACGTGACCGGTTCGATGGAGGAGGCGCTCTGGTGCGCCAAACGAGGCGCGTACCCGCTCACAACGCTCAGCACCCTCATGAGAAACTGCACGGCCCAGCACATCGTGCGCCACTGGTGGCCGCTGGTCGAGGCCTTTGGGGGCAAAGAGTTTCTGCAGTACGACTCGATCGTCGAGGCGACCCACGAGATGACCTTTGAGTTTTTTGCCGAGTGGATGAAGGACATTCTCAGCGCTGCGGTCGCCACCCGCGAGATGGAGACTGCAAACGACTCGGTCGTCCTTGGCAACCTCGTGATGGCCACCTTCGACGTGCCCTTCCTCTGGGAGGCCGGAGCGTTCCATGAGGCCGCGTCCAACCTTGGGGGCGGCTGCGTCGTGCAGGCGCGCTTTCTGATGGACGCGGCGGTCTCCTACGCCCAGTGGAGAGGTCGGCAGGACACCCCAATGGGCCAACACGTTGCCTACCTCGCGGCCGCAGCGCTGGCCCGCGACCAGGAGCGTTGGCGCTACCAGTGGAACACCCCCGGTCCCAATGTCAGGGAGGCGATCGACGAGCTCATCGAGAATCACCCAATCTACCTGGGCAACCTCCTGTTTGGCGCGCTGATGGACTGCCAGGTGGAGCACGTCAGGTACTTTGTGGAGCGCCACTTTTACCACGCGGGCAACCTCGGGTGCAACCTCAGCAACGGCCAGCGGACTGCCCTGCTGCTCCACCTGTTCTCGGGCTCCCGGACGGGGGGTGAGGCGGAGGACGAGATCGGCGACCCCGAGGAGCCCTGGGGGGAGGACCCGGACGATTCCGATCCCGACGAGCGGTTCCCAGGCGACCACCGCAAGTTTGCGGCGCTCGTGGAGGCCATCGAGCGAGCGCCGCAGCGCGACGGCCACTGGATCAACCAGCGCATCGCGGCTGCCCTCCTCGACAACGCCCTGATCACCCCGCACGACAAGCGCGGGCTGGAGTTACTGCTGACCCTCCTGGTTCGCACCTCGCCGACGACCCGGTTCTTCGACCAGACGCTCCGCCAGTCCGTTGGACGCCTGCTCAGCTACGGCGTCACGAACCCCGTCAAGGAGGAACTGCCGCACTACGTGCGGCTGCTGCGCCTGTTGCTGCGCTTCTGCCGGACCGACCTCAAGGCGCAGTTCTCGTTTGTGGACGCGGCCGACCAGGCGATCGCCGACGGGGCCTCCGACGCGCAGGAAGGGGATGCGACCGACGAGTACCTGTCCTTGATCGACGCCTTCACGGATGCGGGCGTGGTCTTCACCTCGCAAAACGCCACGCGCCTCGCCGCCATGAAGGGCAGGCTCGTGGGGCAGGTTCCTTTTGCGTCGTCGGACGCCCACCGCGCGCACAAGATCCGCGTCCTTGAGCGGCTGCGGCAACTCCTGCCCGAGCCCGTGTCGGAGGCGTAGCCGCGTAAGCTTGGGGCGCGGATTCTGCGACTTGTGCAACTGGTCCAGGCCTACGCGATGGGGCTCGGAGGCGTTCCCAAGCGTACGCGCATCGAGCGCGTCGAGCGCCGGTACGTGAAGCAACGGACGTGGGACGTGGAGTGGGCCGAGGAAGACGACTACGGCCGGTGGGACGCGCTTTTGGCGCTCCTTAATAAGTCGCGTGGCAGGGCGTCCGTTGCGGCGTGCAAGTTTCACGTGCGGTTTGGTGCCAGTAAGCCCCAGTGAGCTTTGAGCCCGTAACCCATAACTTGAGCAAAGCACTGCGCGCTTCTGCGCCCATTCTTACCCCCCCCCATCCACCGGCGTTCCCGGTTTCCGCCTGTTGCGTTCCGGTACGCGGGCGTGCGCGCGCGCTCGTACGATGCCGTGGTACCGCAACCCCAACGTCCGCGGCGGCTGGGGGTGGCAGTACCCGCCAGGGGTGCAGCCCGACCCGCCCGGGGAGGGTCGGGCTGCCCCGCCAGCGCCGCCCCCGCCCCCGTCCCTGCCCCCGCTCCCGCGCGCCGCGCTGCCGCCGCCGCCTCCGCCGCCGCCCCAGGGCGAGAAGGCGTTTGTCGCCGAGGCCAAGAACTCGATGAAGGAGCAGATGCGCGAGCGGGAGCTCAACGCGTCCATGGTGCGCAACAAGCACAACCAATGCCACGCCGAGGTGCCGCTGGAGAAGGGGATGCGCAAGGCGTACAACGCAATCATGCACGTCATCGACCTTGCGTGCCAGCGCATCCACGCGCGCTACGTGTCCGACGGTCTGGACCCCGTCCACGGCGCGCTGCACCGCCAGTACTCGGTCACGGCAACGGGCGCGCTCCGCGTGCGTCCCGTTACCCTGCGCCTCTACGTCTCCACGACGCCCAGCGGCGCCAAGTCGTCCAGGAGCCGCCAGACCGGCCTGTCCCCCGGCCCGTACGACGCCATCACCTGGTCTGTGAAGGTCGTGCCCAAGGACTCGCCCTTCCGCATGGCCGTCAACGACGCGCTCGCTGCGGGCGGGTACAACAACTGCAACAGGCCCGACGGGATGGAGCAGATCACGGTCAACACCACCAAGAGTTTAAGGTACGCGCTCAACGGCATCTGGTCGGTCGAGGCCGCCGACGAGATGGTGGAGGACGACCTGCTCCCCGACGAGGGCGACGGCGACGACGCCAGCAACTTTGAGGTGCAGGACGTGGTGGACGAGACGCCCGAAACAAACTCCAGGCGGGGCGGCTCCAGCGTGAGCGGCGCCAGCGTGAGCAGCGACGGCGCGCCAACTCCGGCGACCAGGAGCGAGCGCGACCCGCAGGTCGCCCGCTTCTTTGAGAACTTTGGCGCGCCGTGAAGCCTTGCAACTTGCGCGCCCTCGTCGGGGAGCAGGGCGCGGGCGAGGGCATCGAGGCACAGTGGGCGCAGAGTAGGCGCAGGTGCGCGTCGTGAGCGTTTGTGTGAGCGTTTGTGTGTGTGTGTGGGTGTTTGTGCGCGTGAAACAAAAGAAACGCAAGAAACGGACCGCCACACACACACACAC
>Ga0209603_1005344_pt1 | contig 10361 bp, 8 predicted proteins | sample COGITO_mtgs_1206_FD_184812 | JGI IMG/M metagenome (GOLD analysis project Ga0209603, IMG submission 184812) | Pelagic marine microbial communities from North Sea - COGITO_mtgs_120607 (SPAdes) (version 2) | ecosystem: Environmental > Aquatic > Marine > Epipelagic ... | reverse complement strand
CAAACCGGCACTCCATTCTGGCCGAGTTCCGGTAACGTGCCGGGTACCGGCACTCCACCGGCACTCGCGCCGTGGCGGGCACTTGCTCAGGACAGCGCGAGTGCCGGTGGAGTGCCGGTACCCGGCACGTTACCGGAACTAGGTGTCTTTACCTGCCCCCGCCAGAGTGCCGGGAACCGGCACTCCACCGGCACCTGTGTACGATATGGCGCGGTTCGTCAACCAGATCGCTTGAGATTTCACACAAAACAACGTTCGCACGTAGATGACATGGCGCCGCGAAACCTGTTGCCATTGTTCCACGTCCAATGTGTAAATGCAGACAGAACGCTAAGTCTTGATGGAGGCCATCACAAGCTACTTCAAACCCAAACCCATGGCGCAGACGCCGATGGTGTCTGCTGTTGCAACGGCGCCGCCTCCGACCGTCGCGCCGGCTACCGCGAAGGTCGCTGCGGATGCGTCCACAGCAAGCGTGGACGAGCAGGAGTTCATCGACTTCTTTGCTGGCATAGCCAAAAACCCCTTGTTTAAGGGGAAGCCGACAACTAATCGCAAGGTGGCCGTATTTGGGCAGAAGTACTATTGGGGAGACGACGTCAGCCACCCCCTGTCCGCCGTACCCAAGTCGTTCAAGACGTGGTGCGTTGCCCACGGCTACTCGTCCAAGTGCAACAGCATACTAGTAAACGTGTATACCGAGCCGAGCAACAACATAGGATGGCACATGGACAGCACCGCGAAGCTCAAGGGACCGCAGGTCATTAGCATCAGCTTTGCGATGAAGGTCCAGGACCGCGACAAGAAGCTTGCAGCAATGGAGTTCAGGTGGCCAAGCAAACAGGACGCAAAGAAGAAGACAATCAAAAAGGAGACCCTGAAGCACGGTACCGTAGTTAGGTTTGACGCTGTGAAGCACAAGAAGAAGTTGTGCGAGCACAGGGTCGCCAAGACCACCGTGCCTCGAGTGAACGTTACGATGAGGCTACTGAAGGCTCAGTAACGGCAGTTCCGGCGCCACGTTTGTGCGGAGTGTGTTTGCCCATAATGGTTAAAACGGTCTAAGTCGAATGTAAAAGAGCAAAACTGGAAGGCCGTACCGGTACCGGCAGCCGAGATGGCCACGGTCCAACCCACTCCTGCGACGCACAGCCAGGTCACCCTTGGCGCCGGACTCTTGGGAGACGAACCGGGGACGATTTGGTCGCAGAGGCGTGAGCTCTCGCAAGACTCTCTCGACCAAATCAACTCCACCGCGTTCATGTGCATTGAAGACGGCCAGCTCAAGCTCGACGTCGATGCCATCGAACGCTTCAAGAAGAACACCCCGGCGCGGGATCTTATGGACAAGTTTCACTCCTCTCTGGCCAAGAAGAACATCCCGACCACCCGGTACTCCGAGCACAAGCTGGAGGAGCCCGAACCCGTGAGCAAGGTCGGTTCGCTTGTGGTGAAGCGCTCAGACTTTGACGGAAAGGTGAGCGCCCGTGCCTGCAAACTGGGCAAGCGCCTTCGCATGGACAACGAGGGCGAGGAGGAAAAGTTGCCCAAGACTCCGGACAATAAGCTGCACGAGCCCACAAGTGGACCTCCGTCTCCCGAGGGGACATGCATCAAGCGTGTCGAATCTCTCCAAGTACCAAGCGGCGTGTGTGGAGGTGATCGATTGGCCATCTTTGACAAAGTCAAGGCGCCCAGCATCTTCATAGACGTACCGACACACGCGTACGACGGCATGCGCCTAGAGTACGAAAGACCATCGACGCCGGTGAAGCTGCTTCTCGTAGACGGCAAGGGCTACAAGGTCGGAGGAAATCCGATGCGCCAGCACGCGACTCGCCTGAACGTTCATCGTGGCACTTGCACCAACAGCCGTTGTCCGGTGCTGGGTTGCAAGGGCGACCCCGCGTTCGCCTTGTTCCAGAAGGTCGACAACGAATCCGTGGAGAATTACCGCCAGCACTGGGAAGCTGCGTGTCGTACCGCGATGCCGCCGCATGCACCTCTGTCACGATCGTTACATGACATGTACAAGTGCGTGGACTAAAAGAGTTACAGGGACACTTGTAGAGAACTGGGCACTACTGTTTCGCAAAGCGGGACATGTGTGGATACCACGTGTTTCCGGCACCGCCTTGACACTCGCGGCGCCACGTCATCTTTGACCATTCACTCCACTGTCTAAATGTTGTGTCAAAATAGAGAGCATTTCTTTTAACCCGGCGCCTCAACACATATGCCCATAAAGCGTTTAACGTGCCGTGGGTAGCCAATACTCAGCAAAGCAATCTCTGTCGAAGATCGCTCTTCGATAGATTCAAGACCATGGATTTCGACGCCACTATGGCCTGGGTAAATGAGCACGCACAACACAATTCCACCTACAAAGAGAAGCTGAATGAGGCGGGTGGTATCCGTAAGGTTGACATGGGCAACGGCACGGTTGCAAAGGTCAACATGTTAACGGGTGCTTTGGCATGCGTTTCTTGTGCTTCGTGTGGCACGCTTGCACATAAAATGGCCACATGTGCTGGATGCGGCAGTGTGAACTACTGCAGCCGCGAATGTCAGAAGGCCAATTGGCCACAGCACAAAACTAAGTGCAAGGAAGTTAAGCAATATGGAACTGATCATGACAATATGTCCAATTTTATGCAATTTTTCATCAATCAGCCCGGAATGTGCATGCAATTGGCGAAAGCGTCTATTAAGCTTGAGCTGGACGGTGAGCTTCCCGTAGTCTCAATCCTCAGGGGCAAGAATGACAGACGTGCTGTTCTATCGTATGGTGGATTGGGCACAAAGGAGTTTGTCAATTCGTTTACGAACAAATTTCCATGTTTCAAAGACTTGTTCAGAAGGTTTGACGTCGAGCCACCGCAGCGACCCGTCATTGTCATTATCCACGACGGCACCACTCCCACAGTCGTCCGTTGTCGTGTGATGCCCAGAGACTTCTGAACGCAGTCGTGGCTCTTCGGTGCTTGTACAGCTCACTTGAAGCTTGATCTCGTCGAAGTCGTGTTGGCGATGTTGGAGTTGGTGTTGCCGTCTGTTGAAACGAGGGTGGCGCGGTGCCACGCGCACCTGTGTCACGACAGTTGGAAAAATTGGGGTGAGTGGTTGGCGCCGGATATCGCATCGCCCGTATGTTTAGCCATAGACATGTGTGAAGCAGGGCCGCGTGTAATAATAAGCACAAAGCAATCTGATGCAGCTTCGCAGTGTTTTCGCAGACATTCAAGGATCGCCATCGCTTCTCCCAAAAGATGTGGTGGACAGCATGTCCGATGGGCTGGAACCACTTGCTCTTGATGGGCGGCTCAGCCCGCAACCCGCCGAACACAGCGGCGTCATGCACGATCCCGGCAGCCCTTGTGCGCGTCCCGTGCAGCAGCGAGAAGGGGTGCTCGCCGACCCGGGCAGTCCAAGCTGCTCTCACTTCTGCGCTGGCTCTGGGGCTGCTCTCACTTCTGCGCTGGCTCTCAGTTTGTTTGCCGAACGCGACACGTCTACCGACCATCAGGGCTCGCAGATGAGCATTCATATGAAGAAGGCAACATGCCAGCGCGCCTCGAGGGCTGCACGAGCCAACGACCCGAGCAGCGAGGCTACCATGCGCGCCTACAATATCATGTACCAGCGGTTTCAGAATATCAAGAAGGACAAGGTCGAACGCGCCCCGAGGGAGGTTCAGGCGTTCAAGAGCTTCAAGCCCGCCTCTGGCTCAGGTGGCAAGGGGGTGGCGGTGCGAACCAGCCAGCTGCACCAGAGCAAGATGAACCACCTTGCGGCGATCAAAGCCAATGACGTGGACACCAACAACACCGAACCCGCATTCCTGCTTGGGGGATTCACAGCTCCCATGATGTGGGACCGTCTAGCCGAGAACTCCCTCAAGAGCAACGCCGTCAACTCCTCGGTACGCATGCCGCCCGCAAACGTTTTTACAACCCTCTTGTAACTTACTGTCGCACGTATCCTCTTGTATACAGGTTATGAATCGCAAGAAGACACAAGGTAAACAGACTATTCAAACGCAACCCAACATCCATTACAAATCTAACATGTACATGTTTGTGTGCACAGGTGCTTCAAATCAAACAACGTACGTTTGATTCCCTCCCCGCTTAGCCGCCATGTGTTCCATGTAATCCCGCGCGACTTAGCAATGTGTGTGTGCGCGCAGGCGCATTTCTTGCAAGAGCATCGGGCAGGCTGCATCGGCGCAAGTCTGTGCCGTTGCGCTGGCCATGGCTGAGGGGCGGTACCGCATGCGTAAGGATGGAATGCTCGTCGTCAACCCCATCGCTACCAACTCCGTCAACCTGTGTGCGCTCGCGCTTTCTGACACGTCCGGGATAGACGAATCGTCGTACTTCTGCATCACGTCCACGGCTCGTCTGGTCTACAACAGCTGTGCGATCAAGACCTCGTCTGTGTCGGTTCTTTCGGCGTGCATGGACATTGCTAGGCGAGAGCTGGACGAGTTCTACGTCAGCAACGCGTTAGGAACTCGCAGTAACGTGCTCATCGACGCGTGCAAGTCCATACTCGGCGAGAAGGATTTGGACGCGGTGTGGTGCTCCTGGGTGTTGGTAAACTACTTGTGCAGCCATCCTCGCGGCCGCGACCTACTGCAGCAAGCAGGTCTGACGGACGTCGACATCCAATCCGCAATCGCGTTCGAGCGCTACGGAGGGGAGGAGATACGTCGTCGCGCCCGCCAGCGCAAGTTGCAGGCATATGGAAGCCGCAAGCGCCGCCGCCCATCGTCGAAAGCCGGTCCTAGCGCCCCCGTCGACGGCGACGCGGAAGAGGACGGTGTATTTACGAAGCGCAAGCGCTCGGCGAGAGGCTCAGTACCATCTGTAGCGTCTGACTCCCATTCCATCATCGAGTTCTGGCACGAGGCGCTGCAGTCCGAAGATGCTTCGGTGCTACACACACTCGCCGCCCACAACAAGCGCACCGCCAGAGACGCCGCGTTTTCCACTTTGGCAAAGCAGACAGAGGGCACCGACGTTGGAGACAACGCGGTACTTCAAAGCGTGAGCCTCAAGAACGCAATCAAGAGTGCAAAGGCGCTTGTTTCCTTTGTGGGGAGGCGAGTCAACGACATACCCACGATGATGCTGTGCTGGGTCAAGGACCCCTCCACCGGCAAAATGCGCGCCGCCGCGGGGATGATGCGCATCGACAAGGAGGCCGCCAGCTCTGCGCTACATGCATGCACGCTTCCTCCGTTCGCCCTTCGCCCCTCCAAGAGCACCAAGATGGCGATCGCGTGGAGCCATGCCACCAAGAAGCTGATGCCGAGCACCGAGGATTCGGCCGCTCTGCCGGGGCTCCTCGAGCGGTACGCACAGATAAAGAAGCTGGAGGACGCCGACGCCAAGCGACCGAATGCAATCACGGCCAAATACAGCTTCACCGCAAAGGCGATTCACGACATTGGGAACCTGGAGCGCTTTGTGGATACGGAGTCGGAGATGACGATCCCTCGCCATGTTACGGGCACGGCGCGCAGCTTCATCAGTGCGTGTACGTTCATGTGCATCAACCACACGCACGAGCAGGCGGGGCAGTCTTTGGTGGACGAACTGAAGAAGTTGCACTCCAAAGAACTGTCCATAAACGCGCCCAAGATCAATCTACCACACATTATCAAGAAGAGTCAGCAAAGCGAGTTCCGGTCGGAGCCGCTTTGCACCCCGTCATCACCCCTTGCAGTGGGCATCTGCGCGAACGAGATGCTGCGGCGGTGGATGGCTGGAAAGACACGCAAGAACGATCCTTGCAAGAAGCACCTTGGCTTCTCGTCTCCGTCGGAGGTGTCGAAGGAGATGCCGGGCATCATGTCCAGTGAGCCCTTGCCGCTCTTGACCATCACGGACATAGAGATGGAGCGCGTGGGCGAGATCCGTCACGTGTCCCCTTTGATTGGCAAAGCACCGGTCGCGATGGGCATCCACGTTTGTGGGGACGGAGCAGCTCGACTTCCGGAGCTCCTGGACATGCTGTGCAACCAGACCCGACACGGCTCTCCGCAAAAGGTGATGCAAGAGGCACGCGCCGCGCTGTTCACGGCGGCCTCACAGGCCTCGTTAATAGGATGTGTTGCCAGCTCACTAACGTCGGGCTACACTAACGCTTCTGTTGCAAGCAGCAAGAAGATTTCGGTACGTCATGCGTCCGAACACATTTGAACTCATACACCCTACTTGCTTGTGCTGAGTTAGCGGTGCCCCCTCCCTGTTTGTGTCAGGTGCCGGACGTCAACAAGATCATGCTGCTCTCCCCGTTCGACTGCTACGTTGCGGGTCTCTGCAACATACAGCGTAGCTTTGACCCGGGTCCGTACAGTGGCACGTACGGCTGTCGCGTGGACACCGGTTTCACAATGCACGGCCTCTTTGCGCACAACTTTCGTAGCGACAAACGCCAGCACGGCAACGCCTCGCTGTCGGAGGCCGCTGCCGACGAGCTTGCGCTGGCCTTTGGCGAGTCGCACTGGGTGGTGTACGACGACCCCTCCGGCGGTAAGGACGGCAATCCGCCCATCAAGTACTACACCTCTGCACCGATCGCAACGCGGGGAATACCACACAACTTCATTCCGGGGGTTCACAGCGTGCTCAACGACTACTGCTCGTTCATTGAGACCTGCAGGGGCCTCACCGGACGCGAGGACTGCGACACAGTGGACAGCATCATGTGCCTCCCATTTAGTCCCTTCACACAGGCCCTGAATCCAGACGTAGAGCCAACTGCGGACGTGTCGCTGCGTACATGCTTCAGGAAGCAGATTGAAGCGAGCGTGTCTACGGGTCGCGCCTACCTTTCGGATGCAACATCAGAGGACGCGGCCATCGTCAAGGAGCCTCTCTTTCGCCGGCCGTGCCAGGTATCCTCCGGTGACTGTCCGTTTGCAACGTCTTACGAAGCGGTCGACACCTTCTTCAACGCATGTAACACGCTGGCGCTTCTCTCGCGGGCGTACACGATGCAGAAGCACCAACAACCAACCCCGTCGCAGTGCGTTGCGCATATCCATAGTGCAATCACCAACTTTGTCTCTGGGTACTCCACCGCCTCCAGCGACATGGACAGCTCATGGGCCGCCGACGCACTAGTGCTGATCAACGTCATGTATCCAAGCAATCTTAAAATCGGAGAGCTTGCGCTGCTAAACGGGATCGCCAAGGCCTCTCCCACTTGCCACCGCGGACTAGCAGATGGCTCTCCTGTCACGCATCTCAACAAAGTCACGACACTCGACGCCGTGGACGTCAGACTCGTTCAGATGTTCTGGTCGTCCTTCTGCCGAGACGATGCCACGACATGCGCGTGGAAGTGGGGACTCGCTCCGTTTTTGACTCTGATACTGAACCACAATGGTTCGCACGACACCACACCCGAGACCATAGCGCAGTTCCGGAGATGCTTGGAGAGCGCGGTTCGCGCCGTGTGGCTCGTCTATTCGCCGGACGGCGTCGCCCCGCCGCCAGCGGATCACCCAGCACATGAGGCCGCCTCGCCGATGCAAGTTGCCAGGCACCATATCGACCCCGTGTTCGTCGGCAACCAAGAGACTGGTCTTCTGCAGCGAGGATGCACGATCGGAATGAAGCCGCACTCCTATCGCCAGGTATTGGCTGAGCTTCTGGGTGCCAACATTGCGGAAGTCGAGTGCAACGTGGCGCTGAACGAGGGTGGAATGGGACTGCGCGTCTCTAGCGATCCTACCATTTTGGAAGAGGGGGGGAACGAGCGCACCGACAAGAGCATCAGCCCCGTGCAGACGGAAGGTGACGAAAGCGCGTACGGAAAGCGTAGGGACAAGCTGGCGGGGGCAATCGCACAAAAATTCGCATGGGACTGCAACGCTTTGCTTTGCAAGCCGTTATACACGGCCATCGACCCGCCAAGGGACGCGGGCATTCGAGGCAGGGGTGAGTTTGGGTTCTCCCAGTTCTTCCAAACCGAACACGCCAAGATGGCGAAGGAGGGTCAGAGGATGAGCTCCAGCTTTGCAACCGCCAAGGCGATGATGCGTGAGGCGTCGGACCCTTCAGTTGCCAACACGGTGAATAGCGTGTTGTAGAGCCGGCGCCTCGACGGTCCGGCGCCACGACCGAGGATAAAAGTAAATGGGTGTACTATCGCGTCTGTCGCGACATTTTATTGAAGTAGAAATGCTACCGACCACGTCCGTTTCAGCGCCCCCACCCTCCGACACGATCGACCCGCCCCTGAGGGGCGCAACCGTGGGAAAGCAGCCTGTGTCCCGCAACCCGTCGCCTGTGAAGGGCCGCCGCGCTCAGCCCACAGTAGCTGCTCTTGAGAAGCAGTTTGACAAGGTGAAGGTTAATAACGTAGACAAGGCCTCCGACGTGGAAAAGCCGCTCGCCGCGATTGATGCCGCAGAGGAGCTCATGGCACAGAAAACTGTTGCTGACGAGGACTACCAAAAACAAATCAGTGAGCTTCCCCTTCTTGAGCCTGGCAATAAAATCAACAATTGCGACATCGGCGTGGGGTTCCGTGTGCGCGACGGATACAAAGTGTCATACGACATCGATCATGTAATTGTCGACAAAGGGCGCGACGACCTGTACGACAAGACCAATATTTGGGCATTTGTTGCGAAGTGGCCGGTGGGATTTGCGTGGATGTACTGGACGGACGCCACATTTGGCGACGAGAAGCTCACGCTCGGCCAGTGCGCGATTCGCTTCGGCATGGCCATCTTCTCGAAGCCTGGAGGTTGCCAGACCAAGGAGATCTTCCTGGACTCGCGCGTGACCGGCAAGAACAGCTTTGTCATCGCCATACTTGTGGACGGGAAGGACCAGCTTATGTCGCGCCAGAAGGAGAAGAACGCAGACGTCTACCGCATCTGGCGCTCTGAGGTCCCGATGAACATAAAGCAGACCATTCAGTTGCGGGAGCTCCTCAACATCCGCCAGAAGTCCGACCACACCCGTTGGTGGGAAATGTGATGTGTTTCCTCGCAGCGTGCTCCGCGATTTCTCACCTCACAAGCTTGGCAACCCGTTTTTTAGTACAAACCCGATACGGGCCGATACGGTATCGGCCCGTATCAGTGACTTCGATACGGGCTCGATACAGGCCGATACTGGCTGATACGCGTATCAGCCAAAAGTACTAAAAAACACATGATCGTACTGAAAACTCCGTTCTTCACCGGCACTCCACCGGAAGCGTAACCGCCGCAGTCGGCGCCACGTTCACAAAATGAATCTTTTTGCATCACAGGCGAAAGTGAATCTTTCTGCATCGTCGCGAGATCGTGCGGGGATTGTGTCGTGCCGGTCGAGTGCCGGCGAAGTGCCACTTTGGGGGCCTCAAACCGGCACTCGATTCTGACTGAGTTCCGGTAACGTGCCGGGTACCGGCACTCCACCGGACGTACATTTACCCCCCTTTGTACATTTAGGGGGTCGGAGTGCCGGTGAAGTGCCGGTTTGGCGCCGCAAACCGGCACTCCATTCTGACCGAGTTCCGGTAACGTGCCGGGTACCGGCACTCCGCCGGAAGTGTAACCGTCGTACCCAAATTAGGAAACCGATGCCGACGGTTACACTTCCGGTGGAGTGCCGGTCACCGGCACGTTACCGGAACTCGGTCAGAATGGAGTGCCGGTTTGCCTATGTGCCTATGTGCCTATGTGCCTATGTGAGAATATATTCACAGTCGATGTCCCACTGTGAATATACAACCAGTGTGAAATCTCGAGCGATCTGGTTGACGAACCGCGCCATTTCGTACACAGGCGCCGGTGAAGTGCCGGTTCCCGGCACTCAAACCGGCACTCCATTCTGGCCGAGTTCCGGTAACGTGCCGGGTACCGGCACTCCACCGGCACTCGCGCTGTCCTGAGCAAGTGCCCGCCACGGCGCGAGTGCCGGTGGAGTGCCGGTACCCGGCACGTTACCGGAACTCGGTCAGAATGGAGTGCCGGTTTGCGGCGCCAAACCGGCACTTCACCGGCACCCCGACCCCCTAAATGTACAAAGGGGGGTAAATGTACGTCCGGTGGAGTGCCGGTACCCGGCACTCCGCCGGACATGTAACCGTCGGGACCCAAATTAGGAAATGCCGGTAGTGGTTACACCGAGCTTCTCCACCGAGGTGTTCTTCAGAATTTTTCTCCGGCTAGATTCTGTTTAGATTCCTCTGTGTGTAAGTTACCATATTAGGTAAGGATTGGGAGATCGTGCGGAGATCGTTTTGCGCCGGTGGAGTGCCGGTGAAGTGCCGCTTTGGGGGCCGCAAACCGGCACTCCATTCTGACCGAGTTCCGGTAACGTGCCGGGTACCGGCACTCCACCGGA
>Ga0209603_1005340_pt1 | contig 10366 bp, 11 predicted proteins | sample COGITO_mtgs_1206_FD_184812 | JGI IMG/M metagenome (GOLD analysis project Ga0209603, IMG submission 184812) | Pelagic marine microbial communities from North Sea - COGITO_mtgs_120607 (SPAdes) (version 2) | ecosystem: Environmental > Aquatic > Marine > Epipelagic ... | reverse complement strand
CTGTTAAAAAGCTAGTTTTACGATCCAAATACAACCACAAAAGTCGGTGTCTTTCCAAAGAAAGCGTTCCCGGGCAAAGTGCATTTTGACGTAAATTTTGATACCCATAGGGTAAGAATTTTCGATACGAACTCCCATCAATAGGGTCGGTAAATTGATTGCCTTTAAAATATATTTTAATCAAAGGTCTAAACCAAATACTCAGTTGAATCAACCAAGGTCTAGGGACTAGGTTGAGAAGCGTTTTCATAATATAAGAGCTTTTTTTCGGAAGGGAGCTTCTTCATGACTTGTAATGCCAAGAGCTTCGTATATGTACTGAAACGTAGAAAGTAATTCAGGTTTTCCATCGATCAAGGCTACATCGTGTTCGAAATGAGCGCTTGGCAAACCATCTTCTGTTAAAATGGTCCAGCCATCTTTCAAATGTTTGATGCGGTGGGTTCCTCTATTGATCATGGGTTCGATAGCCAAAACCATTCCGTCTTTAAATTTTTTCCCACGACCTCTTTTTCCATAGTTCGGAACTTCGGGCCCTTCGTGCATTGTAGTACCTAATCCGTGTCCTACCAATTCCCGAACCACGCCATAGCCTTCATTTTCGGCATGCTGTTGGATCGCATAAGCTAAGTCCCCAATGCGGTTCCCTGCTTTGAATTCAGCAATCCCCTTATACAAAGATTCTTTGGTAACCTGTAATAATTTTTCATTCTCTGGATCGATTTCACCTACGCCAAAAGTATAGGCGTGATCTCCATAAAAACCATTTTTTAGAGAACCACAATCAATTGAAATAATGTCGCCCTCTTGCAAGGGATTTTTATTTGGAATCCCATGAACCACTTGCGCATTGGGACTCATACACAACGTATTTGGGAAATTATAAAGTCCCAAAAATCCTGGAATAGCGCCATGATCTCGAATACAAGTTTCCGCTTTGGCATCTAACTCCAAGGTGCTTACGCCGGGCTTTATTTCGCTGGCTAGCATACCCAAGGTTTTTGAAACGATCAAAGCACTTTCACGCATCAATTCTATTTCTTCAGCATTTTTTAATACAATACTACTCATTCTGCATAGGCGTTTTTGTAGTCGTTCCCTTTCAATATTTCAAGCATATCAAGCTCTAGTGTTTGAATTGGAAACTCTACAATTCGGTTCATTTCTTTACCATCTTTAGTAAAGATTAATGTTGGTACGTTGAAGAGATCAAAAGGTTTTTCTATTCCATTTGGGGTATCCTTATCTTCAGATACTGCTATAATTTCAATCGACTCAATCGGATAGCCTGCTGTCTCTAAAATTTTCATCATAGGAGAAACTTCACGTTGACTGTCTTCACACCAAGTTCCCATCAATAGTGTAATTGTGATACCTTTCAACAAAGGTTTCAAATCAGATATTGCAACGGGATTTACTTTATAGAAGTTATATTCTGTTGCGTACCAAGATGAAAATAATTTTAATTGAGGTAAATTAATTACTCCTAAAAGAATTTCTTCTCCTTCAATTGTTGTGCTTTTAAGGTCGTCTGTTATAGTTACAACAGTTTCTTTTTTAGAGGCTGGCTTTTTTGCCTCCCCGCAGTTGTATAATAAAACAGATACAAAAAGAATTAAAAGAGTTCTCATGCTATAAGTGATTTTTGAGTCATTGCTTCGGGTTGATTTACTCCCATAATATCGAGAATGGTGGGTGCCAAATCGCCTAATACACCTGAAGCTATTTTTTTCTTGTGGTTGTCTACCAGAATAATTGGAACAGGATTGGTGGTATGTGCCGTATTGGGACTACCATCGGGATTGATCATTGTTTCGCAGTTTCCATGATCCGCAATAACGAGGATTGCATAGTCCTGGGTTAAAGCTGCTTCGATGACCGATTGAGCACAACTGTCTACGGTTTCACATGCTTTAATTGCTGCACTTAAATCGCCAGTATGTCCAACCATATCGGGGTTGGCAAAATTAAGGCAAATGAAGTCAGCGGTTTCTTTTTGTATTTCTGGAATGATAGCATCACGAATTTCAAAGGCACTCATTTCGGGTTGTAAATCGTAGGTAGCTACTTTTGGGGAAGGGCATAGGATGCGTTCTTCTCCCGGAAAAGGCTCTTCGCGACCTCCGTTAAAGAAAAAGGTAACGTGAGGATATTTTTCAGTTTCTGCAATTCGAATCTGGATTTTACCAGCGGCTGAAAGCGTTTCTCCGAGCGTGTCTTTTAAATTGTCTTTGTCAAAAACGACTTGTACATTTTTGAATGAAATATCGTAATTGGTTAAGGTAACGTAATGTAAATTCAATGGGGTCATTCCTTGGGCTTCAAAAGCTTTTTGAGACAAGGCTTGTGTCAGTTCACGTCCGCGATCTGTTCTGAAATTAAAGAAGATAACAACATCATCATTTTCTAAAGGAGCAAGTGCGTTCCCGGCACTATTTTTTGCAATTAGTGGGGCGATGAATTCATCAGTTATATCCTTATCGTAAGATTCTTGAATGGCGGTTGCAAAATCATCTACAGCTGTTCCAGTACCACGTACAATAACATCGTATGCTTTTTGAATACGTTCCCACCGTTGATCTCGATCCATTGCGAAGTAGCGCCCAATAACAGAAGCTATTTTTCCAGTCGTCGAAGCCATAGTAGCTTCGATGTCTTGTAGGAATTTTTTCCCTGACTTTGGATCTACATCTCGGCCATCCGTAAAGGCGTGTAAGTATACTTCTTCCATTTTTTCATCCGCTAAAACACCAAGTAATGCTTTGATGTGATTTACGTGTGAATGAACCCCACCATCAGAAACCAATCCCATCAAGTGAATTTTTTTGTTGTTGGTTTTGGCATATGCAATGGCTTCTTTTAAAACCACTTCATCTTTCAAGGTATTCTGTTGAACGGCTAAATTAATCTTCGCTAAATCTTGATATACAATTCGACCTGCTCCTAAATTAACGTGCCCAACTTCACTGTTTCCCATTTGCCCTTCTGGAAGACCAACGTGTAAGCCATCGGTTCTGAGATTGTTGTGGGAGTAGTTCGTATACAAACTATCAATAAAAGGTGTTTTTGCTTGATCAACAGCAGAGACTGAAGGATCAGGAGATTTTCCCCATCCATCAAGAATCATTAAAATAGCTTTTTGAGACATGAATTATTTTTTTACAAAGATAGCAAATATGTCAATGAAATTGCTGCATTAAGAATTCTAACCTATCTTTAAACTTTCTAAAACGTTTTATTTGAATAAAGGAATTGTTTATCGTTCAACTGGCAGTTGGTATCTTGTAAAAGATACACTAGGTGATTTCTACTCTTGCCGTATTAAGGGCAAATTCCGAATTCAGGGAATCAAGAGTACTAACCCAATTGCAGTGGGTGATCATGTAGATTTTGACATTATAGAAGAGGAGTCTAAACTAATGGGAGTAATAACTGCTATTGATACTAGAGATAATTATATTGTTCGACGATCAGTCAATTTATCGAAGCAGACCCACATCATTGCATCCAATATTGATCAAGCATTCTTATTAATTACCCTCAATAATCCTCCAACATTTTTTGCATTCATCGATCGATTTTTGATCACCACAGAAGCCTATCATATCCCGGCTGTTTTATTATTCAATAAAATGGATACTTACGGAGAAGAAGAAAAAGCGGAAATTCAATGGATGCAGAGTGTTTATGAAGCCATAGGATATACATGCTATCAAATCTCTAGTTTTATCAAAGAAGATGTTGCGTTAATCGAGGACCTTATGCAGAACAAATCATCGATGTTTACAGGTCACAGTGGGGTAGGGAAATCTACTCTACTCAATGCAATTTCGCCAGGCTTGAATTTAAAAACTAAAGTAATTTCAGAGCAACATCAACAAGGACAGCATACGACCACTTATGCAGAAATGTTTGATTTAGATGGAAATGCCAGAATTATTGACACTCCCGGTATCAAAGGTTTTGGAGTTGTGGATATGGAGCCAGAGGAATTAGGAAATTATTTTCCAGAATTTCTAAAAGTAAAACATTCCTGTAAATTCAATAATTGTCTTCATTTAGATGAACCTAAATGCGCAGTGAAGGATGGAGTAGATGATGAATCCATTCCAGCTTCTCGCTATAAAAGTTATGTTCAGCTTTTAGAAGATGATACCCCTTATAGAAATTAAAGTTCACTTGATACACTGACCATGCGCGTAGTAATTCAACGAGTAAAAAATGCACAAGTAGATATTGAGAACAAAACCGTTGGATCTATTGATCAGGGACTAGTTGTTTTGTTGGGTATTGAAATGGCCGATACCCGCGAGGATGTTATTTGGATTGTAAAGAAAATCACTCAACTTCGTATTTTTTCTGATGCAGAGAATGTAATGAATCGTTCTCTTCTCTATGTTGCTGGGGAGTTGTTGTTGATTAGTCAGTTTACATTGATGGCGGCAACTAAAAAAGGAAACCGCCCTTCTTATATCCGTGCTGCAAAACACGATCATGCCATTCCAATGTATGAGGCTTTTATTGCTGAAACTGAAAGGGTGATGGGTAAACCCATTGCAACTGGAGTTTTTGGCGCCGATATGCAAGTTTCACTTTGTAATGACGGTCCAGTAACCCTTCAATTGGATTCTAAGAATAAAGAGTAGTTAATAGATGTTAACTTCAATTTCTAACGAAACCTTAAAATTAACAAGCACTTTTTCTTGAATCTCTTTTGCCAAAGTAAGGATTTCAATTCCACTAGCATTCCCAAGATTCACTAAAACAAGAGCTTGATGCTCGTGAACTCCAGCAGCACCTCTTTTGATTCCTTTGTAGCCTAAACGATCGATGATCCATCCAGCTGGAATTTTAACTTCTGAGTCAGCTAATCGATAATGGGGCATTTCGGGATACTCCAGTAAAAGGTTTTGAAACTGAATTTCAGTAACTACTGGATTCTTAAAGAAACTACCACTATTTCCTATTTTTTTAGGATCAGGAAGTTTTCGTTGCCGAATAGCTATTACAGCTTCAGCAATGTTCTTTGGAGAAGAAACTTTGCTTCCAAGTTCCTCTTGAATTACCCCATAGTCCGTTTTTAGGATGTGATTTTTTTTTGTCAAGCGAAATTGCACGGCAGTGATGACATGTTTTCCTTTTAAGTCTGTTTTGAAAATAGAATTCCGGTATCCAAAAACCGCTTCCTCAAGGTTGAACTGATGAGGAGTTGCCGTTATGGTGTCCAAGGTTGTACAGTTTACAAAACGGTCTTTTAACTCAACTCCATAGGCTCCGATATTCTGTATGGGTGCAGTGCCAATATTCCCTGGAATCAAGGCTAAATTCTCTAATCCACCATAGCCTTGGTCTAATGTCCAAAGAACAAAGTCGTGCCAATTTTCGCCAGCAGAGGCTTCAATGATTACCAGGTCATCATTCTCTTCAACAATACGAATTCCTTTTAGGTTGACGTGTATACACAATCCACTTAGGTTTTTTGTAAGGAGTAAATTACTTCCACCTCCCAAGATAAACCGTTGGCTAAAACCTTCACTTAAAAGCGCTGCACGAAGTTCTTCTGTTGTGCTTACGCTTGTGAAGTATTCACAAAAACATTCCACCCCAAAGGTGTTGTATGCTTTTAATGATTTGTGTTGTTCGATAGTTTTCAAGCCTTATTTTAAGTAACTACAAGATAGAGAACTCAAATCAATTGGAATAGGCTTGAAGCGCTTTTTCTAAGATTGATGCCGAGCGTAATAAATCTTTTTCATTGAGAACAAAGCCAATCCGAATTTGTTTTTTCCCATAACCAGGTGTAGAATAAAAACCTGCTGCAGGCGCAAACATTACCGTTTCGTTTTCATCGCTGAAATCGGTTAGTAGCCATTTAGAAAAAACCTCTGCGTCATCAACCGGTAATTCTACAATACAATAAAAAGCTCCTCTTGGATCGGATACTTTTACTCCGTCAATTTGTTCAAGAGCTGTCATTAAAATGTTCTTGCGCGCAGTGTATTCTTTTTTAACCGCTAATAAATAACTTGCATCTGAATTGATTGCAGCCTCACTAGCTAGGAGGGAGTAGGTTGCAGGAGACAAACGTACGTGTGCAAATTTGAGAGCTGTTGCGATTAAGGCTTTATTTTTTGAAACAATACATCCTATTCGCGCACCACAAAGGCTGTAACGTTTAGAAACGGAATCGATCATTATGGCGTGATATTTTAGTCTTTCTGATTGTAAAACAGAATAAAATTCAGTAACATCATCATGAATAAATTCACGATATACTTCATCAGCAATTAAAAAGATGTTGTGTTTGAGAGCGAGTTCACCAAGGGCTTCAATTTCCTCTTGTGTATATAAATATCCAGTTGGGTTACATGGATTGCAAATTAAAATTACTTTAGTTTTAGTTGTGATTTTTGCTTCAATTGATGCAATAGATGGGAGACGAAATTGCTCTTCAAATAGCGAGTGTACTGGGACTACTTTAATGTTTGAAGCAGCTGCAAACCCATTGTAGTTTGCATAAAAAGGTTCTGGAATTATAACCTCATCATCAACATCGCAAATACAGCTTAGTGTAAAAGAAATTGCTTCGCTGGCTCCAGCTGTAACGATGATATCCTGAGGATTAACATCAATTTTGTTTTTTAAGTAATAAGAACACAAAGACTGTCTAAAACCTAAAGTCCCTTCTGAAGGTCCATAAGCAAGAAAGTCTAGTTCACTTTTTTGTACTGCATCTATAGCTTCTTTGGGTGATGCTACATCGGGTTGACCAATATTAAGGTGAAATACATGTGTACCCCGAGCCTTCGCTTGTACTGCAAATTGAACAAGTTTTCTTATTGGCGATTCTGGAAGATCTTTTCCTTTTCGAGATAAAGCTGGTGTTGTTGATTCCATGCACAAATATCGAAAAAAAAACAAGGTTCTAATTGCTTGGAATGTTTTTTGTTAACTTTAATGTGTATTCTTTTTGTTTTTCATTAGAACTAAAATATTGAAATTCAATAGATAAACTTTAATTGCCACACCTATAAAGCAATCCCTAGTTTTTATACTCCTGTTATTTGTACTCTTTGGTATTATTCAGACTCATGCGCAGTCTGATTTTGTGTTTTCTGATTGAAGTAACAAACTCACTTTTTCTTTTGAAGCCTTAAATAATTTGATTGTTGTTCCTGTAAAAATTATTTGAGTTACTTTCAGTTTTATTCTAGACTCAGGAGTGAATAGGGCCATTTTATTTATTAATGATTTAATTTCTGAACTTCAACTTAAGAATAAAACGAGCATCAATTTGCGCGGTTTCTCAAATTCTGAATCAATAAAAGCTTTTAAAGCAGAAGCCAGTCTTCTTGAATTGATCACTTTAAAAGTTTTAACCACCAAATTTTATTACTGGAAGAAGAAAATTTAAGTTTTAGCCAGCGTATGGGAACTCAGATTGATGTAACTCTAGGAGCTTCGCTTTTTAAGGACCACAAAATTACTGTGAACTACAATACAGAACGCTTACGAATAGAGTGATCTTAAGAAAAAACAATTTCTTGCAGAAAGTGTAGTGTTCTTCCCATTCGCTTTAGAAATAGTAAATCACTAATTCGTTGGAGCGTCACTCAAGAAAATGGAACAACAATTCAAGGCGATTTACTGATTGATATTGGTTCTAGTGATGCGCTTTGGCTTTTCGATCAGCACGATAAAATAGAAAAACTTGCTTCTTTTTTCCCAGATTTTTTAGTTATTGGTATCAACGGAGATGTATTTTGAGACAGGAGTAAAATTGAATCATTTCGTTTAGGAAACTTCAAGTTGAATCAGGTAAAAGCTGCTTTTCCAGACAGTTCAGGTTCCTATAAATTGTTGGTCGATTCAAACAGAATTGGCAGTATTGGCGGAGAGCTTCTGAAGCGCTTCAAAGTGACTTTTGATTACCCAAATAAGCAAGTTGTTTTTAAAAAGACTTCCAAAATATTCGATAAGTTTTACTATAATTTGAGCGGTATTGAGCTGTAATATAAAGGTGAAAGTTTGGTGAAAGAAAAAGTTTCTAGCTTTCAATCAAGAGATGTATCTGAAAATGAGAGTCAAAACAGAGGAATCAAGATTTATTTGTCCCAGCTATATCGGTTGCGATTTAGACCCATTATTGAAATTGCAAATCTTCGAGTGAATTCACCAGCAGCATTAGCTGGACTGAAAGAGGGGGATATTATAACGGAAGTGAATGGGAAAAGAGTTGGTGATATTGATTTACAAGGGATAATGCATCAGTTTCAGAAAAAACCCGGTGCAAAAATAAAATTGAGAATAGTGCGGGCAGGCGTAAAATTCAATTACAAATTTATTCTTAAAGCAGTTCTATGAAGAGGGTTGAACTGTTCCTTTTATCTTTAGGGAAACAATTGGTGTTTCTACAGCATTGGAATTTACGGTGATTGTTTTGCGAATTGGTCCCACTCGATTGGTGTCGTATTTAACTTGAATTTCACCTGCCTCTCCTGGAGCTATTGGTGCTTCTGGTTTTTTAGGAATAGTACACCCACAAGAGGAATATACTTTGATTATTTCTAAAGGCATATCTCCCGAATTTATAAATGTAAATATGCGAATCCCATCGCTCCCCTTAATGATTTCTCCATAGTCTACTACATTAGACTTGAATTCTATTTTTGGACCTGCTGGTTGTGAGAATCCATTGAAACTGAATGCTAGAAATAAACTGAAAATGGTTATTATATTTTTCATCATCTAAGAATTAGTTAATCTAAATATACATAATTTACTTTACTTGATAAAAGCAACACAAAAGTCAACAGTTTCCTTTTGTAATCCCTTTAAGAAAATTACTTTTGTTATTAATAACAAAAATCAGACCATTTATGTCGATTTCCTCAAAATTTGAAGCCTCAACTGTCGAACAGAAATGGTATGACTATTGGCTTACCAATAAATATTTTGCTTCTAAACCAGACGATCGTCCAGCATATTCGATTGTAATTCCACCACCAAACGTGACAGGAATTCTTCATATGGGGCATATGTTGAATGTGTCTTTACAAGATATTTTAATTCGTAGAGCTAGAATGCAAGGGTTTAATGCTTGTTGGGTTCCTGGAACGGATCACGCTTCAATTGCAACCGAAGCCAAAGTAGTAGCAAGCCTCAAAGAACAAGGGATTGATAAAAATGATTTAACTCGAGAAGAGTTTTTGGGTCATGCTTGGGATTGGACTGAAGAATATGGTGGACTAATTTTAAAGCAATTACAAAAACTAGGCGCCTCATGCGATTGGGATAGAACCAAATTCACATTAGATGACGATATGTCAGCGTCTGTAATTCAAGTTTTTGTTGATTTATTTAATAAAGGTATGGTGTATCGAGGATACCGAATGGTAAACTGGGATCCAGAAGCGCAAACAACTTTGTCTGATGAAGAAGTTATTTATGAAGAGAAACCGGGTTTTTTATATCATATAGCCTACGAAGTTGAAGGAGAAACGAAGCCGCTTATTATTGCAACTACACGTCCAGAAACAATTTTTGGTGATACTGCTATTTGTATTCACCCAGAAGATGAACGTTTTCATCATTTAAAAGGAAAAAAAGTAAAAGTACCTGTAGCCAATCGCTGGATACCCATTGTCCAAGATGACTATGTCGATATGGAATTTGGTACGGGTTGCTTAAAAGTTACACCGGCACATGATATTAACGATAAAGCTATTGGCGAAAGACACAATTTAGATGTTATAGACATCTTCAATGCTGATGCTACGCTTAATGCTCATGGGCTTCATTATGAGTCACAAGATCGCTTTTTAGTTCGTAAAGCTATTGCCAAAGAATTGGAAGACTTAAATGTATTAGTTAAGAAAGAAGATTATGCGCATAAGGTTGGAACTTCTGAACGTACAAAGGCCGTAATTGAACCGCGCTTGTCGGATCAATGGTTTTTGATGATGGAACAGTTGGTTGAACCTGCAATCAAAGCTGTTCTTGAATCGGAAGAAGTTGCATTGGTGCCTGCAAAATTTAAGAATACCTATCGTCACTGGATGGAGAATATCCGTGACTGGAATATTTCTCGTCAGTTGTGGTGGGGTCAGCAAATACCAGCTTACTATTATAGCAATAATCCAGAAGATTTTGTTGTTGCAACTACACCAGAACAAGCTCTTGAGTTAGCGCAAACCAAATCAGCTAATCCTGATTTAAAAGCAAGCGATCTTCGTCAAGATAACGACGTATTAGATACTTGGTTTTCTTCTTGGTTGTGGCCAATTTCTGTTTTTGATGGTATTAGAAATCCAGATAACGAAGAAATAAATTATTACTATCCTACTAGAGATCTAGTAACAGGTCC
>Ga0209603_1005335_pt1 | contig 10372 bp, 10 predicted proteins | sample COGITO_mtgs_1206_FD_184812 | JGI IMG/M metagenome (GOLD analysis project Ga0209603, IMG submission 184812) | Pelagic marine microbial communities from North Sea - COGITO_mtgs_120607 (SPAdes) (version 2) | ecosystem: Environmental > Aquatic > Marine > Epipelagic ... | reverse complement strand
TTATATTCCAGAGCTTTACGATTTATTAAAGGATACAGAACCTAAAGATGAGTAAAACTTTTTGTCCTATGCCATGGAATAGTATCAATATTAGAAACAACGGCGATATACGCATATGTTGTAACACTAATAGCTATACTAAGAATAGAGGTATAGTTAGGAAAGCCGACGGTACTCCGTATAACATTGGCAAAGACGAAATTGACGAAGCACGTAATTCTGAACTATTAAAAGAAGTAAGATTAAAAATGCTCAATGGCGAATGGCATTCTGAATGTGAACGCTGTAGACAAGAAGAAATTAACGGTATAAAAAGTAGACGCGAGCACGAAGTATTAGAATGGGGCGAGTACAGTGGTAACTTTGATGTCGAAGCAGCTAAGGCTGTTACAGATGCTGACGGGTCGATAGATACAAATGCTCAGCCAATAGAATTTTTTGACATTCGTTACGGAAATTTTTGTAACTTAAAATGTCGTATGTGCGGACCAACTGAAAGTCATTCTTGGTTTAATGATTATGTAAAGTTAAACGGCAAGTCGGAGTTTAATGACACCCATGGTACTGTTGTATTAGAAAAAAATTCTAAAGGTAGATGGGAAACTGACAGTTACAACTGGTTTAAACAAAGCAACTGGTTTTGGAATCAGTTTGAAAAACATACAGGTAATACAAAACGTATGTATATTGTAGGCGGCGAGCCTTTGATAATTGATGAACACTTGGAATTACTTGAAAGATTAGTTGCCAACGGAAATAGTCGTAATATAGAAATTGAATACAACAGCAACTTAACAAACGTTACTGGAAACATTGTTAAATTATGGGAACAGTTTAAACAAATACGCATTGGCGCAAGTATTGACGGCTATGGAGATGTTTTTAATTATCAACGTGCGCCAGCAAACTGGAACAAAGTTTATGACAATATGTTAAAGTTAGAAAAAAATAAAAAAATAAATCTAAAAGGCTGGTTTACATATACTGTGACTCCTTTAAACTTATTTCATTTACCAGAATTTATGCGTTGGAAATTGGAAGAAAGTGGATTAGAAAAATTTAATCCGTTAAGTACAGCAAAGCCAATTGTAACATATCATATGTGTCACGCTCCAAAACATTATAATGTTAAAATGCTCCCTCGAACTATAAAAGACGAAGTAAGCAAAACATTTAACAAATATAAAGAATGGATTAACAGTACTGATCATGACGAAAATGTAAAAAATAACTTTATAACTATATTAAATAATGTTGAAAGATTTATGAATGCCGAGGATTACAGCGATCATTTACAAACATTTGTTGATACAACTGTTAAATTAGATCAAATTAGAAAACAAAATATATTAGATATTGTTCCGCAACTAGGAGAGTTGTTTGATGATAGCAAATACTTTAAACACATAAAATAATGTATATAACAAACGAAAACTTAGACTGCTGTATTGTAACACTTTTTGTTCACAATGTATGTAACTATAGCTGTAGTTACTGTAATGACTATCATAGAGATGGTAGTCACAGATGGCCCAAAGACTGGACCAAGTGGGTAGATTTCATAAACGAATTAAAAAAACGTAATAAGTATCTTTATGTCGAAGTACTAGGAGGCGAACCCACAGTTTGGCCAAAGTTCCAAGACTTTGTTGACGAAATAAGCGACGAAAATGTATTTGTAGAATACGCAACCAATGCCAGTCGTACATTAAAATATTGGGAAAAGTTTAGATCGCAACGTACATTTGTATTCTTAAGTTGGCACAATGAAGAAGCAGATGACGACCATTTTTATGAAGTGGCAAAAATTATGCAACATAAAGCCAGTGTGAGTGTACCATTAATGATTGTTCCAGAAACATTTGAACGAGCAAAGACACTGTTTGATAGACTGTCTACACTCAACATTGAGATAACTCCAAAGTTTGTTCGCACCAGTATCAACGGTACAAGTTACTTTGAATATACAGACGAGCAGCGTGACTGGATACAAAACACCAAACATAATAAAATGAAACCATTTGGAATAGACTGGAAAATACCTCAAACATTACACTTTGATGGTACTCCTATTAAGTTTATGAAAGTACTTGATCAAGGGTTACATGAGTTTAAAGGGTTTATGTGTACAGCAGGAATAAAACGCATAGTAGTTGAACCTGACGGTAATATTAAACGTTGTACAAAGAGTGTTGGCGGAAGTTTAGGAAATATAAATACAGAGTACAGCTTACCGGATAGTCCTATACTATGTGATTATAAAGCATGTCCTTGTAAATTAGATGCGGTGGTAGAAAAATGGATAGACTAGAACCTTTTTTAAAAGTAGATATACACGCAGGCCAGCATAGATGGAAATTTCCTAAAACTCCTAGCATACCATTTACAGTAAATCAATTTGGTTATAGGTGTACGCATGTGATGCCTCCGAGCACAGATTATATATTAGTGGCTGGTTGTAGCCATACATTTGGCGAAGCATTAAAAAATGAAGAACGTTATGTTACATTATTAGAAAATCATTTTCAACTTCCTGTATTAAATATTGGTGTTCGCGGTGGTTCACCCAATCTTGTTAGAGATAACTTATTACAACTATTAAGTAGCGGATATACTTTACCAAAGTATATGATAATACAATGGCCAAATGAGTACAGATTATGGTTTGATACTTGGAGCATCAACGCTCATGTTCCTGTTAAACAGTTTAAACAATTTTATAAAGATGATTGTTTAAAAAATGTGAGTCAGATGTCGTACAATCATACTCAGTGGTTATTAAAAAATGCCAACATACCTTCCTTTCAATTTAAAATTTGGCCCAGCGAAAATGATATTAATATGCCGTGGATAAACATTGTTGACCTTGCGATTGACGGGCATCATCCAGGTACTATAACAAATCAAAATATAGCTAAACTTGTTATAGATAATGTAGGAAGATTATAATGAATTTTTTAGAAAAGTATAACTTACCTGATCCTGTTTGCAAGTATAAATGGGGATGGAGTACAATTCGTTTACTAGAAGGAACAACAAACAGTTGCCACCGTGTAAAATCTGACAGTATTACCCCAGAGACATATGCCAATTTTCACAACACACCTAGCAAAATTTCTGATAGAACCAAGATGCTCAACGGACAGTGGCCAGGCAACGGATGCGAATACTGTAAAGACCTAGAGCTTGCTGGAGCAAAAAGTGACAGAACAGATATCAACGAGGGATTACTTGATGTTCCAGTTAACACTAGTACTACCGAAGTACACTTAATACCAACAATGGTAGAAGTTTATTTTAATAATCTCTGTAATCTAGGATGTATTTACTGTAGCGCCGAATACAGCACAGTTTGGGAAGTAGAAGATGTTAAGTTTGGATTGGCAGACTCGCATACACTACAAGATAGAAACCGTGCTAGAGAGCAATATCCGGCTATGTTAGCAGCACACTGGGAATGGTTAAAAAATAATGCCCATGGTATTGCACAATATAATATCTTAGGCGGCGAACCGTTTTTTCAACCCGAGTTTGAACAGAACATAGAATTTTTTGAAAATAATCCTTGTCCTGATTTAAGATTTACAATTTTTTCAAATCTCAAAGTTTCTAAAGATAAAATGAAACGCATATTAGATAAAGTGGAATCGTTGAGGGTTAGAAAACATATAAAACAATTTCAAATTGTATGTAGTTTAGATTGTTGGGGTCCTGAACAAGAATACATACGCACTGGGTTGAATATGAAAAAGTGGGAAGAAAATTTTAATATTTTATTAAATGACTATCCTAATTTTAAATTACATATACATAGTACGTTGATATCGTTAACTATGCAAACTCTACCTGAGCTTGTTAATAAAGTTACTGAATGGAATAAACTTAGATATGTACAACATAGTATAAATTTTGCGGACGGCAGACCAAACATGCATGTGGGAATTTTTCCTAATGGGCATTTTAAAAAACAATTTAAGCGTGCGATAAAGTTTACTGATACTAACGAAAAAAAAGAATGGCTAGTAGGATTTGAAAAACGAGTCAACGCACAAAAGTACGATCCTGATCTAGTTCGAGAACTTAAAGAAACATTAGACGCATTTGATAAACGTAGAGGAACTGATTGGCGTAAATTATGGCCATGGTTAGATCAATATGAACTATGAAGATATAACATTTGAAATGCTGGGTACACGCAGACAGCGTCCTATGTACCTAAGTAAGTTTACTAAATTTAGACAAGAGTTATCCATGAAGGATTATCCTAAAGACCCTCACGCATATACTGAATATTTCCTACAAGAGATTGATAAGTGGATAATCAATCATAAGCATGTGCGCTACACGGGGTTAGAGACCTTTACACGTCGAGATGCTATATTAGGCACAACACACCAGCTAGACGAACTACACCAGTTACACGGTGCTAACATAGCAGTATACAAAGGCGAATACAAATATCACAGGCGCTTGACTGATTTTACAGTTAACCAAATAACACATTACAGCGAGTTAGAAAGAGGAATGGTGTTTATAGCAAGTTATCCTAGTTGTATCACTACCGGATATCACGAAGACTTCGATAAATTATTGAACCACTGTTATGCTAATGGTATACCTGTTCATATAGACGGCGCATGGTTTGGACAATGTCGTAACTTCGAGTTCGATGTAACTCATCCGGCTATATACAGTGTGAGTGTTAGTTTAAGTAAAGCATTGGGTATGGGTAGTCAGCGTATTGGTATACGCTATACTAGAGAACGTGTTAACGGACCTGTTGCTATCATGAACGACTTTGCTTATGCTAATGTAAGTGACATGTGGATAGGTGTAGAAGCAATGAAGCATTTTGGAACTGATTACTGGTGGAGCAACTACGAAGCACTATACACTAAAGTGTGTAAAGACTTTGATCTAATAGAGTCCAACAGTATACATGTAGGATGGTTAACAGATGATAACGGAAAACATCAGTTTGGAGTACGTACTCCTTTGCGTTTTCTAATCGAAGGTATTTTTGACGAACGTGGAACTGACAAAGGTTTAAATAAAGTTGAAAAAGAGGAAAGACAATGACATTAGCAGAAGGCTGGATCAGTATAGATGAAATGACTTTAGTAGCAAGTCAAATGAATCATATTGGTAAGACTGGTACTATATTGGAAGTTGGAGCAGCCGCTGGAAGACTGTTTTCTTTCTTACAACCGCAATTTCCCAATTGGACGTATGTTGCTGTTGATCCATGGGAAGATGAAAATGTTAAATTACAAATAGATTGGAACAAAGGCTATTTTGATCTAGACAACTTAGGTGAGTTAATTACTCGCGATATGTTTAAAAATAACTGTCCGTTTGCTGAATCTCACAAAGTTTATTTTGAAGATTGGAATGATACTCGCAAGTTTGATATAATAAGCATGGGTTTAGTTAGTAAAAAAGTTAACTGGAATCTGGTTTATAAAAAAGTTCAAACTATGTTAACAAAAGACGGAGTTGTTATTGCTAGGAATCTTAATCATAAAACATACGGTCCGCAAATCAAAGAAGCAATAGACAGCTTAGGAAGTATTAAAGCAGATACTGCCGGAGGCTCGGCAGTATTTAAGATTTATTATAACAACTATGGATCTCATAATATTGATTTACCTGTAGACGAATACAGAATTGAAGCAGCTCGGCTTTTATCTACTAACAATGTAAAACTTAGCGGAAGAAATGACTTTAATAAATTTTGTTCAGTTCCTGAAGAAACTAAAAATACATTAGTTGATTACTTTACAAATATAATAGGAACCAAATATGACTGGAACTGGGAGTATTTTCATTCAGGAGAGCCTGCTGGCTTACACACTGATTATACAAGTTTTCCTAACAGTTGGAAACCAAAAGAAGCCGGAATAATTACACACGACTGTCACATTGTGTTGGGTGTAATTATTCCGTTAGAATGGAATTGTAAACAACCGTATACTGTAAACTATAATCGTATAAGTGAAATACCACGCAAGTTAAAATTTCGCAAAGGCGAGATGAGATATCAAGATACAGATGAGATATTTTCTTATAGAAAAGACTTTGTATATGACGAGGATGTATTAATCTATAATCCCCGAGGTTCAGAGTATTATAAGGAATATGCAGATTTAAAAGTACACAGTGTATACAAATGGAATATAGGCACAGCTATGGTATTTGATACACGCAGATGGCACAGCAGTAGTTGGTTTTTAAATGCTACTATGCTACCAGAGTTGTCCACAGAATACAAACGTAGTATTATAGGATTTGCTTCAATTGATATTAATAGGAATGTAGATGAGTGATACTTGGTGTGCCTTACCGTGGATACATATGTGTGTCAGGCCAAACAACAGTTTAAAACCGTGCTGTAGATTTCAAGTTGACGATACACGCAATTTAAAAGTAAACTTAGAAAGCATAGAAGAACATGGCATTGATGCTATGAATGATTCTTATTGGACACAGTTGCGAAAAGATATGCTCGATGGTACTCGCCGTTCCGAATGTCAAAAATGTTATAAACAAGAAGAAACAAGTGAGTTAACGGATAGAACATCTATGAGATTGTTTTTAAATAATAGATTCTCTTCAATTATTACTAAAGACGATTGCGAAGAACAGTTTGATAGTTTACGATACATCGAAATGTCAATTGATAACATTTGTAATTTACAATGTAAAATGTGTGACAGTATGTTTAGTAGTAAATTACAGCTTAGAGATAAGTTTTTAGGATATCCAGTACATAAAAAGTTAGAACCAAACTTTAAAAAGTTTGATAATACTGATTTATCTAAATTAGTGTATGTTAAATTACTTGGCGGCGAACCTTTTATGACTCCTAATTTCATTAAGTTTATTGATTATTTGCTTGAAAGAGTCGATCCTAACAATGTAAGTATTGAAATTGCTACAAACGGAACAGTTATACCCAGCAAAGAAGTTATTGAAAAATTAAATCGTTTTAAAATGTTGTATATAAATGTAAGTTTAGATAGCATGGATCTGTCTAATGATTATCAACGATATGGCAGTTCTTATATAACAACATTTGATAACACAAAGCTATACGAAACTATTTTTAAAAATACTCATGTATCTATTCATTCGGTGATATCTATACTTAATGCTAACACTCTTGCTAATACACTTGATGTATTAATAGGACAACACAACTATCATGTTTCGGTTGACTTTGTAAGAGATCCAAAACACTTATCATTACTTCATGCTCCAACTGATTTTGTAAACAAAATATTAGAAATTAACTCATCTAACAACACTGCTTACAAATTAATAAGTAAGTTTGTTAAATCGGCTAAGTATAATAAAGAAATATGGCAAGAGCTTTTAAATAGTATATCTACTTTGGATAACTTTTATAATACAAATTTAAAAGACTACAACATGTTTCTATACAACTACATTAATAAGGATTTATTAAATGAACTTTAATAATATTATTGAAAACAGGAAAACGAATTTTTCTTGGTCTGATCAAGAAGTTGACAAGCAGTTAATAACAGACATAATAACAAAAGTTATTGATTGTGTACCAAGCAAGCAAAATAAATTTCCATATACTATTGATGTATTTGATTGGTCTGATTCTAAACTAAGAAATGACATCTTTTTTCATACACATCGAGATGTAAATGAATCTGTAAACACTGATCCGGGTAATCCTCAAACACTTGCTCCTATACTTTTAACATTTACACACCGTATTATGTCTGATAAAGATATTGGAAGTCAAGTTGAACTAAAAGAACAATGTTATAAATCTACAATCAGCGATTTAGAAATAGGCATAGTTTCAACTATGCTAATGTTAGCATTTGAAGATGCTGGGTTATCTACAGGTTTTTGCCAATGTATTAATGAAAAGGATGTATTGGGCAAAAAACTTAATAGAGATAAAGTTGTTTTAATGATGGGAGTAGGATATCCTAGCAATGCTACTACATACTTTGATCCTAGAATCAACGCACAGAAAAAAATACCTGCTTACAGCAATAAAAAGCCATCTATTGAAAACATTGTAACTTATAGGTTTGGTGAATAATGCGACACACAGTATTTGAAAATGTCATACCGTTAGAAGTATGTGATTATATTAAAGACTTTTTTGATTCACGTGAAGACTTACACGTTAAAAAGCCTAACAATCCAAATGTTATTAAAATCAACTCTCCTTGGACGCATCTTAAAGATGTATTAGATCCTATACTATCAAAATACTTTAAAACAATTAAAGGCCAAGGCGGCAATATATATAAACATTCTAATCTTTACACAACACATGTTGATTCAGAAGAACCGTGGCAATTAATAAATTGTTTGTTGCCTATACATTTGCCAGATCCAACAGTTGATCAGCGTTTTATAGTTTTTGATCAATGGGTAGACAACGGCTTCGGTCAAACTTGGTACGGTGATAGAGACGATATAAAATATGACTTTGATAGAAATAAAATATTACAATCGACGCCGTTTACTGACAACAGAGTTTATGATAAAACTGATACGGATATAGATACGGATTTCTATAATGACTTTTTAGCAGACGGCAAACATAAGCCAGAGTACTTCAAAGGGCTAACTGGGACAGCATACAGTTTCAAGCCAGGAAACTTAATATTGTTTAACAGTAATAATTTACATAGTACTGGATCGCTAAAAGGGCCTTGGAAAATGGGATTACACATTAACTTCGAAGGCACTATAGAAGAACTATTATTATAAGGACGATAAAATGGAAAAAATAGATTTTTTAAATATAGTAAACAGCTTTCAGCATTGTCAACGTAACTGGGACCTTTCTAAAAAAGTAGATCCAGAAACAATAGACTGGTTAATGACTGTAGGGTACAGCACTCCAACAAAACAAAATTTAGATAAGTTTGAAATAGTTTGTATAAGTGATAGAGCAACTATAAAACAATTTTCAAAAGCAGCTACAAATCCGCCCTATATGGTTGATGCGTTAAGCGACACTTTAAGAAAACAAATGGCAAATGGTAGAGTACAAAACCCACAAACAGACGCTAATTTATTATTTTTATTTTTTCTAAAACCTGAAGAAAGAACTAGTAATCTTCGAATTGAACGAGAACGCGGATCGTCAGAGGATCTTGCGTATTGGAGAACTTGTACTAATCTAGAAATAGGATTAGCAGCAAGTGCTATAGGAATAGCTGCTAATAGTATTGGTATGAAATCGGGCTTTTGTCGTTGTATAGACCACGCCGCAATACCAGCAGATATCCTAGCAACTTATAATATTAATCCGTATCACTTAGAAGTAATGTTAGGTATCGGATATCCGCTATACGACGATCACACATTACATACAGACGGAGTACATCGAAACGAATCTCTTAATAGAATAATACCACGAAAATTGATAATTTAAATTGACAACCAATCAAAAGAATGTTATAATAAATTATGAATGAAGATTTGAAATGGTCGAACTATGACTTCACAAAAATACCTTTCGACGACATTGTTAGTGTGGGTCAACGTACTCTGCTTTATCGCGATATATTTACTGTCAGTTGGCTACTTGGAAGGTTCTGCAACTACAAATGCTCCTACTGTTGGCCTTATGCCCGCAGTGACCGTAAAGATCACCGTCCTACCGAACTATGCTTACGGACCATAGATGAGATAAAGAGGCAAGCACGTGAAAACGGATTTAATAGTTATCATTTTAGTCTTAGTGGTGGTGAGCCTACTTTTCATCCTGGGTACTTGGACATTCTACAACATTTGGCTGATGACGTAGATAACACAAACTATACAAGTGTGCATATGACAACTAACATGTCACGTAACATGGCATGGTTTGAAAAGTATGTCGAAGCAGTTAAGCCATTCCACCGTGCCAGCATTACAGCAAGTCTACATACAGAACACTTAAACACACGTGAGAAGATGCAGGACTTTGCTGACAAACTAATTTTCTGTCAGGAGCATGATGTCCAAGTTACAATCAATATGGTTATGGTGCCGGACTGGTTTGAACGTGATTGGGAAAACGCATTGTTCTTCCACGAGCAAGGAATCAACGTTACACTCAAGCCGCAATCAGACCCTACTGCTAGTAGGGTGGTTGATGGATACAAACCGGAGGACCTAAAACGGTTACACAATGGTATGCCACAACGTGCATACACTGAAAACAAACGCAAGTGGCATGGTCGCCCAAGTCCTAACTTTGATATACCTAAAGATATGATGTACATGCCTGATGCAAAAGTGCCTTGGCATATGCAAGTAGAATTTAGAGATAAAGCCGGTAAAGCATGGTATATGGATCAAGCAGAACGTTTTAATGCTTTCA
>Ga0209603_1005331_pt1 | contig 10379 bp, 10 predicted proteins | sample COGITO_mtgs_1206_FD_184812 | JGI IMG/M metagenome (GOLD analysis project Ga0209603, IMG submission 184812) | Pelagic marine microbial communities from North Sea - COGITO_mtgs_120607 (SPAdes) (version 2) | ecosystem: Environmental > Aquatic > Marine > Epipelagic ... | reverse complement strand
GTTTCATCTTCTTCAATTTTAATTTCTTGTTGTAAGATAATTTCTCCAGTATCAATTTTTTCGTCAATAAAAAATGTAGTCGCTCCTGTTTTTGTTTCTCCATTTATGATTGCCCAATGGATAGGAGCCGCTCCTCTATATGCGGGCAATAATGATGCATGTAAGTTAAAAGTTCCATAGTGAGGCATTTGCCATACTTCTTTTGGTAACATTCTAAATGCTACGACAATTTGTAAGTCTGCTTTTAATTTTTTGAGCTCAGTATTAAAATCTTTGTCTTTTAAATTTGTAGGCTGTAACAATGGTAAATTTAATGATTGGGCATATTTTTTTACAGCAGATTCATGTAATTTCCTCCCTCTTCCTGCGGGCTTATCAGACGCAGTAATTACCCCAACAACCTTATAATTATGTGCTACTAGGTGTTTCAGAATAGTTACAGCAAAATCAGGAGTTCCCATAAAAACGATTCGTAAGTCTTTCATCATTATAAGTTTAATTGATATTTGTTTTGATCATTAATTCGAATCTTATTTTCTGCTAATAATAAACGCAAATGAATTAAAATATCTACCTCATTCACTGCGATGTATACTTTTATCTCTGAGGAAGATAATTGTTCCTTTACTTCTAAAAGATCAATTATTTGGGCAGACAAGTCTTTGTTTGATTTTCTATTTTCTGAAATGCAAACATCACAAATGCTACACTTCTCGGTCTCAAAATCATCAAAATAATGTAAAACTTGAATACTTCTGCAAATCGTATCATTATTTACAAACCTAATTAAATCATTCGATTTTTTCTTCTTTTGATCAATAATTTGTTGTATTTCTTTGGAAAATTTATTAATTGTATAATCATCCTCTCTTGGTAGTGAAAAAAGAAGTTCAACATTGCTTTTTTCTGCATTGTATTGAATCATCCCCTCCCTTTGAAGGTAGTCTAAATTTGAAACGACTTGCTTCTTGGTAATCCCATTTTTTTTTGCAATTAAAAATTCATCAATTTTCACTTCTTCTTCAAATAATCCAGTATAGGTTCTCAAAATTGAATTTGTGAATTTTTTAATACTCTTATTGTTCTCTAGATAACTTAAAATTCGTTGACTGTTTATGATAAATTGGATTGTAGACTTTTTATCATATTGATTGTTCATTTCAATAATACCGTTATTTGACAATATTTTAATGGTTGCGTCTACTTTAAATATAGAAAAATTGTATTTTTTTGAAAATTCTGATGAATTAAAGTTAAAAGAATCGGTGCTTAATTCTCCCAATGAAATTCTAAAATACTGATATAGTTTTTTGTGGATTTCTTTAATTTCTTTGATTGTTAATAGGCTTTTTGTAAGTTTTTCCTTAAACAATAGTGTGTCATTTTCATTAAACAATAATACGGCAAATGATTTTTCGTTATTTCGACCTGCCCTCCCCGTTTCTTGCACGTAGTTTTCGATGCTTGAAGGCAAATCTAAATGGATTACTACACCAACATTTTTTTTATCTATACCCATCCCAAATGCATTTGTGGCTACAATAATTGGAGTAGTTTCTTTCATCCAGCTTTCAAAAGCATTGGTTTTTTCTGAGGAGGATAATCCACCGTGATAGAAAGTACTTTTTAAATTATTTGCATTTAAAAATGCAGCAATTTGTGCTGTTTTTTTTCTTGAGTTAACATATACGATAGCTGGTTTTCTTGTTTTTTTAAAAATTTGAAGTACACGTTGTAATTTGTCTTCAATTTTAAAAATTTGATATGCTAAGTTTTCTCTTAAAAAAGATTGTTTAAAAATTTCAGGAATTCTTAATTCGAGGTTTTTAGAAATATCTTCAATAACTTTTTTATTTGCAGTTGCTGTTAAAGCGATAAAATTAACATGGGGTTTTATAGCTCTTATCTCTTTAATATTTCTATAAGAAGGTCTGAAATCATGTCCCCATTCAGAAATACAATGCGCTTCATCTATTGCAATTAAATTAATATTCAATTCTTTTATTTTTTGTCGGATGAAATAGGATTGAAGTCTTTCAGGAGAAATATATAAGAATTTATAACCTCCAAATTTGATATTATCAAATAATGTAATGAGTTCGTTTTGCTTTGTTCCAGTAGGAATACTGATCGCTCTAATTCCTTTTCGTTCTAAGTTTTCTATTTGATCTTTCATTAACGCAATCAAAGGGGAAATTACTAAGCAAATTCCTTCTTTTGCTAGCGCAGGAATTTGAAAACAGATAGATTTCCCTCCTCCAGTAGGAAGTAATGTTATTACATCATTTTGTTGTAAAACAGATGAAATAATTTCCTCCTGTTGAGGTCTAAATTGTGTAAAACCCCAATATTTTTTTAATATTTCTTTTGGCGCAATCATAAGTCGCAGTATAGCGAATTAAGAACGAATTCTGTTCTTTCTTTTAAGGATCCAAAAGGCACCTCTATGAGTGAATAGCCTAAGTCTAAATATGCTTTTTTTAAATACTTGTCAATTTTTGAAGTTTCTTCAAAAGACTCATATCGCTCATTATCTTTTTTGTGAATCTCTTTCCAAGGAGAAAAGTGATAGATCTTGTCATAGGTGTATTGCGTACTTTTTTCTATAAAAACAGGAGGGTATTTAGTTTTAAAATAATCTAAATATGCATGAATGTCGGGGATTCCTCTATCAAAGAAAATAATTTCAGAGGTCGATTTCATAGCTTTTACATATTGTTTCTCTCTCTCTTCTAAAACCAGCTCACTGAAGAGTAATGGTTTGCTTGTAAACAACTGATCGATCCCGTTTTCTTTGGCGTTTAGAATGATCTCTCTGGAAACTTCCGAGAAGCACTTGTATTTTAATTTTTTTAATTCATTTAAAACAGAAGTTTTTCCTGTTCCTGGTCCGCCAATTAATAGGATTTTTTGCTGCATCTCACAAAAATAATTTATTCCCTTTATAAAACTAATTTTTAATGTAATTTTGTCGAAGGTTATTCGTAATTAATATATAATACCCATTTATTTTATGAGTGATAAAATTTTTTTTTACACAAAATTAAAAGCACAATTAGACGATACAACTTCGTTTCCATCTGATTATATGTACAAGTTTATTGTGCCTACAAATTTAAGTCAAGTTCAAGAAGTTGAAGCGATATTTGATAACTATGGAGCTATAATCACTAAAAAAAAATCAAAAACAGGAAAATATATAAGCGTTTCTATCGTATTACAAGTAGAAAGTTCTGATTCAGTAATTTCATTTTATAAAAAAGCAGAAAAAATAAAAGGAATAATTTCATTATAAACAATTGCACATGAGAAAAATAATTTTAACAATCGCCATAAGCTTAACTACATCTTTATTCTCTCAGAATAAAGATGCAACGATACTCACCATCGATGGTGAGAAGATTTCAGTTTCAGAATTTAAAAGGGTCTACGAAAAAAATCTAGAAGTAATTGATAGTCAAGATGCAAAAAATATTACTAATAACTTAGAATTATATATAAATTTTAAGTTAAAAGTTAAAGAAGCCTATGAAATGAAGTTTGATACTTTGCCTTCTTACAAAAAAGAAATAGGTACTTATAAAAATCAACTTTCTGCTCCTTATCTTCAAGACACAACCTTTATAGATCAGATGGTTAAGGATGCCTATTTTAGAACAAAAAATGAGGTAAACGCAAAGCATATTTTAATTAGAACTCCAAAAGAGGCGCTGCCAAAAGATACTTTAATAGCCTATACAAAAATATTAAAATTAAGAGAACGTATTTTAAATGGAGAAGAATTTGAGACCATTTCGATGCAATTTTCAGAAGATAAATCTGCTCAAAATGACCCAAGGACAGGCAGAAAAGGAAATGGGGGAGATTTAGGGTATTTTTCAGCATTTAGAATGGTATATCCTTTTGAAGTTGCTGCATATTCTACAAAAGAAGGCCAAATTTCAATGCCCTTTAGAACTAAATATGGATATCATATCCTCAAGGTTATCGATTTTAAAGAATCTGACGGAGAAATTGAAGCAGCACATATCCTAATAAGAGATACTTCTGTGAATGGAAAATCAAAGATAGATAGTATCCATACTAAATTACTGAACAAAGAGAAATTTGAAGACTTAGCTTTAAGATATTCTGCTGATTCGGGTTCTAAAAATAAAGGAGGTAAATTAGGTAGGTTTGGTTCTGGGAAAATGATAAAAATTTTTTCAGATACAGCATTTGGCTTAGAGAATGTTAATGATTTTTCTGAACCTTTCCAAACCAATTTTGGTTGGCACATTGTAAAGTTACTTAAAAAGTACCCTGTTAAATCTTTTGAGGAAATGAAAAAAGATCTAAAAAAGAAAGTATTGAATAGCTCTAGGATGCAGCTCTCTACAAAAGCAATTGTAAATCAATTAAAAAAAGAATACAATATTATAGAGCCTGAGGATGCAAAAATGATATTAAATAGAAAAGACATCAGAACGATTCCTATAGATTCTCTTCAACGTTCAATAATTACTATAAATGATAAAAATATTTCTCAAGAAGAGTTCGTTAACTACATTAAAAATAGAAAAAATGCACCTGTTTTTTCGCTTTTCGAAACATTTAAAAATAATCAGATAATAAATTATTATAAGGAAAATTTAATTCATACTGAACCAAAATATGCTACTATTCTTAAAGAATACGAAGAAGGGTTATTGCTTTTTGAATTAATGCAAGAAAAAATTTGGACCAAGTCATCAAAAGATACGCTTGGTTTAAAAGAATATTTTAAGTCTAATTTAGTAATATATAAAGAGGGAGATTTTAAAAATAATAAAGGTCAAATAATTAATGATTATCAACAATTTTTAGAGAACAATTGGATTGCAGATCTAAGAAAGAAGTATAAAGTTACAGTCAGTAAAAGACAATTAAAAAAATTGATTAAATATTATAAAGAAAAATAATGAGATATTTAGCTGTTGTATGTTGTTTTTGTTTATGTCTTTCTTGTGATTTATTTAAGATCGATAAAAAAGTTCCTTCAACAAAAGAAATTGTAGCGATTGTAAATACAGAAAAACTTTTCAAAACTGATTTTATAAATGTTTTACCTAAAAATATCCATAAAATAGATAGTCATGTTTTAGCTAAAAGTTATATTCAAGACTGGGCAATTAATAAGCTCTTGCTTGAAAAAGCCAAAAAGAATAGTTCGTCGCAAACCATAAATCAAATAAATGATTTGGTCAAAGGTTATAGGGAGAGTTTATTAATAAATAATTATAAAGAACAACTTGTTAAGCAAAAATTAGATACTGTTATTTCTGAAGAAGAGTTGGAAGAATTTTATTCCTCTAACAAAGAGAATTTTAAACTAAATGAAGAATTAATTAAAATAAAATTCTTACATGTAGATAACAATATTAAGGATAAAAATAAAATTTTAGCACTTTTTAAATCGGATGATATTTTTGATTTAGATGAGTTAGAGAAGCAAGAGTTAAGCTTTAAGTTTCATCAATTTAACGATTCAATTTGGAGAGAATTAGATAATATTTTGTTAAAACTTCCTTTTTCAAAAGAGAAATTGTTAAAAAAAACAAAATTCATTCAAAAGCAAGATTCAATAGGTTTATATTTGGTGGCTGTAAAAGATGTTTTAAAACGAAACTCGATTGCTCCTTTAAGTTATGTAGGCCCAACAATAGAACAAATGATTTTACATAATCGTAAGATTCAGTTAATTAGAAAAATAGAAAAAACAATCATAAAAGATGCCACACAAAACAATAATTTTAAAATATATTAAATTTTCATTCAGTGCTTTTTTAATTTGTTTTTTTGGGCTGCAAACTGCCGCTCAAAAATTAAAAATTGACGGAGTCGCTGTTGTTATTGGAAAAAATATTGTTTTAGACTCTGATATTGATAAGTTTAAGCAAGAGATCGAAATAAGAAGCGAGGGGAAAATAAAAATTTCAGATTGCGAAATGCTAGAGGAATTAATGCAGCAAAAACTAATGGCTCATCATGCTGTGATCGATAGTGTTTCTGTAATTGAAGAAGAAATTACATCACGGGTAGATAGAAGTATACAGTTTTTTACTCAACAGTATGGTTCTATTGAGAAAGTGATTAAATCTTATGGTTTTAATGATTTAGATGATTTAAGGAAGGAATTAACTTCAGTCCAAAAAGAAAACATCCTAATAGAAAAAGAACAACAAAAAATTACTGAGAAAATAGATGTTACTCCAGAAGAGGTTCGTTTATATTACAACGGATTGAAAGAGAAAGAGGAGCTTCCAGAGTTTCCTGCAGAAATAGAATTAGCACAAATAGTTATTAAAGCAATACCTTCTGAAGAAGAAACAGAAAGAGTCATCTCAAAACTTACTGAAATTAAGAAGCAAATTGAAGAAGGATCAAATTTTAAAATGAAAGCAATTATTAATTCTGAAGATCCAGGAGTTACTCAAAATGGTGGGGAGTACTCTGTAACAAAAGAATCTTCTTTTATAAAAGAATTCAAAGAAATGGCTTTTACTTTAGATGTTGGACAAGTATCTAAGCCATTCAAATCAGAGTTTGGTTACCATATTATGCAATTAAATGCGATCAAAGGGAATACTAGAGTTGCTTCCCATATTTTGATGCAATTGAACGTCTCTCAAGAGAAGTTAGATAAGATTAAAGGAGAAGCTGAAAGAATTATTTTAGAAATTAGAGAGGGAAAGTTATCTTTTGAGGAAGCTGTAAAGGAATATTCAACTGATAAGGATACAAAGAACAACGGAGGCCTTATTATCAACCCATCTACTGGTGAATCAACATTTGATTTAACAAGAATGGATCCAGCTTTCTATGCAAGAGTTAGTGATCTTAAAAAAGGTGAAATGACAGAACCATTTTACGATGAGGAAAGATCTGGAAGTAAAATGTACAAGTTTATTTTAATGAGAGACAGAACGGATACACACATTGCTAATATCATCAATGATTATGAGAAGATTCAACAATTAGCTCTTCAAAAAAAGAAAGAAGAAACCATTACTAAATGGTCTAAAGAAAAAATAAAGGATACTTATATTAAAATAGGTACCGCTCATAATAAGTGCTCATTTGAGAAAAATTGGAAAAAAGAAGTCAATAGATAATGTCTGATGTTACAGAAGTAAACCATTTAGTAGAAAAGTTAAATACATTAAAAGTAGAAATACATAAGGTTATTGTTGGTCAGCAAGAAGCTGTTAATTTCACCTTGTTATCGATTCTTTGTGGAGGACACTCTTTATTGATAGGTGTTCCAGGCTTGGCCAAAACATTGCTAGTAAATACTGTTTCAGAAGCGCTAGGGTTGGATTTTAAAAGAATACAATTTACTCCTGACTTAATGCCTTCAGATATTTTAGGGAGTGAGATTTTAGATGAAAATAGACAATTTACATTTATTAAAGGCCCAATTTTCTCTAATATCATACTTGCTGATGAGATTAATAGAACTCCACCAAAAACGCAAGCAGCATTGTTGGAAGCCATGCAAGAGCGGTCTGTAACTGTTTCAGGAAATCATTATAAATTAGAATTGCCTTTTTTCGTATTGGCTACCCAAAACCCTATTGAGCAAGAAGGAACCTATCCATTGCCAGAAGCTCAGTTAGATCGATTTATGTTTTCAATTCACTTGGAATATCCCTCTTTTGAAGAAGAGGTAGCAGTGGTAAAAAGCACTACAAGTAATAAAATCCAAACTATAAATTCGTTGTTTTCTGCTCGAGAGATTATAGAAGCTCAAAAGTTAATCCGTAAAATTCCAGTTGCAGATAATGTAATTGAATATGCTGTTGCTTTGGTAGGGAAAACAAGACCAAAATCTAAAGAAGCAACAAAGTTAGTGATCTCTTATTTAGACTGGGGGGCAGGCCCTAGAGCCTCACAAAACTTAATTTTGGCTGCGAAAGCCCACGCAGTAGTTAAAGGGAAGTTTTCTCCGGATATAGAAGATGTAAGAGCAGTTGCAATTCCAATTTTATCTCACAGGATCGTAAAAAATTACAAGGCAGAGGCTGAAGGAATTACAGTATCAGATATTATAAAATCACTTTTCTAGTGATTTTTTTCTACGAATTTAAAGTCTTTTTGGTTGGTAATTTTTCATCATCATACGCATCGATGTTTTCAATTTGTATGCTAATTTAAAATATGTTAGTTTTCAAAAAAACTAAAGACATTTCCTCCATAGCGTTTATCATAACGATGGTTTTTGTGTTTTGATAAGTCAGTGTGTTTAGAGTGTTCAACGATTAAAACTCCATCTTCATTGAGTATTTTATTTGAGAAAACTAAATCTACAATTTTTAAAAATTGTGCTGTTTCAAAATCATAGGGAGGATCTGCAAATATGACATCAGATTGTAAGGATGTTTTTTCTAAAAAAGTATATACATCACTTTTAAGTGTGTTGATAGGTAACTCTAACTTTTCTGCTATACTAGAAATGAATTTGATACATCCAAAATGAGCATCAACTGCATAAATCGTTTTAGTTCCTCTTGAGGCAAATTCATAGCTGATATTTCCTGTTCCAGAAAATAAATCAATTACCGATATATTATCAAAATAATAGGTGTTGTTTAAAATATTAAATAGTGACTCTTTGGCCATGTCTGTTGTTGGACGAACAGGTAGGTTTTTAGGAGCTTTTAAACGCCTGCTTTTGTGTTTTCCAGAAATGATCCTCATGATCCTAAAAGTATGTAATTGGAGTGCTTAGAATAATTTATTGTATTAAAAATTGAATTATTGCTCTCCAAAAAGAAGACATTTCTAATGTATTGATAAGTGCTATTATAAATTTCAGATTCTAATTCTATATCTCCGGAAAAGTATAATTTCACTTTTTCAACATCTAGATTCAATTGTTCAAATGTAAATAAGATATAATAGATAAAGTCTTCCTTAGTTTCAAAATCAAAAGAGTTTGAAAATTGTAATTTCTTATTTTGTATGACTACAACATCAAAATTTTTTGAAGATACATTTACATAAACTTTTTTTTCTTCGGAACTACTCAAAGAAAGTAATTTTTCAATAAATATTGTAGTATGGTGTTTGTATTCAAATGCTCCAAAATTTTGAAAAAGATAATTATTGATGGGTATGTAGGGAACATACACGTTTTTTGCATTTATTTTTTGTACATCATCAAATGCAATATAGTCCGTAGCAAGAGTTTTTATATTAAAATTAAGATATTCTAATAGTTTGTCTTCAGAAAAGTACTTATTTGGAACGAGTGTGGATAAGTTGTTCTCATGAACGACTAATACGCTAGAGAAATCTTTTTGTAAAAAGGGATCTTTTTTAAATATTGCGTCTACTTTTTGCATTAAATTTTCTGGAGTTGTTTGTTTATCTTCAAACAAATTCTTAAAAAAGTAAAGTATCTCTCCGGTTGAATTATCAGATATGCAAAAAGAAAATCCATCCAAATTAAATTGGATGGATAACTTTGTGTCTTTTGTATTTTCTAAAATAATAGAACTATTAATTTTTGTCACGTTGCTGTTTATCATAAGAAGGAGGCCAATTACCACCCGTAGAAACTTCTTCTAATGAACCAACAGAGACATATTCTCCTTTAATTTGATCTGTAGCATTTGCTTCTAATTCTTGTTTAATTAGAGATTCATTCATTCCTTTTAAGAGATCTCTCTTTTCAGTTTTTACATAAAATGTAGGTACTAACAGTCCTTGAACTTTCTCTACGGTACCAATTTCTATTTCAAACTCTTTAGCTTCTACACCTGGTACTATAAACATGTTTTTAAAGTCTCTTCCTTCAAAGTACTTTAAAACAGGTTCATAACCGATGGTATCTTTTCTTTTTTTAGTTACATCATCAATAATACCTCCACCTTTGTTCACCTTTATAATGGTGTCTTTTGTTTCAGTTAATGCCAATTGCGCAGAATCAATAAATTGGATTAAACCCGCTTTGTCATTTGTATATTTACCAGTTACCTCAAAGTATTTTACTTCTGCATCTCTGATGATTTTCAGACGTTCAACAACTTTCGAATATTTTATAATTTTTTTCTTGTTGAAATTTATAGGCTCCATAATTCCATTGTATATTTTAAAAACTAAAAATAGAGTTGAAATCAAAAGTAAAGAAGAGGCAATCCATCTTAGTTTTAAGGGTAAATATTTAACTACTGCAATAGCTAAAAGAACTGCAACTAATACTGCTGCTAAAATTATTCCTAATAATCCCATTTTTTTGTATTTTTTTATAGAGTTAAGGCAAATCTACAATTTTTTTTCAATGATAAAAATTTTTATTTATAATTCGATGTATCTTTGTTATATTAATTTTTTTATGATAAAAAATACCGCCGAAT
>Ga0209603_1005305_pt1 | contig 10398 bp, 16 predicted proteins | sample COGITO_mtgs_1206_FD_184812 | JGI IMG/M metagenome (GOLD analysis project Ga0209603, IMG submission 184812) | Pelagic marine microbial communities from North Sea - COGITO_mtgs_120607 (SPAdes) (version 2) | ecosystem: Environmental > Aquatic > Marine > Epipelagic ... | reverse complement strand
ATCGCTTTAACGCGAGCCCGTCCGGCAAAGACCGTGCCAGAAGCAGTTAAGTAGGTGGCCTTTACATCGGACGCCATAGTAATCCTCCTAGCTGTAAAACACCGTCACCGACGTACAGGCGGTAAACGTGGCTATATAAATATCGGCAACGCGAATGCCCTCATCCGGAATGTTTACGGAATGAGTGTCTGAAGCGTCTAAGTCCATGTCTAAAACAGTGGTGCCCCCGTTTCCATCTGAAATAGTCAGACGCGGTGTTCCAGTGGTTGTTTTAACCTGAACTTGGCGAATACGCGCAGGACCAACACCGGCTGAACCAGTGGCCGTCAAACGTTTAGCTCTTACATCAGAACCTGCCATGCTAACCTCCTAGCTTAAAGGTCAATAGCCTGCTGGTACAAAACAGTAAAACGAATTGTTCCGGCGTTAGTAGCGCCCGTAGTGGTTACAGTAAGACGTTTTTCAGTGCCAACGTCTGCCCAAACCAATGCTCCACCAGCTTCAGTAGTTGGGTATTTACGACCCGCACCAGAAGCTACCGTGATGGAAAAAGCGTTTAGGAAAGTAGCGTTACCGCCAACAGTGTCACCGATGCTCAGTACGCAAGTTGCGTTTGCAACAGCGACGGGAACGTCAATAACAATGTCAATAATTTGTGATGCAGCCGGAATTACGATATCCGTAACAGTGGCTGTTTGAGCGCCGCCCGCGGTACTAAAATCAGTGGTTTGAGCCATAACGACTTGACCAGTGTTTTTAATGTCTTTACCGAGCGTTGTACCCGTAGTAGTTGAAATGGTGCCAGCTTTAATTGGCCCAGAAAAAGTGGTGGTAGCCATTTTATAGTACCTCTTGCATAAGGATTCGCCTTGTAGTCTATGCAACGTCAGGAGGGCAGGGGCCTGTCTACAAAGCTAATATGTTATACCCTAAAAAAAGTATAAAACAAAAAGTAACAAAAAGAAAGGGGCCTCTTTCAAGACCCCTTCCAATAAGATTAGAAGTAAACTTCTTAACTTATGCTGCGCCGGGAGTACCGAACACTGAACGCCAATCGGATACACCGAAGGAATAACGCTCGCGAGCTTTAAACCGCATGTTACCTGTATCAAAATCGCCTTCCATAGCGGTCTTGATTGGGGAACGGTTAAAGTATTTAAAGCCGTTTGGAGCATCTGTCTTGATGAAGTATGCGTCGCTATCGTTCAGGAAGTGGTTAACCACTGCACCGTCAGGCAACATACCCATAGACTTCATTGCGTTGTTGTCGTTATCAGCTGTTCCGCTACGCAGATTAGAGTTGATAACACGCTCGGCAATAAACTGAAGTTCTTTTGGAATGATAAGTTTCATACCACGAACCGCAATTTTAAGGCCACGCTCATCTGTCAAACCAGCAATGTCGATCAGCATTTGCTCAAGAGAAGTCTCGTTGAGGTCGGCTGCAACCGCCAGAAGGTTTGTCTGGTTACCAGACAAAGATGGGTGAGCGTTCGAACACAAAGCCGCACCGTCGCCGATGGCGTTGCCGCCTGTCGCCGAAAACGCGTTGTTCAAGATAGAAGCTGATTTGATCTGCTTTGTCTGCGCCATAGAGCGAGCCAGAGCTTTGGTGTAACGAGACGCCAAACGATCATACAGGTTATCTTCAATGGCTTCTTCAGTGATGGAGAAGGCCAATGCGATGGTTTCATGTGTGTAACGCGCTGTGTAGGTCTCTTGAGCGTCGTCAAATGTGATGGAAGTACCTTCACCTTTAACTGGGGCTGTTGAGAAACCTCCGAGCATAACTTCCTCTTCGAATGCTCGGTCTGAGCTTTCTTCATCGAAGATGTCGGCATGTTCGTTTTCATAACGGTCATATTCCAAGCCAAACAATGCGTTAAGGCCGGGTTCTAGTTCTTTCGCTAGTTGTGCGCGAGAAATAGCCATTTGTTAAATCCCTTCCTTATACGCCAGTTGAGGTCGCAGTAGTCTGCGAGTCAAAACGGCTAGTGTTTGAATTGTAGTGAGCGTTGATTCGAACAATCAATGGGATACCCGCCGCAGCAAAGTCGCTGTTAGCTTCATCATCCATTACGCCTACAATGCGAAGCGGTAGCGTCGCGGTTACAGCAATTGTTGAAACGCCCAAAGCTGAATTAGAACTACCTGTGTTGGTGGAACCAGTTCGTGCCGATGTACCCAAAGATGCGTTAGCAAATACCGCAGCTTGCGCCGTGGCACGGTCAGTCAAAGAAGCGTCAGACGCAACTTTAAACAACTGGTTTGGATTGTCCGCAACAAAAGCTTTTACGGGATAGTTTGTATCTACACTTACGGAACCGGAACCGGGCCAGTAGTTTAGAAACACAGGTTTCTTTTGCGTTGCGTCTTGATATTCTACGCCCATCAGAACACCCAATGCAGGAGTAGTGCCACCGTTGGTAGCGCCTGCATGGTCAACAACGCCTGCGGCCGTAGGGACACAGAGCGAATATTGAAAAATTGGGTTAGTGTTGTTAGACGCAATTTCGTACTGAGTTACACCAGTAGAGTTTGCGCCCGAGCCAACAAGACCGATAGGACGAAGACCATAGGCAGTGTTTTGATTTGCCATTTGATTTTTCTCCTAAATAGGAGGCCCTTATTTTCGAGGACCGCCAAAGGTTACACGAGACTGACGATCCGGTTTATGAATCGTCATGGTTGAATGTGCGTTCTCGCGCATCATGTCAGAATCAACAGCTTCCATTTGGTCAGCATTACGCTGCTTAAAATATTCGGTACGCTCTTGAATTGTTTCGACAGGAATGCGAGCCAGCATTAAACCACCCACTCCAAACACACCCTCATATTTTCCTGATTCAACTACCGGGGACTCAAAGTCAGGGTATTCGTCTTGACGAACAAGTTCCCAACCTTCGCGCATTTTTGCGCTGATGTTTTTTCGATCATCATACCCGCGCGTTTCCGCACGAATCCAACGATGCTTAAAACCGTCCGGTGCAGGCGGTGCATCCAACATAGATGGGGGAGCCCACGGCTTACGCTGCGCCGTTTTTTCCCGAGTTTGGTTTGCGCGAGGAGTGCGCTTGATAGAACCGTTTACATTTGTATCTTCGCTCATCAGTCTTACTCCTTAACGTATTTCGCGTATGCTTCTAGCGGCACACCCAATTTCTTCGCGATTGCGACTTGGCTCGGGGTGAGTCGAACCTTTCTCCCACTACTGCGCCCAGAGTTATTTCTAGAAACACCCGCAACCGTCTGGACGGCCCGTCTGCTAGGTGCTTGCGAGGAACCTCCAAACGTGTCAGAAATCCTTCGATCAAGCTCAGTATAGTAGTCATTGCTCGTCGGGTCAAACCCTTCGTCCTCAACAAGCTTTTTGTGTATGCCAAAAGCCGCAAAAGTCTTGGCCTCATCCTGACCAAACCACTCATTTTTTTCAGCCCAATCCTGCGCTTTTGGATCAGGCCTTTTAACCTGCGGCGCGACTTGTTGCTGTTGCTGCATGGGCTGTTGAGCCTGCGGCGCGGCTTGTTGCTGTCGTTCTTGAGCCTGCTTGGCTTGAGCCGCTCGTTCGCTCTGAGAGGTCAAAGCAATCATGCGTTTGTTTGCTTCAACCGCAGCTTGAGTATCACCCATTTCCATTGCTCGGGCAAACTCAGATTCAGCTTGCGACATCTCGTTTTGAACACGATTGCTGTATTCCGCAACATAACTACTGTCTAAATTAGAAAACCGCTGCTTTAAAGTTTCCGCTTCTTGCTGAACTTGTTTGGCGTAATTAATAGCTTCGTTTTCACGACGCTCGGCCTCACGCATCTTTTTAGTCAACCGATCAATACGCTTTTGAGTTGCGTTGTCCGCTTTTTCAAACTGATCCGTAGAGGCAACCTCTACACCAGAATCCTCAACTTCAGGGGAATCTACCTCCACCTCAGTGTCTTCGTTGGACGCAAGGTCCAGTTCAATTTGGTCTTCAGCCATCTAATCTCTCCTAATAATGCAATACGTCTGAGGGTTCCGATATTCGGGCCAGTATCTCGTCGTCGTTCAAGATACTCACGTTACCGCCGTCAATGGCAAAACGAGACCCCGCATAACGAGCAAACATGACCCAATCACCTTGTTCACACCACGGCCCGTTTGGAAACTTTTCAGCATCCTTGTAAGCAAGCTCGCCTACCTTCAAAACGTAACCAACTTGAGTGGAAACCTCTTGCTGACTTACCGCTGCTTGCGGCAAGTAAACACCACCCTCGGTCTTTCCTTTTCCCCGATACGGAAGAATTAAAAGACGCCACCCTGTAGGTGTGGGCATTTTTTCTAAGAGAGAAGCACCAATAGAGTCCGGATTTAAAACCCTTTCTTCTGGTGCGGCATATGCCTCGGAGAGGCTGGCGACCGCTTCTTGAGCGGCCTCTAAATTAACTTTAGTCAACAGATTGCTCCTGTTTATCTAGCAGGCCCTTGAGTTCCTGTTCCACATGATTCAGGGCTTCTAAGTTCCCTATGAGCTCACGATATTGCTCCATAGACTTGACGTTGTTGTACTGCATTAAGTCAACAATGGCTTGTCTTCGTTCTCTTATCATGCGAAAGACGGCTTCCGCAATGAATATCTCATCCATTCCTATAAACTCCCACTTTATCTGATACAGACACTAGCGAGATTTAAAGGAAAGGCAAGAAGATTTAATCCTCCATTAATTCAAAGTGAGGCGCATCGATAAATGGACGACGGCCCTGTGAACGGCGCAAGTCTACATACTCGTTCATAGCTTCTTCTGCCGTGCCTTCATAATCCCCAAAATCGTCTATATGCCAAGCTGCGCCCCAGCGAAGTTTAACACCGCAATCCTTGGCGGCAGCTTTCATGGCGTCAGCAATCTCATCATAGAGATTCAACTCCCATCGGCCTCCGTCAATATATGCCATTAAATCAACGGCGTAGCCCCCAAGATGCTTGCTTTTCATGGTCTGCGAAGCACCTTTCGCGACCAACGCTTCCTGCTCTTTGCGGGTTCTTAGTCCGCAAATCACACTGAAGTCCTGTTCGCTAATTCCGATAGCCATGCGAACAACGGCCTGCAAAGTGGGATCAACCCCCTCCAGTTTTTCGTTGCTGCGGTTTCCCAGTTTGTATGTCATTTTGTTAATCCTTGTTTTTTCTCGTAGCTACGAAGTCCACCTAATCCAAGCATACCCATCATAACCGTCATCAAGCTACCCATGTCAAACGTGGGTAGTTCTGGTATTTGAACGCCCGCGACAGCAACCCCGAAAATAATGAGGGGCTGCAAAACGAAGTGATAGGCAAATGCCGCGCCGCAGACCCACCCAATAAACGGACGCCATCCGCCCTTAAAAACTGACCCGCTGGCTGCTTCTGCCTTGTTGACTTCAACTTGCGCTAGCATTGCCTCTTGCGCATGTTTGTCTGCCATCGTGCTGAGATCATGCGCCAACTGCGCAGCTTGGTCTTTGTCTTGAATAAATTTGCCTGCCAGTTCCGTTGCTGGACCTATAAGTGTGCTTAGTATGCCCATTATTTTCTACCCATCCAAGCGGTTGCGCCCATGAAAGCACCGACTATGCCTGCACCTGAAATGTAGAACAAGTTAGAAATATCGCTCAGTGCCGTGACGCGGTCCAGAGGTATAAAGAACATTGTGACTGTAAAGACGCCCATTCCGATCAAAGTCCACCGAGCCATGCGAAGCTGGGCCAAGTGTTTGCGCAACGCGTCCTCAGTCTCCCTGATCTCTTTAGCCTTCGCCATCTCAGAGTCAGAGACAATTCCATCGCCATCCATATCGTAAGCATCGTACTTACTTTGATCTTCTAGCTTCTTCGCTGCCATCGTCTAAACTCCTTGCGTACTCTACAGCATATCGTTTGTGGTGCGTTATTATAACAACTTTTCCGTATTTGTCATATACAACGTAATCACCCCTCTTATTGCGGTATAACCTCAAAACAATACACCGTTGTTTGACTTGTCGTTATCAAGACTTTTGCATCCTCAAGAGCTTCTTTGCACTCTTTCTCAGTTGGAAATTGATTGAGTTGATAGTGCTCAATGTTGTTATTCATAACTTGAAACCAGACTAAAAACCACATCACCACTTCCCCTGATATCTACCCAAGTAATAAAAGCCAGTCACTACACCAGCCCCGGCGATAATAAATATAACCGCTCCAACTACAAAGTTGATAGCGTTGTCGATCATCTCTTGCTTTTTATAAGCCTCTTCCTTGCGGATGCGGCGCATCTCCCCCTCTATTTGAAGTACCTCTTCCCAAGCCGACGGCCCGTAAGTCCATGATATATGGTCTTTTATTTCCTTCCTCATGGATTCCATCTTCTTTTTTTGAGCGAAGATTTCTATAGCATTGGCGCTATTGTCAGACATCATCTTATAAAATGGAGGGTTCTTTGTTTTGTCTTCCGCATACTGAAAATCAGAAAAAGCGGCCCCCCATTTAGCTAGGGTGCCGCTCATTTCTTGGATGTCCTTACCCGCCGATATACCCTGCTTTAGGATGTTAAAGGCACTTGTAGCAAGACCAACCGCTGTAATGGGGTCAATCATAACTCTACCGCTCCATCAAACGGTCTATTTTCTCTTCAATCCGGTCAAAACGAGCAACAATTTGGCTCATTACGGCCGAACTATCTGTTTTTGTTACATATTCCTTTGCCATCTCCTCGCGGGTCCGGTTCAAAAGAATCTGCACACGTTTAACTTCGTCGTGCTGAGTCTTGGCCCACCAGCCAACAAAACCTACCGCCGCGGTTAATCCAACGTTCCAAAGTGACGCAATTTCCACAGCCTAGCACTCAGTATAACCGCCGCCACGCTTGGCCGCACCCATTCCACGAGCAACGCCACGAGTCATCTTCATCTCACCAGAAAAATAAGTCACCGCTTTTGGAACCTTAACATCCGCAGTCTTGCCATAAGGAATACGCCCTTGGCCCTTAATATCCGCGTAAGGAACCGCTTTTGGAGCGGGACCCGGCGCTGAACCGTTTACCTTTACTTTAGCCATTATTCTGCCCTCTCTGTTTTAACAACTCGCGTTGCATAGCACTCTCAATCCGTTTGTCCGTCTGAGCCTCTTGGCTTGCCAGACGCTGCTGAAACTGCTCGCCGCGCATCTGCTGATTCTGAGCGTCAAGCTGCAACTTCGCCTGATCGATCTGAGAATCCGCCTGCTCGGACTGAGCCTTGATCTCCAGTTCCTTCTCCTTCAACTGTAGCAAAGGATCGGGGCCCTGACCAGAGACTTGTCCAGAAAGCTGCTTGACCTGTTGCATACCCTCTGCAACAAACTGCGCAACCATCATCTGATACTGCATCTCTTGTTGATCCGCGGGCAGCGGTCCAGCTTGCTGCATCTGAGACATAGCCTGCTCTTCCGCACCAATCTTAACGTGCTCCATGATGTGCTTCTGCATAGACAAAGCAACAGGAGGTAACTGACCAACCATCGGACTAGCCCCAAACACCAAGTGAGCCATGATGTGCGCTTGGTGATTCTGACCCGAAAAGGCTTCCAGCTTGATGTTGTCCAAAGCGTTGATGTTCTCTTGCGCAGGGTCCAAAGGAATCGAATCCTCATCAGGGACCGACTTCATTAAACGATCAACATCCGTAACACCCAACGCCTCATACATGTCACGGAAAACTTCGTGCATGTTGTGCATCTCAGGAGCCTGTGTAGCTAATTGCAACTTCGTCTGAGCCAACAAAATACGCTGAGACTGACTGAAAGCATTCGGATTAGAAACAGGAATAACATCCACACGGTCGTCAAAGTCCGTCGCCATAACAGACTGATCCGCACCCTCAATACTATAAGGATACTCCGGAGGTAAAGTCTCGCTCATTACACGAGCCAAAATCTTAAACTCCTGACGCATCGCATAATGAAGACGCTTGTGAACAGCACTCATTACACGAGAACCCTGCTCCAACATCGCTATAGTAGTTCCGACGGCCGCGTTCTGATTCCCGTCGCCAACCTTCATATCCGTAATCGTCGCAAACCGCTGACCAGCCTGTACAACAAAACCCAACAACTGAAACAACGTCTGATCCGGTCCCTTAAACGGTAAAGGCATCAAACTGTCACGAATAGCACCGCCCGGAGCGTCAACATCCCTAAACTCACCCGGCTGTAAAGGCTCGTCGTCGTCCCTGATCCGCAGGCCGCGGGCCTTGAAACCAGCCGGAAGATTAGACAACGTACCAGCATCAATCAACTGACGAAGTGACGATGTAGCTGTGCGCGACAAACCACCGATAGTATGAATTAAACCAAGTCCGTAAAAACCAAACCCCGGCAAAAACTTGTAATGCACAAAGTATTGTATCTTCTTACGCTGCTCATCTTCCTCTAAATAATTACGACGGACCGCCAACACCTGACCGTTGTCCTGAGAAATCGTAACAATGTAAGGCAACTTAATACCAGTAGGCTCGCCCTCTTCATCACGGTCCTCGTAACCCTCTAAGTCCAAATCAACATGACACTCCAACAAAGTGCAGTCATAATCGATCTGGGAAGCTTCCATGCCGTTAATACGGTCCATTTCAGTCTCTACAGAGTCCGAATCTTGCTGAACCGGAGTCACAGGAATGTCTAAATAAAAGCCGCCGACCTGCATCTTGCGCAAATCGTTCAAACCCATGCGGACAACCTGAGTGATATTAGGACAAGTATCCAAGTCAGAAGTCTCATAAGGAACAACTAACTGCTCCGCAGGAACAAACTTACTAACAATCCGGCCCATAGCCTCGTCAAAGTAAACCTTCTTAAACGTACTTCCCGCCAACGGTAAATAAAACAACATCTGATCCATGTCAGGAGTGTAATCCTCCATAACATTAGTCAGATAATAATTCATAAACTGACGAACACGCTGCGCTTGAGACGCCTTTTCACGAGTCTCTTCACCCATAATAGCCGTCCGGACAGGACCCGAAGAAGGCAATAACTCATTAAACGCTTGAGCCTGAAACTGAGTCGCAGCCTCCGCTAACAAAGGATGCGTAACGCCGCTCGCACCGCGAAACGGCTGACTGCGCTCAGAATAACTGAACCCCAACAACTCTAAGCCATTGGAATAAGTATCTTCCCACTCCTGACGAGACGCCTTGTTACTGTCAAACTCACTGGATAAATCACTCGAAATGCGAGAAAGCTCATAATCCGACAAGTACTCAGCCAAGTTATCGCTAAAACCACCCTCCATGTCATCCAAAGATGCACTCGGGTCAAAATCAACGGTAACGTCGCCGTTGTCCTCCTCAATGATCTCAATCTCAAGACCCTCAGAGTCTAAGTCAGAAGACATTAAATAAGGGTCCGCACCAGAATCAGGGACCTCTAGCTCAACTTCTGCGCGTAAATCTTCCTCGTCTAACTGACTCGGAACGTTGCTCGTATCCATTAATCCGCCAATAGCCATAAGGCCCTCCGTCAATAATATGCCCGCACCTTAACAGATTCTTCTTCGTTTTGCCAATCATCTGTTGGTAACTGGACAAAATTACCCTGACGATACCTCATCAGAGCTTGGGTCATGCTGTCAACCAAATCGTCATGCTCCCCATTAGGAAACGCCGCAACCTCTTCAATTAACTCATCAGCCCAAGGCTTGTCAGGGGCCCAAACCATGCCAGACTCCAACATAGGACTAACAGCATGTACCCGACTTACCTTGTCATTACCACGACTAGGTGTGAAATTTACAACAGGAATACCAACATTCCGTAGCTCCTGCGTCAAAGGCATCCCACTCGCCTTCGCCTCAATAATTACAGTGTCGGGGTCCCAAAACTTATACTCCTCAAACGCAATAGCCTTCAATTCAGGAAAATCCCAGCGACCCTTCTTACTATCCAACAATATTAAATTAGGACCAGAACCACCCTCGTTCGGATAAAATACACCCCAAGTCGTAATAGCACTAAAGTCACTCGTCTCACGCTTGCTAAAAGCCGTGTCATAACTCTGAATCACATACTCTAACTGAGGAACAACCTCCTTATCCCAACGACGCCACCAATCCCGAGGAATGATCGCATTCTCCTCACCAGTAGGATTCTGCTGATACTGAGCATTCCACTTGCTCGGAGGTATAGATGCGCGGACCGCGGTTAAATCCTCTAAACTCCAGTACTCAGGCCAACAAGGAGTCTCATCCTCAAAAATAGCAGGTAACTCAACAACCTCCCACTGATCCGATAAAGGGTCCTTCGCCATAGCCTTCAATAACTGACCCGTCATGTCCTTCTCTGACCAACGAGTCTGTACCAAAACTATGCTGCCACCCGGCTGTAAACGCTGGCGAGGGCCCCCAGTATACCAATCCCAAGCATCCTCAAAACCATGAGC
>Ga0209603_1005299_pt1 | contig 10405 bp, 11 predicted proteins | sample COGITO_mtgs_1206_FD_184812 | JGI IMG/M metagenome (GOLD analysis project Ga0209603, IMG submission 184812) | Pelagic marine microbial communities from North Sea - COGITO_mtgs_120607 (SPAdes) (version 2) | ecosystem: Environmental > Aquatic > Marine > Epipelagic ... | reverse complement strand
TAGCACCCAAGCCAACCACAACAGCAACAAAGCCAAGGGTAGAGCCCATTCCGTCTTTTACCGTTACCATTATTTCTGTAGGGGCTACCCCTGCAAGAATTCCGACCAAAATACTCGAAATAAGCAAGGCTAGAAAAGGCTGAAACTTAAATTTTAAGATTAAAAACACCAAGAGACCAACCCCTATGAGAACTGAAAAAAGAAGTGAATAATCGATCATATTATTGCCATTGGGTGTGAAATGTTTGTTGAAAAGGTTTGTCTACACGTCGGTAGGTATGTGCTCCAAAAAAGTCGCGTTGTGCTTGAATGAGATTTGCAGGAAGGCTTTCACTGCACATAGCAATCCAGTAATTATAGGCAGAAGAATAACAGTCTAAAGCAATTTTTTGATCTACCCCATGATGAATTATAGAAGCAGCACCAGCTTCATTTTCTTTTAGTAAATCTAAAATAGTAGTATTGTTAAACAGCGATTTTTCTATTTTAAAAGCTTGAACTAATATTTCCATTAAACGCGAACGAATGATGCACCCTTGGGTCCAAATACGAGCAGTTTCAGAAGGGTTATATTCCCATCCGTATTGTTGAGAAGCATTTTCAATTAGATTAAAACCTTGAATGTGATTAACGATCCGAGCAAAGCGATAGGCCTCAATGAGCGATTTTACATCAAGTTCAACTTGTTTTTTTGCTTTGGGTTTTCTTGCGGACAATACTACCCGTTCTGTTTTAAAAGAAGAGAGGTAGCGAGCAAAAACGGAAGCCGACATCATTGTGTTGACCGACCCCAAGGCCAAGGCAGCCGAACTGGACCACATACCCGTTCCTTTACTGCTTGCTTGATCCAAAATCAAATCAACTAAAAAACGGTTTCCTTCTTTTTTCTGAAGGATTTCTGCTGTAATTTCTAAGAGGTAACTGGCTTCAGAGCCTTGATTCATTTCTTGAAAAACAGCAACAATTTCTGGGTAGCTCATTTGATTTGCCAGTACTGCAAAGGTCTCGGCAAGAAGCTGCATTTCTGCATATTCAATACCATTGTGAACCATCTTTACAAAATGCCCAGCGCCTTCTTTCCCCATATAACTTTGACAGGGGACATTGGCCTTGTCTTTAGCAGCAATTTTATTCAGGATAGGTCGAAACTGAGTGTAGGCGTCTGTACTTCCACCAAACATTATTGAAGCTCCATTGCGCGCTCCAACTTCCCCTCCAGAAACGCCACAACCCACAAAATCAATCTTCTTTTTTTGAAGCTCTTGAGCTCTTCTTTGGGTATCTGGATAATGTGAATTACCACCGTCAACAATAATGTCCCCTGCACTAAGCAAAGGAGTAAGCTCCTCCAGTAAACCGTCAATGGCTGGGCCACTTTTGATCATCAACCAAATTTTTCGAGGCTGCTCTAAAGAAGATACAAACGCATTCAGCTCTGTGAAACCCGAAAGATTTTTAAAGGCTTTATTTTTTGACAAAAAGGACTCAATGATCTTTTCTTCTCCCGGAACAGACCGGTTGTAAACAGCAGTTGAAATGTTGTTTTCAGCACAGTTTAAAGCAATTCCTTGTCCCATAACCCCCATGCCAATTACGCCAATGGTTGCTGAGCTCAAGGGTTGAATTTTATTTAAAATAGAAGAAGCCAATTGTGGAATTGTTTCTTCTATGTTGAGGTGAATACCATAGCTTGGAAGCTCCAATACATCAAATTGAGACTGAAGTAATTCGGGATTAAAGAAATGGTTTTCTCGGTTCTCCAAGCGACTCTTAATACGATCAAAAGAACCTTTTAAAACGACCCAAGTAATCGAAATGTTTTCCGCAGCAAGGCTTTCTCTATAACGTTCTTTCAATGCTGAACAAGCTAAAATTGCCTGACCTTTTTCTGACCAAAGGCTGATTTTTTCAGCTAATTCAGCTAGCCAAGGCGCTCGATCTGCGTCATCTAAATGTAAGCCAGAGCTCATTTTTTTCTTGTTGGTTTCAGGATGAAGATCATCTGCATCATAAAAAGGCCATCCCGTTTCTTGAGAAAGGTATTTTCCAAGGCTTGTTTTTCCGGTACCACTTACTCCCATTATGATGATCATATACACTAGTTTTTGTTATAAAGATATAAAAGTAAAAGTGGATTACATTGCAGAAAGAATAGCTCCGTCAGGAGTATGAAATTCTTTCATTAAGTCAGCAGCCATACATGAATGAACTGGGAGTACCCACAACAAGTCTCCAATGGCGTAGTCGCGCATTGTTTCTTTTGGCACAGAAACGATTCCGTGTTCTTGAGAAAGGCTTTTGAGGTGCATATTGGGGACGCAAGCCCCCCATCCAGAACCTTTTTTTTCGGCAATACGACCAAAGATGACTCCAGTTTCTGGGTCTTCAACTCGATCTTTTGAAAGATGAACACCGCCACCGTATATCACAATTTCATTGCGATCAGGATGCTTAGCAACAACAGGACAGGCCATAGCAACTGCAATTTCATCCAATTCGTTAGAGCCAATGATGTTTTGTGTTAGGTCATAAAAAATAAAATTACCAGGTCGAATTTCATCAATTCCAGTAAAATCCTCGGTCACACTACAACTTGGCGTGTCTCCATACGAAAGTGTAAGCTCAGGATATTGCTCTTGATAATGGCTTTTGAGTATTAAAAACTTTTCTTTACTTGTTTGGTGTACAGCTTCGATTGCTTCTTTGGATCGACATTGATACGAATGACCTGCATGTCCCAAAAAACCTTTGAATTGAAGCATAGGAGTTTGATCCATTTGACTTAAAAGTTGATCGATTAAAGAGAAGCGATCTACTGCAATTCCTGTTCTGTTATAACCAATATCTATTTTCAAGAAAATACCAACGGGTGCTTTTAAGTGATTTTTTAAAAACTCGAGCACCTCAACATTTTCGACACAGAGGTTCAGTTGAATTTTTGATGCAAGTGTATTGATGGTTTCAATTTCTAATATGTTGGTGGGAAATGCAACGGTTATATCATTCCATTCTTGAGCAAAATAAGCTGCCATTTTAAGAGAAGAAACCGTTATTTTGGCAACCCCTTCTTCTTTAAGCCATTGAGCAACTGCTAGTGATTGATGAGTTTTGACATGTGGACGAAAAGCCACATTATTTCTTCGAGCTTTAGCAGCCATTTTTGCAATGTTTTTTTTACATCGAACAGGATCTATAAAGAGGGTTGGTAAGCGAATCATTAAGGATTGAATTATTGCTTTATATAGAAAGCGTTAATGTAACCCTAAGGTACTATGAAAAAACGAGTCGATCAACTCAAAGTTTACGCGAGTGCTTTTTTAACCTGCATTTTTAACTGTGGAAAAACATCCGTTTTGAATCATTCGTTTTTTGCAATCCAAATATTATTTCGTGGGGAAGAATGAGGTAACACAAAATGTTTTGGGAGGTAGTTCTTGTAATTTCTTACTGTTTCTGTGAGGGTTTTTTCTTTGTTCTTTAGAAGGTAGTAACCCTGAGCATAGCCACCAATTAGTACAATTAATTGCACCTCTTTCATCTGTTTAAGAATCAATTCATCCCAAAGGGGAGCATATTCTTTTTTTGAGACTCTATTTAGTCAATTTGTTTGTTCAAAGATACTGTACTTAGAAAAAAGCCACAACAAAGAAATTGTTTAATCATTTAATTTAAGAACCGCCATAAACGCTTCTTGAGGAATCTCAACATTCCCGACTTGACGCATTTTCTTTTTCCCTTTCTTCTGTTTTTCTAACAATTTTCGTTTACGTGAAATATCACCTCCATAACATTTGGCGGTCACATCTTTACGAACCGCTTTGATGGTTTCTCTAGATATGATTTTTGCGCCAGTGGCAGCCTGAATTGGAACGTCGAACTGTTGTCTTGGAATTAGTTGGCGTAATTTCTCACACATTTTCTTTCCAATATTATATGCGTTGTCTGCATGGATTAAAGCAGACAAAGCATCCACTTGACTTCCATTCAATAGGATATCGACCTTCACTAATTTGGAAGAACGCATTCCAATCGGAGAATAATCGAAAGAAGCATAACCTTTAGAAACTGTCTTTAGACGGTCATAAAAGTCAAAAACAATTTCTGCCAAAGGCATGTCAAAGGTCAGTTCTACACGTTCGGTTGTCAAATAAGTTTGATTGGTAATAACACCCCTTTTTTCGATACAAAGAGACATTACGTTTCCAACAAAATCTGATTTGGTTATTATGGAGGCTTTAATAAAAGGTTCTTCTACTCGGTCTAAAGCGGATGGGTCAGGAAGATCTGACGGGTTGTTTACTAGAATTCTATTGTTTACATCTTTTCGGACAAAGGCATGATAGGAAACGTTGGGGACCGTTGTTATAACGGACATATTGAATTCTCGCTCCAAACGCTCTTGTATGATTTCTAAATGTAACATGCCAAGGAATCCACAACGAAAACCAAAACCTAGAGCTGCTGAACTTTCTGGGAGAAAAACAAGAGAGGCATCGTTTAGTTGAAGTTTTTCCATCGAAGAACGAAGCTCTTCGTAATCATCGGTATCGACAGGATAAACACCAGCAAAAACCATAGGTTTAACTTCTTCAAAGCCATCGACAGCGTTTTGGGTAGGGTTGTTTGGAGTTGTAATTGTGTCTCCAACTTTTACTTCTTTAGCGTCTTTAATTCCTGTGATGAGGTACCCTACATCTCCAGCTTTAATTGTTTTTTTTGGTTCTTGTTTGAGCTTTAAGGTCCCAATCTCATCCACGTTGTAGGTGTTTTGTGTAGCGATGAATTGAATTTTTTGTCCTTTAGAAATGGTGCCATTTAAAATTCTAAAATAAGTTTCTATTCCTCTAAAAGGGTTGTAAACGGAATCAAAAATTAGGGCCTGAAGTGGCTCGTCTGGGCTTCCTTTTGGATGCGGAATCCGCTCAATAATTGCAGTTAAAATCTCTTGAATTCCAAGGCCTATTTTAGCAGAAGCAGGAATAACATCTTCGGCAGCACAGCCCAATAAACCTACAATATCATCAGTTACCTCATCTGGGTTTGCCGAAGGAAGATCGACCTTGTTGAGTACAGGGATAATTTCTAAATCATTCTCTAGCGCAAGGTATAGATTCGAAATGGTTTGCGCTTGGATACTTTGTGCAGCATCAACAATAAGCAAAGCACCTTCGCAAGCAGCAATGGACCTAGAAACTTCGTAGGAAAAATCGACATGACCGGGAGTGTCAATTAGGTTCAAGATATATTCTTGTCCTTCATGAGTATACTCCATTTGGATTGCATGTGACTTAATGGTAATTCCTCGCTCACGCTCCAAGTCCATACCGTCTAGGATTTGATCTTGTTTTTCACGTTCCGTAACGGTACCCGTATAATCTAATAGTCGATCTGCTAATGTACTTTTCCCATGATCAATATGGGCAATAATGCAAAAATTTCTGATGTACTTCATAGCGCTTCTTTCCTAATCTTAAACAGCAAATATACTTATTTGAGTAATGCTTTTTTGCTTTCTCTTGAAATATAGTTTCTTAAAACCATTTGCTTTTTTAAATTATTGTTGTAGGGAAACGTTTCAATTAAACTAGGGTTTAGAGAAAACCTAGGTTTTACGTACTTTTGTAAAAAATTTAACGCTTTGGTAAAAATTGGCGACATCGAACTCAGTGATTTTCCGCTTCTTCTTGCACCCATGGAAGACGTTAGCGACCCTCCTTTTCGGGCCTTGTGCAAGGAACAGGGCGCCGACGTAGTTTACACCGAATTCATTTCGAGTGAAGGATTGATTCGTGACGCCGCTAAGAGTGTCATGAAACTTGATATTTACGAAAAAGAACGTCCTGTTGGGATTCAAATTTTTGGTGCAAACGAAGAGTCAATGCTTCGATCTGTAGAAATTGTTGAAGCTTCTAAGCCTGATATTATTGACATCAATTTTGGTTGCCCTGTTAAAAAAGTAGTGAGTAAAGGTGCTGGTGCAGGTATTTTGAGAGACATTCCCTTAATGGTTCGTTTGACAAAAGTAATGGCAGAACACACCAACCTTCCCATTACTGTAAAAACTCGTTTGGGCTGGGATCACGATTCTATAAAAATTGTTGAGGTAGCCGAACGCTTGCAAGATGCCGGAGCAAAAGCCATCTCGATTCACGGGAGAACGCGAGCCCAAATGTATAAAGGCGATGCCGATTGGCGTCCCATTGCTGAGGTTAAAAACAACCAACGCATGCACATTCCAATATTTGGAAATGGCGACGTAGACAGCCCCGAAAGGGCCATAGAAATGCGCGATCAATACGGTTTAGACGGAGCCATGATTGGAAGAGCAAGTATTGGAAATCCTTGGTTTTTTAACCAAGTAAAGCATTTCATGAAAACAGGAACTCACTTAGCTCCACCATCCATTGTAGAACGTGTTGATGCGGCTCGCAGGCATTTAGAAATGGCAATTGATTGGAAAGGCGAAGTTTTGGGTGTTTTAGAAACGCGCAGACATTATACAAACTACTTTAAAGGAGTCCCCCATTTTAAAGAATATCGAACCCGAATGGTAACCTCAAACGCATCGGCTGATGTGTTTGCAGCTCTAGCAGATGTTGAGGCAAACTGGGGCGATTATGAAATGGTTTAAAGCAACTTAATCCTTTTTCCTACTTGGGCAGTAGTCCATGCCGAAGTAAGACCTCCTAACACAAGAAGTAACATCAATACTATCGCTACGTTTTGAAACTCCAAACGAACGGGATACGGAAAATTGGTTCCAGGAACATAAAGAAAAGGGTAATAGCGCTGAAGTAGCACTAGAGTTGTACCTAATAAAATCCCAAGGCCACCGCCAATCCAACTGATCATTCCGCCTAAGTAAAAGAAAATCAAACGAATTTCTTTAGTCTGAACACCAAGAGCGTAGAGTACTTTCAATTGGGGTCTTTTCTCTAAAATCATCATGATCAAAGCGCCCACAACATTGAAAAGTGCGATAATAATCACCAAGGTAAAAATCAAATAAATTGCCATTTGCTCGGTATTGAGCATCTTGAAAAGCGCCGCACTGAGCTCCGTCCTAGAACGTATGCGTATGGGTATTTTGAGTATAATACGAAGTTGTTCTTCGAGTTGCTTTCGATTTAAATTGGGAGCAACTTTTAGTTCTAGCGAACTATATACATTTCCTTTTCTTTGAAAAAGATCGCGCGCAAACGACAGGTTTGAAAACATATGTTTTTTGTCGAGCTCTTCGCTAACACTATATATTCCTGATACTAAGGCTGTTTTGTTGATAAAAGGCTCTTTGAGTTGGGTTGCACTTGCCGATCTTTTGGGAACCGTAAGCACTAAAAAATCGTTGTAATCGTAAACCCCTAAACTCAACACTTGAGCTACCCCACCACCAATTACAACCTCATCAAGCTCCTTGGAAAACCAGGCACCACTACTTAAAAAACGCTTACTTTCTATTACTTTTTGATAGGTCGAATCGACACCCTTGAGATAAACAACATGGCTTTTGTCTCGGTAATTCAAAAACACTTTATCTTCTATAATTCCAGAAACAGCAAGAATACCATCCAGTTGTTTTACAGAAGTTAGGGTAACCAAATCAATTTCAAAAACTTTCCCCTGAACAGTTTCAATTCGAAAATCGGGATCGAAAACATTAGAAAAAGAAAGGCCAAAATCTTTGAGACCCGTAAAAGCAGAGAGAACAATTAACAGGGCAGCAGTAGCAATTAGCACTACCGAAAGGGCAATGTAATTGATGATATTGATTACACTTTGTTTGCTTTTAGTGAAGAAATATCGGGAGGCTATGTACAAAGGGAAGCGCACAAGATTATTTTTTTTTGCGAGGAATTAAGCCCTCAGGATTTTTTATGGGATCGTTGGTTGCAGTTAAAGCTTCATCAATTTTTTCGATATAATCCAGAGAATCGTCCAAGTAAAAAACAAGTTCAGGCACTTTTCGCAATTGATTTTTCATTAATCGAGCGAGGTCGTGTTTTACCTGAAAACTGTTCGATTGAATTCCTTCGAGCACTTCAAGTGCTTTGGCAGGAGGGAATAAGCTCAAGTATATTTTGGCAATGGAAAGATCAACCGTTACTGCAACTTTGGTGACTGAAATTAAAAGATTAGAGACCCCTTCTTTACGAACGGCTCCCTGAAGCATTTGAGCAATTTCTTGTTGTAATAGAGCGGCGATTTTCTTTTGTCTTGGACTTTCCATAGGTTTGAATATTAAGTAAAATTAAGGATATTTGTTGGGATGCAGTCCTCAAACGCAAAGTATAGCACTTAAAACAAACAATTGACATGCTAAAAATTTCTAAAACCCGTTTCACAACATTTTTTTTGTTCCTTATGTTTTATGCTTTTGGGCAGCAAGATCAAGATATTATAGCCCAACTTATTTTTAAAAAGACAAATCAATTACGACAAGCCAAAGGCTTAGATCCGTTTAAAAAGTTAGACAGCTTAGACCAGATAGCTCAGTATCATAGCGATAATATGGTTCAAAAAACGTTTTATTCCCATACCGATCACGAGGGGTTGAGTCCAGTAGATCGAGCCGAAAAGTTTAACATTCAAGCCTGGAGAAGAGTCGGAAATCGTTTTATTGGGATTGCAGAAAATATTGCTCAGGTACCCTGGTTCGAAAATGTAACGAAATGTGGAGACACTCGATCGAACGAAGCCATAGCCGAATGCTTGGTTCAGGGCTGGAAAAGCAGTCCACCCCACTATAAAAATATTCTAGGAGATTATGTGTATTTAGGTATAGGAATTCGCTTTGATAACAACCAAATGGGCTTTGCAACGCAGAATTTCAGATAGGCTAGAGGCGTTCCCACTTATAGTCTCCGTTTAGACGGAAAGATCCCAGATGTTTTTTTCCCCAGCTGTTGGGTTCTATTAGCGATAGAAAAGACTCTTTAGCCCCTTCATACAGATGATAGGTTTCGCCAACTATGGGTTCGAATTTGAATTTAGCGGAGTAAACCATTTGAGTATCGGAAGCTAAATCAACAAAATTTTTGATTTTGCTTTGCAGGTCTGCAAGCTCTGCTTGGAATTGTTTAGTAACTCGATCAACTCCCTTTTTTTTGAACGAATCTACATTAGGAATACTAATTACAGGACTGCTGTTGCTTATTGCATAGGGCAACAGTTTTGCAATGTATTCTTCATTCTCTTTGTCCCATGCTACATTATCTGGTTTTTTCGACGATTTCATCTTCAAGCATTTACTGTAAAAATAAGCTACTTCCTTTGTCTAGCCAATTTTCCTTTGAGAAGATTCATCAAGAAAAACTTTAAATAATTGCATTTAAAAGGAAGAAATAATAATTAACTACAAGAAATATGGGCATCGCGAAGGTTATCCTAATTGGCATCACACCCTTGTTTTGGAAACGGAATATCTGTTAAAACAAACCTTCTTTGGCGCCCATTTAATACCCAACTACAATTTACCGACAGCAGTTGCAGAAGGTGCTAAAGCAGCCGTTATAATGTCGATTATAAGACTGGAATACATTTGGATTAGTGCTGAATCTAAGGAGGGTCTGAATAAAAAGAGGTGTGACTCTATAGCTAAACATGATGTTACTCTTTTCCCAAATGGAGGGTGCTTTGACCTATGGAAAGGGAAGGGCGATTAGTATGGCTTCAATACAACTAAAGAAGTGGAGCTATTGATGCAGAAAGTGTATATTAAAGACCTCGATGATATAGCTCTCATGGATTCGGCTTATGGAAGAGTCAAACAAAATGTAGAAATAACAGAAGGAGAAACCCCAATATTTAAGCAATTAGATATAGACGTTATTGAAAAGATAAAGGTCAAGTGGCACTGATGCGAATTAGCACTTCAGTTTCTGGCTAGTTGAATTTGATAAACACCAAATTGTGTAAGGGTGATTAGTTTTTAGCTCCGTTTTTAAAAGATGTATACTCCGATCTATTTCTGCTCAAAACTCTATAACCATAATTTATTACTTTACTATAGCTAACCATTACAGGCTTACCATCTTTTACAGCCGGTTTGAATCTCTGAAGATGGTTGACAATAAACTCTGCATTAAAGCGCATGTCTAAAGTTCCACCAACTGCTCTTATGTCTTGAACAAACCCATATTCATTAATGTTAAAATTAACTGTCACTGCGCCCTGTCCTCCATCTTCAGGGTATCTAAAGAAATTATCGATATGTCGGTTAAAGTTTATTTCAAAGCAGTTTCTCAGAGCTAGCCTTGAGGTTTTGTCTGAGCATTCTTCGAAAGCAGGGACTGAATCATAATCAAATTCATTATTGTTAAATGAATTCTGAGCACTAACTACTGTTAACGTTTGTATAAAAACAATTATTATTAATCTTTTCATTTATCTAATTTATCAATTCAAT
>Ga0209603_1005297_pt1 | contig 10408 bp, 9 predicted proteins | sample COGITO_mtgs_1206_FD_184812 | JGI IMG/M metagenome (GOLD analysis project Ga0209603, IMG submission 184812) | Pelagic marine microbial communities from North Sea - COGITO_mtgs_120607 (SPAdes) (version 2) | ecosystem: Environmental > Aquatic > Marine > Epipelagic ... | reverse complement strand
ATTCAGCACCAAAAGCACAAAGCGGTGGCAGTGTGCCATCACAAGGCGGAGTTGCAGGAGCAATGGCGTCAATGGCTAAAGGCGCAGGTGTAAAGGCTCCACAAACAAAAGGGCAACAAGCACAAGCGGCAGGACAACCTACTACAAGTGAACCAGCAGGTAGTTCTCCAGCGCCAACATCAGCACCGGGTGCAAAAGTTGCACCACTAAAGAATAAACAAGGTATTCCACCAGAAGTTCAAACAATGTTAGATAAACTTACACCAACTGAGAAAAAAGCATTGGCGGGAGCAATATAATGAAACTACAAGAAGTAACATCATACAATTTGAAATCAGCAACAATCTTAAACGAAGGTTGGCAAGATTTAACAGAATCACAAAGACTATATGTAGGCCGTTGGGAAAAAGAACTTTGGCCATTACTAGAAGAATACACACGACTTGCTGAAGCAACACTAACAGCAAATCAAATTCAAGATATTTTTAAAGGTGCTGAAGCACAAGCAAACGCAAGTGGCGATAACAGAAATGCATTAGGTAAAGTAGGAGCGGCGGCAGGTGCTGTTGCTAAACTTCCTGTAGACATGGCTAAGAAAGTTGATGCTAAAATTAACGAACTTGGTGCTATGGCAAAGAATGCAGGACCAGTTAAAAATGCTGATGCAAAGTTTGCACAACTTAAGAAAGACATTACTGCTAAAAACGGTGATAGTAAAATTGTACAAGGTATACAAAAAGTAAGTGACTGGGCAAAAGAAAATCCAGGTAAAGCAAGTTTAGCAGTTGGTATTCTAACAACTATTGCGGCATTTGCAGGCGGACCAGCAGGCGGTGCGGCCGCAGGTTTGATACTGCGTTCAACAAAAGAATTATTACAAGGCGAAGACCTTTCAACAGCAGTAGGCAAGTCAGTTAAGACAGCCGCTTATGGTGCTATTGCAGGTTGGGCATTAAATGGCATTGGAGATTGGTTTGAAGGATTAAGATATGATTCTGTACCATATGAAAAAGCGCCAGGGTTAGTTAAATTTGATGTAGGGTTTACTGAAACATTCCAAGCACCTGGCATCACTATGAAAGAAACAATTGGCAGTATGGTTATTCCAGAAAGCCAAGTAGAAGAATTTACTGGACTTTTAAATACAATGAAAGAAGCAACAGCAGGCGGAGCAACAAGTGATCCAGCGGCATTAAATGCGTTTGCTAAGATGTCCGACTTTGTAGATACGTTTGATCAGCAATGGTGGCTTGATAGTAATAAAGTTGCAAATGATCTTGCTCAAGCGATTGCGGCTGAGAATGATGCGTTCTTACAAAACATGACAGCAATCAATAGCGGTATATCAGCATTAGCACAAGGTACAGCGTCAGGAAAGATTGATGCTAAAGATGTTAAAGTAGGCGGCGAACCAGTACAAGGTGAATTAGATCTACAAGGTGGCGGCGAGAAAAAAGCAGAGTCACTTGATATGGAAGATCGATTTGAATTATTTTTAATGGAAAAAGATCCTGCACAAGGTGAACTTCCTTTAGATAATCCAAACTCAATGGGCGCAAAAGCAAAACGTGGTTTAGGAAATTTAGCCAAAGGTGCATTGGGTGCAGTTGGTAAGGCGGCTGGTAAAGTCAAAGCCGGCGCAAAAGAAATGGGAACAGCAGTAAGTGCTAAAAAATTAACCAAGCAATGGAAAGCGGCTGGCGAACCTGCAGATACAGCAAGTATTATGAATATTTTACAAGACAACGGCATGACTCCAGACCAAATTGCAACTATTGGACAAGAAGCAAAAGTAGACCTTGGCAAACCTAGTGCAAAGCCTAAAGCAGATGCACAAGCAAGTCCAACAGCAGATGCTCCAGCAAGTAATGCTCCAACAGGCGATGCTCCAGCAAGTGATGCTCCAGCAGGCGATGCACCGAAACCGAGTGCAGTTGCTAAAGGCGATACTATGAAAGCCAAAGATGGCAAAGAGTATAAATGGATGGGTGCATTATGGGTAGACACTGCTACTAATAAACCAATTGGTATTATTCCTTCAATGGCACAAGGCTTACCTAATCCTAAACTAGATCCAATTATTTCAGCGGCCAAGAAAGATCCAGCACTTGCTAAATTAATTAAATCACAAGGCATCAAAAGGTGTTGAAGCAGGATCATCCGGTGCTCAAAAAGCGGCACAAGCAGGTGTACAAGGTACTGAAAAATTAGATGCTAAAGGTGTTACTGCTTAGAAAAACGGTAAATTTGTTTTCTTTGTAGTTTCCATATTTTCTTTAATTAAATCTGACATAAGACTACGATCCTCAGTACTAAGTTGAAAAGCCTCATTCATAGACATGCTTCCTCGCATATACCACATGAGTTTAAATAATTCAGATTTTAACTGTTTGCTTTGGCCTTCTAAGTTATCAACTTCTTTTAGGATCTGTTCAGTCGGCCAACTGACGATCCTTAGGCGAAAAAATGTGCTTGATCAAATACAATTGGTACTTCAAAAGTTTCCGGTGCACCTTCTTTAAGTTGTTCCTCAGTTGAGCGCACTTCCATTGGAGGTACTTCAAATTCTTTCTTTTGTTTTTCGATATGATTACTTAAAGATTTAAAAAACGATTTATCAGTATTTTCTAAAAATTCTGTAATATGGCTTCGGTCACTAACAACTTCGTCACCAACTTGAATTGAAACAACACTGCTAATAACCATACCCAATGTAATATCTCTAATTTTATTAAATGTAACATTAAATTGTTTTAATTTTTCATCTTCGTCAATTTGATCGTTATTAACAAGTGCAAAGATTCTTTGTTCTTCAAATGTTTGCATAGACACTTGACTAAACTCTTTATAATTTAATGGACGGATCTTACATGTTAAATCTTTCGCTGTAAACGAATCTGAAAATTTAGCATTTTCATAACGCTGTAGTACTTGTCGCAAATCAATAGAATATTCTACTGGTTCTTTTGTATTTGGAGCAGTTGCACTAATATTCATATGTTCTCCATATGAAGCAATTCTAATTGCAATTAAGCAAGCATCAATATCAAGACTTGGCATACTCCATGCATTTTTAATATTTGGAATACAACTTTGAATTAAATCAACTGTAGCCTGACCGCTTAACAAAGCATCCGGAGTTTTTAATGCTAGTTCATCTTTTGCTGTCATAGGCATAACTGGAAGTTCTCCAGTTTCAGGCATTTCTAAAGACCCTTCTTCATAATATGCACCACCACTAGGTAACTTAATATAAATTTTTGCTTGTCTAAAATGACCTGCAAGTGGATTAGGTTTATTTTGTTGAATTGTTTTCTTTTGTGCATCTAACAAAGGATTGGAATTATTTCCTCCACTTTGTTTAAATTGTTCTGGGTTGAACTCTGGCATGTTTATCTCCGTATAAATACATTAGTAATTAGTATATGTATTTATGTACGTAGTTTATAGGATTTAGAACAATATGGCAGGACCTGTAAAAGGAACAATAGGGCAAGACGAAGTTACCCTAAATGACGCGGCTACCGAAACAACGCTGTTAAAAATGCTTGCGGCTATCCAAAAGTCCGGCGGTGGAGGCGGTGGCGCGGCACAAAGTTCCGAAAAAGAACTAGTCAAAATGGCTAAAGCCACTGGTAAAACTACCAAAGAATTAGAAGATTTTGACGAACAAATAGAAGAAACTAGCAGTGCATTAGCACGTGGCTTTGGCCAAGTAACGGCTATGTTGTCTGGTTTGGGACATGAATTTTTAGGTGGTGCAACATCTATATCAGACTTTACATCACATATTACAGGAGCATTATCAGCAATACCTATAGTTGGCCCAATGGTCGGCGGAGCATTACAATTATTAATTGGTGTTGTAGATTCAAATGTTCAAACATTTAGAGAACTATCACAAGTTGGAATTGATTTTGGTGATAGTCTTTTTGGTGCAAAATTAGCGGCAACTCAAGCAGGATTAAGCCTAGAAACTTTTCAAAGTGTAATACAATCTAATGCACAGTCTTTAGCATTATTTGGAGGTAGTGCAAGCGAAGGTGCAAAACGTTTTGCTCAAATTAGTGGTCAAATTCAAAAAAACATGGGTCCTACATTTAGTCGTTTAGGTTTAACTATGGAAGAGACTGCTGAATATACAGCAGACTATTTAGAATTGCAAACAAGTTTAGGTCGTTCACAACGTATGTCTAACAGAGAATTAACAGCAGGTGTTTCGAGTACTGTAATGGAAATTGATAAACTTGCTAGAGTAACTGGTAAACGTCGTGATCAAATTATGGCTGAAATGAAAGATAACATGGCAGACAAACGTCTTAAGTTGATCTTTAATACAATGGACGAAGCGGCACAACAGAATCTTAATGGTGTTATGACTATGATGGGCGATGCAAGTCCAGGACTAAAAAATGCAATAGCAGAAATGGTTGCAACAGGTGGTGTTCCGTTAGATGCAATGGGTCAAGATTTAATACGTTTGAATCCAAACTTGGCGGCAATGTCAGAAGGATTGAGAGACGGAACTGTAACACAAGACCAGTTTATGGCAGAGATTAGAAAAACTGCTGAAATGGCAGACAACATGTCCGAAGCCCAGAAAAAACAGTATTCAACACTACAAGCAATGGGCAGTGAAGTTGGTAGTGCAGTTGTTGAAATTATTGGATTGAAGAATGCTGGTAAAGGATTAACAGATGTACAAAAAGAACAAAAAGCGGCTGAAGAATCAAGAGCAAAAGGGTTAGCAGACTTCGAACGTATACTACAAGAAACAAAAAACAAAATTTATGATGCTTTAATTAAATCAGGAGTATTCCAAGTAGTAGAAGATACTCTAGGAAGTTTTACCACTTGGCTAGGAAGCCCTGAAGGTATTGACAAAATAAAATCTTTTGCAACAACGCTTTCTGACAAATTTAAAGAACTTGTTGACGCATTTAAAAATGGCAATCTAATGGCTACCATTGGCGGATACTTAGCAGACGGACTTTCTGGTCTAGGCGGAATGATAATGAGCAAGATCTTTGGGGGCGGAGAAGAAAAAGAAGAAGGTCCACCCGGTACAGGTAGTGCTCCAGCCGCTTCAAGCGGAGGCATGTTTGGAGGAATAGACGGTGCTTTAGAAAAACTAGCATTAATGGTTGCGGCAGGCGGTACAGTTTATCTTGCAATAAAAGGCTTTCAAACTTTACTTAGAGGTTTTGCAGGACCACAAGTCATACTAGGTGCGGCAACACTAGCAGGATTGTTAATTGGTACAGGCGCGGCGATTAAACTAGCAGGCGATGGAATTGGCGCGGCAGGTACAGGAATTGAAAAAATGGCGGCTGGCGTTGAGCGTATGGCCGCAGTTAAAGATACAGCAAATTTAAAAGAAGTTGCAGTAGCACTAGGAGATCTAGGTAGTGCAATGCTAGGCTTAGCCGCAGGCGGAGTTCTAGATAGTATTGCTAGTTTCTTTGGTGTAAAATCACCATTTGATAAAATGGTTGACGGTATTAATAAGTTTGGCGCAATTGATGGCACAGCAGTTGAAAACTTAGTAGCATCGTCAGGCGGTTTGCAAGGCTTAAAATCCTTTGCAGATGACTTAAATGCAAAAAATGTTGAAGATTTTGCAGAAGCACTAGACAAATTAGTAGATCAAATGAAAGATCTAAATGCTGAATTATCAAAAGATAACAACGGATTCTTTAAAAAGGGAACTGGTCCAAATGCAGGATCCTTTCTTAGCGGTGGTTCAGGCGGTGAGGGCATAAGTAGTAGTAACATGGAAACATTAATCACACTTATGCGTGAAAATAATACACTAACAAGACGGATTCTAGAAAAAGATCCAGAGAGCGCATATTAAGGATAAACAATGAGTTGGAAAAAATATTTTACACCAGTGCCTACAGGCGATAACCCGGGCGGAAATTATAGCCCTTTAGGAGGCGGTCGCGGCGGCAGTGGTAGTGCAGGTCCTGCACGAACAAACTATAGTTCATATTTGCCAGATGTTTATGTAGGTGCTCCTAATAGAGTTGAGCGTTACGGACAATACAATACTATGGATTTAGATTCAGAAGTAAATGCCGCATTGGATATTCTTGCAGAGTTCTGTTCACAGAAAAATTCACAAAACAAAACTCCTTTTACAATTGATTTTAAGAAATCAGCGACAACAAGTGAAACAACTATTTTACAGCAATACTTACAACAGTGGAATAAGTTACAAAAATTTGATACACGTATGTTTAGGATTTTACGTAACGTATTTAAATATGGTGATCAATTTTTTATTAGAGATCCAGAAACTAAAAAATTATTTCATGTTGATTCTGCAAACGTTGCAAGAATTATTGTTAACGAATCAGAAGGTAAAAAGCCACAACAATATGTAATTAAAGATTTTAATCTAAACTTTAAAGACATGGTTGCAACTACACCTTTCCAAACTAATGGAAATGTTACAGGTGGTGGTGATGGTTATTTACAAGGCGGTGTTCGCGGCATGGTAGGCAACTCCCCAAGACAAAGCGGAAGTAGATTTCAAGAAGGTGAAGGCGAAGTTGCTATTGATGCAGAGAATGTAGTACACCTAAGTTTATCAGAAGGTTTAGACAACAACTTTCCTTTTGGTAACTCATTACTAGAAACAATATTTAAAGTATACAAACAAAAAGAATTACTTGAAGATGCTATTATCATTTATCGAGTACAACGTGCGCCAGAGCGCAGAGTATTCTACGTTGATGTGGGCAACATGCCAAGTCACTTGGCAATGCAATTTGTAGAACGTGTTAAGACGGAAATACATCAAAGACGTATCCCATCGTCAACAGGTGGAGGCACAAATGTCATAGACAGTTCTTACAATCCCCTGTCAATTAACGAAGATTACTTTTTCCCTCAAACTGCTGAAGGACGTGGATCAAAAGTTGAAACACTACCAGGCGGTACTAACCTAGGTGAAATTGATGACCTACGTTACTTTACAAATAAATTAGTTAGAGGATTACGTATACCTAGTAGTTACTTGCCAACTGGTGCTGACGACAGTGCCGCTCAATATAATGACGGTAGAGTAGGTACAGCATACATTCAAGAATTAAGATTTAACACATATTGCGAAAGATTACAAGGTTTATTAATTGAAGATATAAATCAAGAATTTAAACGATATCTATTAGAACGAGGTGTAAACATTGATACTGCAATGTTTGACATTAGATTCCAACCACCACAAAACTTTGCGGCATATAGACAAAGTGAAATTGATAATGCACGTATTCCAACATTTACACAAATGAGCGCAATACCATATGTTTCAAATCGCTTTGCAATGAAACGATACTTAGGTCTTAGTGAAGAAGAACTTACTGAGAACGAAAGACTATGGCGAGAAGAAAACGATGAGAATATTACTCCACCACCAACTGACGCAGGTGGAGAACTTAGAGGCGCAGGAGTTAGCGGAGCAGGTATTGATGCAGATATGGCTGGTATGGAAGAAGAAGTACCAGGCGGAGAAGCACCAATCGATGGAGGTGCGGCAGATGCACCTGACACAGCAACTGGCGGCGAGGGCGTACCTCAAGAAGGCGCAACTGACGTAACGGTATAAATAACAGTATGATACTAAGAGAAATATTTTACTTTGACAAAGAAACACTTGAGCCTGTAGAAGACAAACGTTATTCTGCTAAAGATGACCAGTCACCAGTAGACTTTGATTCAACTCGTAAAACTCGACTCACACTTCGCCAAATTAATCGTGCAAGATTAGCCGCAGAGGTACATAAAGAAGAGCAAGCAAAAGACTTGCATTTTGTAAGACAAATGTACGGCATAGCGGCAAACGCAGAGGCCGGCGGAGTATGATAATTGAGTATAGCCTTTGTATTAGGTAACGGTATAAGCCGTCGCCGAATCCCATTAGAACCACTTAGAAAATTTGGAACTATATATGCTTGTAATGCAGTATATAGAGAATTCAAACCTGACTATTTAATTGCTGTTGATACTAAAATGGTCAACGAAATTGTTCAATACAGATATCATAAAGAAGGTCAAGTATGGACAAATTATAACAAGTCTTACGAAAAATATAGTGGATTAAATTATTTTGAACCTAGCAAAGGATGGAGTAGTGGACCAACTGCACTTGATTTTGCAAGTAGTCACGGACATAAAACAATATACATATTAGGCTTTGATTATCAAGGAATAGGCCCTGAACACAAAAGAGTAAATAATTTATACAGTGGTACACCTAATTACAAACGTGAACACGATACATCAACATACTATGGCAATTGGTTACGCCAAACGACTACTGTTTTTCAGAAAAATAACGAAAAAAGATATATAAGAGTGTTAGGACACGAAAACGGATTTATTCCAGAGCCTTTTGCTAACTTTGGAAATATTTCTCACATAACAGCGGAAGATTTAGTAAAATCTTTCAATTTTTCGTTGAATCCTTAAAAAAGGCTCATTTTGAGCCTATATCTACGTACTTTTCTGTATAAATAGTAAATATTAATGACAGCCTTACCGTAAGGTAATTTTATTTTAATCAGGAGACAAAAAATGGCAGATCTAAACAAGTTCGAGAACATGCTCGAAAAACTAGTCAATGAAGATCGTGCTGGAGCAGAAGAATTGTTCCACGAGATCGTAGTTGAAAAATCAAGAGAAATTTACGAAAACCTATTAGAAAATGATCTAGAGGAAACTGACAAAGAAGTAGATGAGTCTAGTAAAGACGAAGATGCTAATGAGTCCACAGATGAAGAAACTAAAGAATCTTCAGATGATGAAGACACTAAAGAGTCAGCAGACGAAGACTTAGACGAAGCAACTGACGAAGAAGTTGATGAGTCAAGCGACGATGAAGAAACCAAAGAAGGTTTTGACATGAACGAATTCGAAGTTGAACCAATGCCAGAAGCAGATCCAGCAGACGATATGATGGCTGATTTGGAAATGGGTGACGGTGAAGAAGGTGAAGACGATGCTCCAGAAGGAGACGAAGACCTAGAAGATCGTATGGTAGACTTAGAAAAAGAATTAGACGACTTACGTCAACAGTTTAATGACGAAATGGGCGACGGCGGCGACGAAGGTGACGACGAAGACGCAGGCGACATGGGTGACATGGCTGATGACGAAGCAGATGACGAAGCAGAAGAAGAGTCATTTGATCTTGGCGTAGAAGAAGCGACAGACGAAGAAGTAGACGAAGCATCGAAAGATGAAGAAGTTGCAGAAAAGTCTGAAACTGAAACAATGCGTGAGTATGTTGAAAAAGTAACTGCAACTATGGGCGACAACGGTGCAAACACTAAGTCAACTGTAGCAGGTGCTAACAACATGGGCGGAACATCTAGTAACTTAGTTGCTGGTGGTGAAGCAGACTCAAAAGGTACAACTGGTGGCTTAGCGGCAAACTCAAGTAAAGAAGATAACATGGGTAACATCAACGTACCAGGTGGTAAAGCATCGAAAAGCATGAAAGCACAGCCAAAAGGCCACGGCGCAGAAAAGAAAAGCGCAGGCGAAACTGCTGACAATAAAAAATCTACTATTGGCAGTAAATAATTAGGAGTAGAAGGCAATGAATCTACTAAGCGAGAATTTGACATTCGACCAGGCTAAAATGGTTGTTGAGTCAACTGAAAACTCAAATGGAGGCAAAGATCTTTATTTAAAAGGTATTTGTATCCAAGGTGGAGTACGCAACGCAAATGAGCGTGTTTATCCTGTAAATGAGATTGGAAGGGCTGTCAAAACTCTCAATGATCAAATTGGGACTGGTTATTCAGTTCTCGGCGAAGTTGATCATCCTGAAGGCCTAAATATTAACCTTGATCGTGTATCCCATATGATAACAGATATGTGGATGGAAGACAACAACGGTTATGGCAAAATGAAAATTTTACCGACCCCGATGGGACAATTAGTTAAAACAATGCTGGAAAGCGGAGTTAAACTAGGAGTTTCATCGCGTGGTTCGGGTGAAGTTAATGAGTCCGGCGATGTGTCGGGCTTTGAAATAATCACTGTGGACGTTGTGGCTCAGCCTAGCGCCCCTGGTGCATATCCAACACCAATTTATGAACATTTAATGAATGCACGTGGGGGATACAAGGCTTATGAATTAGCACAGGCAACAAAACAAGACGACAAGGCACAAAAGTATCTTAAGGAATCGTTGATTAATATAATCAACAAACTCCAGTGAAACTAGGAGAAAAAGTATGATAGATGCACTGAAAACACTCTTTGAAAACGATGTAGTTACTCAAGAAGTCAGAGCACAAATTGAAGAGGCTTGGGAAGGCAAGATTCGCGAAAACAAGCAGGCTGTAACGGCTGAATTGCGCGAAGAATTTGCTCAAAAGTACGAACATGACAA
>Ga0209603_1005295_pt1 | contig 10410 bp, 7 predicted proteins | sample COGITO_mtgs_1206_FD_184812 | JGI IMG/M metagenome (GOLD analysis project Ga0209603, IMG submission 184812) | Pelagic marine microbial communities from North Sea - COGITO_mtgs_120607 (SPAdes) (version 2) | ecosystem: Environmental > Aquatic > Marine > Epipelagic ... | reverse complement strand
TTGGTGCGGCTTCTGCATCTACAGGTGCATTTACAACATTGACATCATCTGGCGCTACAACACTTGCGACTGGTGGATCTGCAACTACAGTTGGTGGCACATTGGATGTAACGGGTGATACTTCTGTTTCAACATTTGATTCCTCGGGAGCTACGTCATTAGCCACAGCTGGTGGTGCAGTTAACGTAGCATCTTCAGGAGTTATGACAACTGTAAAAGGCACATTGAATGTAGATGAAGCCGTTACTTTAGATTCTACCTTGGACGTAACAGGAGCTTTATCACTTGCAGGTACTACAATAACATCCACAGCTGCAGAACTTAACATCCTTGACGGAGTAACTGCAACAGCAACGGAACTGAATTTAATTGATGGCGTTACTGCCACTACTGCTGAGTTAAATTATGTAGATGGTGTAACATCAAACATTCAATCTCAAATAGATGCAATAAGTTCTTCTGGAGTATCAAGTATAGATGATTTGTCAGATGCAATACACAGTAGTCAATACAATACATTAATGATTGGTAATACTCCGAGTATTTCACAAGGTGCAAGTTACAGCACTGGTGTTGGAAAACGAGTTTTAGAGAAAATTACTACAGGTGATGAAAATGTTGCTATGGGTCACCAAGCTCTAGGTGAGACAACTTCAGGAAGTTTGAATACAGCTATGGGATCTCATGTTATATTTAGAAATACAACAGGATCTCAAAATTCAGCTTTTGGAAAAAGAGTTCTTGAAAATAATACAACAGGCTCATATAATACCGGTATTGGGGCTAGTGCGGGAGATACAAACACAACTGGAACATACAATACGTTGATTGGTTATAATGCTGATTTAAGCTCGAATAATCTCACTAATGCAACTGCTATAGGAGCAAATGCATCAGTTAATGCATCAAACAAGATAAAACTAGGAAACAGCAGCGTTACAAATGTGGAAACCGCGGGTACTATAACTGCTGGAGCGATTACAATTCCAAATACAGACGGTACAAGCGGGCAGGTTTTAACAACAGATGGTTCCGGAACACTTTCGTGGTCAACTTCCTCGGCAGGGTTAAGCGGTTCAGGAACTGCTAATATGATTGCTAAATTCGATGGGGCTTCCACAGTATTAGGAAATAGCTTGATTTATGACGATGGAACAAATGTTGGTATTGGAACGACTAGCCCTAATCAAAAATTACAAGTTGATGGTAACATATACATGGGACCTAACAATACTAATAATTTTATTCATTCCGGTGGAAACTTAGGGTTACAATCAGATGTAGAAGTTAAAATAGTATCTGATGTAAATACTACTAGTGGAGGAGGATCTGATATTATATTTGGATATGGGTCCTCTACAAATACAGATACAAATCAAAACTTTACTGAATTAGAGTTATCAACTTACCCTAGAGTTGAATTAATGAGAATAGATGCTAGTACAAACAATATAGGGATTGGAACGAGTAGTCCTACTGAAAAGCTAGATGTTGCAGGTAATGTAAAGGCTTCTGGAGCTGTAGAGGCTGGTTCTATTACTGACGGTACTGCAACTTTATCCTCTGGAGCTTTAAGTGGAGTTTCAACAATTAGTACATCTGGTGATGTTACTTCATCAGGTGGTTCGATTTCTGGTTTTGATGCCGCACTAAATGATCAGACAGGAACATCTTATTCGCTGACTTCATCAGATAATGGTAAAGTAGTGACTTTAAACAATGCGTCCGCAGTTACCTTGACTGTTCCAAGTGGACTTGGAGATGGATTCAATTGTTTAATTGTTCAAAAAGGAGCTGGTCAGATCACTTTTTCAACAAGTGGGACAACTTTAATAAATAGACAAAGCCATTCTAAGACTGCAGGGCAGTATGCAGTTGTTTCAATTGTAAATATTGGAAATGAAAATATAATTTTGGGTGGAGATACCGCAAATTAATATATTTATAATTTAATCAAAGTTAATTAAATCTAATCTTGTTAAAAAGCAATTGATGTTCAAGGATAAATTTTTTACAACGATTATTTTTTTGTTGCTTTTTTTTACCAAGTCATTTAGCCAAATTATGACTTTTTCACATGGTTTTAATAAAGTACAACCTACTGCAAATAGTGGTCTAAGCTCAGCTGAAGCCGCTAGTAGTGCAGAGGAAATAAAACAAAATTACCCTTCTGCTACAGATGGAGTATATTGGATCAACTTACCCAATGTGGGGCCAACCCAGGTATACTGTTTGATGGATAATGCTTATGATGGTGGCGGATGGATGTTGGCAATGAAAGCAACACAAGGGACTACATTTAGATATAACTCGAGTTATTGGACATCCTCAAACACTTTAAATACCACAAGTTTGAATCGCAGTGATGGAGACGCAAAGTTTGAGGTGATGAATCAATTTCCAGCGACTGATTTAATGGCATTATGGCCAGATATATCTAATATTGGTAGTGAAAGTGGAAGTATTGACGGTTTGTCCATTTGGAGTTGGTTGAAAAATAATTTTGATGGAGGATTAGAATCTACTTTAATTACAAAATTTTCAGAAGGAGAGCAGGCCATATGGACCTCAACAAATGGTTCTTTCTATTTTGATGGTTATAGTACTTCTGTATTCTCTCGGCAGTATGGATATACCTTTTACGGTTTTAATTACGTGGTAAATAATAAAAGAGTCCGCTGGGGTATGGTTTGGAATAATGAATCATGTCGTGGCTGTAGTGAAGATGCTGCTGGAGGCATTGGATTAGATTCGAGTTGGGGAAATTATTCTGCAGGAGATAGGAAAAATTGGTCAGGTGTCAATGTAACGGGTATCAATAGAAAAGCAAGAGTAGAAATTTACGTCAGATAATATTATAATGAATTATAAATCAATATTTCTATATTTATATTTGATCTTGTTTTTAGCCCAACATTCCTTTGCCCAAATTAGCCCTTCAAATTATGGGTTTTCAGGCGGCCCATCATTAATTCCTCCTGCAAAATTAGATTTGAATGCTTCTAATTCTCGTTCATACTCAGGCTCAGGGACAACTTGGACTTCCATTGGAGATGTTCAGTATAACACAACTCTTGTAAATGGAGTTACTTTTGTAGAAAATGGAGACTTTGATTACATGTCTTTTGATGGCAGTAATGATTACGTAGAGACAGGTAAAACCGCATCAAATTTAAATATATATGATGCTGATTACACGATGGAGGCTGCGGTAAGATTTGATAACTCTTCACAGGGAATGGTATTTGGAACCAGTACTACATCCTATAGACAAGGTCTGCATGTAGGTGCTGGTTCGAATGCAAGGATGTACCAAGGTCATTATGCTATGGACGGATCTAGTGCTAACAACACTCTTTCGAATGATGTTTGGTATCATCTCATGTGGACATTTGATAAATCTGCTGGAGAAATGAAAATGTACCTCGATGGGTCTCTGATTCAAACGCAAACCGGGAAATTATCTTTTTTAGGAACATCAAATATTATGCTGTCACGCTTTTGGGCATATTCTGCATTGGATCTAGCATACGCAAGAATTTATGATACGGTATTCACCTCTTCTCAAGTTTCAATACTTTATAATGAATATAATTCCGTAGTAGCCAATGTAATTGATGATAACTTGTTTTTAAATGTTGATGCCTCAAATTCAAATTCCTACTCAGGCTCAGGTACTACCTGGACAGATTTAACCGGTAATGGTTATAATGGAACCTTAATGAATGGCCCTACTTATGACTCAAATAATTCAGGATCTATCGTAACTGATGGTTCTAATGACTATGTATTGTTTGGTCCATTGCCCTATGTGGGGTCTTCATCAAGCAATTTGACTTGGGAATTATGGGTTAATCCATCAGATTCGTCTGGAAATGTGATGTCAATGTCAAACACTAATCCGCAAAGCAGCTGGAATATGCCACCAATTGCAGCTAGTGGTAGCAAGTTCATAGCCAAGATATGGAACAATAGTATATTATATGCTGATAATACATATTCTCAAGGAACCTGGTATCACTTAGTATTGACATGGGATTATAACACTAACACACAATCCTTATATGTGAATGGAGTTCTTAATGATTTTCAGTCTGGAATAAATTATTCTGCAAGTGGTGCTAATAATTATCTTTTCCTTGGTGATGACAATCCAGGAGCAAATAACACTGGAATGTTTGGAGGAAAATACGGAGAATTTAGGGTTTACAACAAAGCATTATCATCCTCAGAAGTTTTAAATAATTATAATGCAACAAAAGGCAGATATGGCTTATAGGTATTTATTTTTTGTGATTATTTTACTGCTAACTAATTCTTTACAAAGCCAAACTATTATTTCTGCTGGCACCTATAGCGCTGAAGATTTCACTGGACCTAGTCTAATCATCTCTGCTAATGAAGGACTAAGTGGTTTTAGTTCTTCAGATGCTTTTATATCACTGACCTTTACCGTCAACGAGTCAACCTATAATTTTGATGCAAGTGATGTAACGGTTTCCAATGGTTCTCTAAGTAATTTTACAGGAAATGGATCAATATTTACAGCAACCTTTTCGCCATCATCTGACGGCGCCTCGAGTATTCAGGTCTTGTCTAATTCCTTTTCAGATGCTCTAGGAAATATAAATTCGTCTTCCAATGTTTTTACATGGACTAAAACTTCAAATACAGAAACTGATGGAGATTGGTTAAAAGTGTTCAGTCATGATTCCTCGCAGGGAGATTTTTTCTCTTCTGCTAACGATTGGGCGGAGGCTAGACATACAAATGATGATAATCCAGATGCAAATAAATATTCCATTTTAGACACGGTTCAAAATTTTAATTTAAACAATAGATACACCTTTAAAATAGTTTACCCCAATACCAATGTTATAAACATTTGGTCACAAACCAATAATCCTGTAAATGACCCTAATGGGGGTGTTGATGGATACATACCAATAGCTATAAGTTCAACTTCACAAGGTTGGGGCGGTTTGGAACAGTATACCCCACAAAATTCTACATTTTTAGATGGCACGCTTAATCCGCGCAGTAATTGGTGGTGGGCTATAGGATGTAAAAACACATATCAATCTTCTGTCAATAACTTTCCTGGTCCAGGTTATACAACTACAAAAGTTGAACTTTGGATTAAATACCAATAGAATAAACGCAGTTTTAAAATAGAATATTTATAGAAATCTAATAAGTATTCAAAAATTTGATAGTTTTAACCAAAAATTTTATTTTAGATTAATGAAAATTTATCCACCTATTTTTATTTGCACTTTTTTAATCTTAATTGGCTTCAATTTTTGTTTTGCACAAATAGAAGTCAAATTCAATCTTGCTTCAGCAGCCCTATTAACGCCAAATGTTGGTGTGGAAATTAAAACTGCAGAACGACGGTCAATTCAGTTGGATGTTTTGGGGTCTTTTTGGGACAGTTTTCAGTCTAAACCCTACCACATTACACAAATTATTTTAGAACACCGTTGGTACAATTCAGCCCAATCTTTTTTTTTTGGAACGCATGTAGGCTTTGGGATGTTTACGCTACAAAAACCGAGCTGGCCCGTACTCTACGACCACTATCAAGATCCTTCGACCTATTCTTCTAGTGCCGATGCCTATCAATCGGGGCGTATTGCTTTTTACGGGCTGACTTTGGGTTATAAGAAAAAAATAAGCCCTCGACTTGGTTTAGAACTTTTTATTGGAGGTGGATTGACACAAAGCAGGTACAAAGGCTTCAATAGAGTGGATGGGGTTTTTGTACAAACTACACCAGACGGCAACGGGTTTAACGGCAGTGGGGAGGTTACCCTTTACCGTGGAGGTCTAATGCTTACCTATGCCCTAAAAAAATAACAGCGCCTTAAAAAAAAGCGCTGATATTAGTTTTGTAGTGTTTCGTGTTTATTCGTTTAAATCACGAGTCCACTGTTTTACATAGTCAATTTTTCCTTCAAGATTAAAATAGAATTGCTCTACTAATTCTTTTTCCCATACAGACCCATCTTTAGCAACACGTTTTTCTATTGAGGTTACTAGGACTCCCGATTCTGGATCGGTGTTTTCAATCTTAAGCGGTACAATTTCGTACGCTTTCCATTTAATGGATTCAAATCCATCAAAATACCCTCCAAAAACTCCTTTGGTCATTTCAATACGCTGTCCGTCGTACGTATCGAATATGGCCTTATCGGCAAAGAGCTCTTCACATCCTTCAGCATCCAATTTGTTGTAGCGGTCAATTAGCGTTTCTAGAGCTTCTACTTCGCCGCGGTTAGAAAAAACCAACTTTCTTCCAGTGTATTCATTATCATTTTTTCCGTAGAATTTTCCGCTAGCAGGAAGACCAAATTCGTTTTTTGGATCGTATCTGCGCCATTGGTAGAACCCGTTGATCTTTTTGTCCTTATCAAAAGAAAAAACTTCCATCAGATTCATTTTTTGTGTACTGCCATTATTCCATTCTCTTGTTTCGTTAGACCAAACCAGCATGTGCACATTGTCCGAATCTTTTATTTGTACCGGAATCATTGCCCATGGCTTATTGGTTACTTTTTTCATTCCGCCATGATAGTTGGTCATGTACTCTCTTGTATTGTCTGCCATCTCTTTGGTGTAAAAAGAGAGTTCTTTTTCTACATCCCCGGCATTGTAAGCGGCAATCGATTGGTTGGTAAGCTCCATATGCTCATCAGAAGCTAATGTGTATGGGTTGCCTTTGAGGTCGTTTTCTCCAAGCCATTTTCCGGCTTCTGTGATTTGAGCTGAAGACGCCAGCCCAACTGTAAGTGCAAAAGTTAAGATTAATGATTTCATTTTTAGTTATTTATGGTTAATAATTAATATTTATTCGCAAGACGAACAACTGTTAAAACAAACAGTAGTAAGTTCGCTGTCTTCTGTGATAGTGGCAACTCTATTGGTGTAGTCCCCAATGGTTTTGCAGCATTCAGTGCATGCCTCAAATTGTTCTTCAACCTTTTGCTTATCTAATGTGAATTTGTATTGTAACTCTCCAACAGCAACATCAAAAGTCCCTGTGTAGATACCGTCATTGTCGAGATCAGTCAAATAGTCGCATGAAGCACACCAGTTGTTGAAACTACCAAAAACACTGACACTGCTAAACTCTTCATCAGAATTGTTGAGGTCAACAGAAAATGTAACTTTTTTTGTTTGGAGGATCTCTTTTTTGAAGGTAAAAATTTTCATGTAGCGGACCTTACCATCAACAATATAAACATTTGCCTCAGAATCATCTATAGTCAATCCATCATCTGACAACGTGTTCAAGTAATTAGCAGCAGTAATTCTTGACACCTTTAAATCTTTCTCTACAAATTCGATTTTAGTATATGGATGTTTAAATTTATTTTTTATGATCTGTTTATTGAACGTAATAATTACATCCATTAGTAGAATAAAGGTAAATTTTTAGTATATTTACCCTCGTTAAGATTACGTAAGTAATATGTACCCTTATTTAAAATGACAAAATTTAATAGAAAAATACCTTACAATAGTTTACCAATATTACCTCCTAGACAAATTTAGAAACTACTAAAGTGTTACGCAAGACGATTGATGCTAGTAGAGCGCTAGAAAAACTTAATGATATGCTTACCAATTTACCAAATCCAACTTTTCACCACCACCCTAGACTCTGTAATGATGATCATATTGCTGCTTTGGAGATACATAAAGAAATGGTTGTCGAAAAATATGCATCAGAATTTAATTACAAAGCCATTAAAAATAACATCATCCAAAACAATGGTTTTTCTGTTTTAGGTTACGATGATCAAAAAGCGTTATGCATTTTTTCAAATCAGATTAATGATTATGGATTTGATTATAAGACCATCGGTTTAAAAAATGCTTATGATTTTCTTTTACTTAATAGTAAAGAACTGAGCACTGATTTCGCATTACGTTTTAATAAACTAAAAACTCCAATCTTATGTTTTTTAGCATCAGTAAATTATATGTTTGGTGACATAATCACCAATATGTATCAAGATCGAAATGTAAAACGACATCTCAAACAATTTAAAAGTCTTTTACATAGTCCGCGTAAAAGAAAAATTTATTCAAAAGTCATAGGGATTAAACTTTTTCTAACAAGCAGATTAAAAGTGATTTCAAGTTCCTTTGTTAATAAAGAGTATAGGATTTGGCTATTAAAAAGAATTTCAGATAAACGTTGGCAAAGAGAAAAATTGGTTCAATTAAAGCTAAAAAAGCCAATTAATAACTAGCTAAATACATTTTAATTAAAAATGGTCTTATCAACAAATAAAATAACTTTTGGGATGGTTTATATATCAATTCAAAGCGATTTTTTTGTTTTTGACTGAGATTTAACTATTTAATAATATTAGGGAAGAAATTGTTTAGAGTTTATTATCTAATTTTAAACAGTATTTAACACAAAATTGTATTATATGAAAAAACTATTAGTCTTTTTAACTCTTGGTATGACCCTTTCGGGTTGGGGGCAGGTAATTAGTCAATATGTAGAGACTAATTCCGGTACAACTCCAAAAGGAATTGAGATTTGGAACAATACTGGCGGAACTTTAGATTTTTCAACCAATAATCTTGTTATTGAAAAAGGGACCAATGGAAATACTCCTTTAGCCGATTTTACTCTTTCATCAGGAACACTTGGTGCGGGAAAAGTTATTGTTATTGGTACATCTGATTTACAAACTACTACCGAAAACAATGGTAGTGTATTTCACTCTAAAGGTTTTGCATTTAATGGTGATGATGCTTTAGTGGTTAAATATGGAGGTACCATTACTGATATTTTTGGTAACCCAAACTCTGATCCTGGCTCCGCATGGTCTGGAAATGGTGTTAGTTCTGCAAATCAAAATATTGCACTGTTAAATGAAATTACAACAGGTGATACAGATGGTTGGACTGATCCAAGTGAAAGATTTGAAACAGTAAGTTCAGATCCTGTCGGTGGTGGAGGCATTGATGGCTTTGGGATTGCACCCACAGCTCACCTATGGACAGGAACTTCTTCAAGTGCTTGGACCAACGTTTCCAATTGGGCTGGTGGTACTATACCAACGTCTGTTGTTGATATAATTATTCCAGATGGCGCTAATAATAATCCTACGATTTCAACCTCAGATGTGGTCTGTAACAGACTAACTGTAAATTCAAGTGGAATCCTTACAATTGGAGCGTCAGCATCCATAAATATAAGTGCTATAAATAACAATGGCACCATTATCATGCAATCCTCTGCGACCACATCAGCCGCGTTAAAAGCCACAAGTATTTCGGGTTCTGGAACATATAAGTACCAAAAATATGTAGCTGGAAGTTCTACAAATGATTTAATTACAGCACCATTTTCAGGGGAAACTTTTTCAAGTCTAGTGGGCAATAATTCAGGGGTATTAGTACAAAACACTTCACCTGCAACAGAGTATTTGTTTGGTCCATTTGACAATATCACCGGAGCGTATTTGACATATGATTCATCGACCAATGCTTCAACAGTACTTTCTGCAGGTCAGGGGTATAGAGCCGGAACAGCTAGTGGAGCCACATTGGAGTTTACCGGGACTTTTGAAGCTACAAATCAGACTGTAGCAATTAATGTGGGATCACATGAAACTTATGGCAAGTGGAACTTAGTTGGTAATCCCTTTCCCAGTTATCTGGATTTAGCTGGATTTATTTCAGACAATTCAGCCATAATAGAAGATGTGAACAATGCAGTTTATGCCTATGATGGAGATGATAGCGATGGATCAAATTTCACGATTTATCATTCAAGTAACTCTTCGGGGGTAACCATAGCACCAGGACAGGCCTTTTTTGTTGCTTCATCGTCTGGTGGTGGTAACTTAAACTTTAATACCAGCCGCCAAACTGTGACGGGTGGCGATGATTTTCTCTCACGTCAAGCTCAAACTTTAGATTCATCTTTTAAACTAAAACTTCAATCCAACAATTCATTAACCCATACGGATGTTTACTTTAACTCAAATGCTAGTGAGGGATTAGATATTGGATATGATGTAGGGACTTATGCTAACCTGGCCTCCAGTTTTAGTCTATATTCAAAATTAGCAAGTGGGGAGTATTCTGAAACTAATTTTGCAATACAAACCATTTCAAATGATTTGTCAGAGACTGTTGTTATTCCTCTTGGCGTGCACACCAGCGCTGGTGAAAATCACTCGATTTCAATCGAAGATGTTTCCATTTTAGAATCTATAAATGTTTATTTAAAAGATTACGAGACAGGAATCTTAACACTTTTAAACAACGGCGCTTACAGCTTTAGTACAGACAGTAATCTTGAGGGAATATCAAGATTTGAGCTGCGCCTTACAAATACCACCCTAGGAATAGAGTCGGATGAACTTGTGACTAATT
>Ga0209603_1005280_pt1 | contig 10424 bp, 9 predicted proteins | sample COGITO_mtgs_1206_FD_184812 | JGI IMG/M metagenome (GOLD analysis project Ga0209603, IMG submission 184812) | Pelagic marine microbial communities from North Sea - COGITO_mtgs_120607 (SPAdes) (version 2) | ecosystem: Environmental > Aquatic > Marine > Epipelagic ... | reverse complement strand
TGATAAAGTATCGCTTGTATACGGTCAGATGAACGAGCCTCCAGGTAACCGTTTACGCGTAGCGTTAACAGGTCTTACTATGGCTGAGAAGTTCCGTGACGAAGGTCGCGACGTACTTTTCTTCGTAGATAACATCTACCGTTACACACTTGCGGGTACAGAAGTATCAGCACTTCTTGGTCGTATGCCATCAGCGGTAGGTTACCAGCCTACACTTGCTGAAGAAATGGGTGTACTTCAAGAGCGTATCGCATCTACTAAGACTGGTTCAATTACTTCAATCCAAGCGGTATACGTACCTGCGGATGATTTAACGGATCCATCTCCAGCAACAACGTTTGCTCACTTAGATGCAACAGTGGTACTTTCACGTGATATCGCATCACTAGGTATCTACCCAGCGGTAGACCCTCTTGATTCATCTTCACGTCAGCTTGATCCACAAGTAATCGGTGAAGAGCATTACGGTATAGCGCGCGGCGTTCAAACAGTTCTTCAGCGTTACAAAGAACTTAAAGACATCATCGCGATTCTAGGTATGGACGAGCTTTCTGACGAAGATAAGCAACTTGTATCTCGTGCACGTAAAATCCAGCGTTTCCTATCTCAGCCATTCTTCGTGGCAGAGGTATTTACAGGTGCGCCAGGTAAATACGTTTCACTTAAAGACACAATTGCAGGCTTCAAAGGTATCTTAAACGGTGAGTTTGATGATATGCCAGAGCAAGCGTTCTACATGGTTGGCTCTATTGAAGAAGCTCAAGAAAAAGCCAAAAGCATGTAATTAGGAGGGTAGTATGGCAGCTATGACTGTACATCTTGATGTAGTAAGTGCTGAAGAGAAATTATTTTCTGGTTTAGTAGAATCTATTCAAGTATCTGGTAGTGAAGGTGAGTTAGGTGTTAATGCCGGTCACGCCCCACTACTAACTGCCCTTAAACCTGGTATGGTACGTTTAGTTAAGCAATTTGGTGAAGAAGAACTCATCTATATTGCTGGCGGTACACTAGAAGTTCAACCGAACATAGTGACCGTACTTGCTGATACAGCTGTTCGTGGTGAAGACCTGGACGAGAAAGCTGCAGAGCAAGCTAAACGTGACGCTGAAGCCCAAATGGCAAAAGGTGCATCTGCTGAGCTTGATTACAATCAAGCCGCAATGCAACTAGCTGAAGCAATTGCTCAGCTACGCGTTATTCAGCAATTACGTAAAAAGTAAGCCTATCTGGTTTTTAAAAGCCCACTTTATGTGGGCTTTTTTGTGTCTGCTTGGATGACATTACTTTGCATAGCTGTTAATCTCTCGTTAATGTTTTTTTTGCATTTAAAACAGTTTTAAACATTTTCATTCTCAAGCTGTGATATGGATGTTGGATTATAATAACTATGAAAGAAGCAAATTTCCCCCGTAGTGTTAAAGAAGTTAAGTTTGGGGCATGGTCTTTAAACCCTAAGCTGCAAACAATTTTTGACGGCGAAGTAGAAAGAGAGTTAGAGCCGCTTCTTTTTAAAATACTTTCTTATTTGATTATTAATAAAGATGAGATAATTACCCGCCAAGACTTAATTGATGATGTATGGTGTCAGCATTATGTTGATGACAACGCAATTAACCGAGCTATGTCAGAGCTTAGAAAAGTTCTAAAATCTGAAGTGCAACGTGGCTTAGTAGTAAAAACACACTATCGGAAGGGTTATAGCTTTTTTTTAGAGCCTGAAGTTATTTATTATGAGGAAGAGCCTTCGGCTTTAGTGCAAGTTAACGCATTAAAAGAAACACCTAATAACAAACAAAAAAAGTTAATAGCACTAATAACTATATTAATTCTAGGTGTTTTTATTAGTATTTACATGTTTCAAAGTTTATCTAGTCTAGATAATGAGATTGCAAATGATACGTTACTAAAGGTTGAAACAAAAAGCCCAAACATTATAGAGAAAAAATTTAACGAAGAAACGCTCTCTTGGCTACAGGGAGTATATAGTCGAATGATACTTTCTCCGGATAATTCAACTGTCGCACTTTCATTCCTTGAAGAAAAGCAATCATATTCAGCTCTTTTGTTAAAAAATCTAAATACTGGGCAAGAAAGAAAGATCTCAGAAGCTAACGCTAATATTTTTCCTGCAGGTTGGTCTATGGATAGCGAACGCGCAATTTATAGCTTAGAAAGCGAAGGTAAATGTGAGTTGTGGGAAGTTGGTTTAAAAAGTAATGCTGATAGTAAATTCTTATTTGAGTGTGAGCCATCACATCCAATGAACGTTATAAGCTTAGGTAATAACTCTTATATATTTTCAAAATACGGTTATAGAAAGCGCTCAGAATTATCAGCCCTTGTTAATCGAAATTTAAGCACCGGCGACGAGTTCCAAGTAAGTTCGCCAAACCTAAATTCATATGGTGATAAATTTCTCTACTATATAAAAGATAAAAACAAAATTATATTTGAAAGGCAGCAATTTAACTCTAGTCAATTATACATGACCGATTTGGAGGGTGGAGCACAGGTTAAACTACATGAGGCTGGCAGCAGAATATGGTCAATTAACTACCAAAAAGAAACAGATTCATTGTTATGGTATGACAATACAGAAGAAGTTTTTTATCAATATTCTTTAATAAATAACCAAATTAAAAGTAAAATAAAAGTAGATAGTGACAGTAGCTACTCATTAACCTACCCAATTAATAATAATAATATTTTAGGGCTTACATACCCTTTTTCTCATAATATTTACAGGTTAGATTTAACTTCGAAAAATCTTAAACGTATATCGAAGACAAGAAGCAGGCTTGTAAACACTATTGGAGAGAATGTTATATTTTTTAGTAAGGATAAAGGAACAATTAAACTAAATACGGCATTTAATGATGGGGAAGTCACATCCAAAAGGGTCAGTTTTAGATATCGAAACTTTCAAGTATCACCTGATACTCAAGAAGCTTTCGGGGTTAATGAGAACGAGATAGAAATATTTAAATATGAAGATTTATCCGTTAAAAATGTTATCACCCCTAAAGGTAATTTGATCTCTACAAGTTATTTGTTAGATAAAAACATTGGTTACATTGTTCAAGAAGGTTCTGGTGCGAATACTAGCTCTTATATTTTTAATAGAAGTAACTCTAAGAGTATATTGTTACCAGTAAAAAATGCAGTGTGGTTCGGCCAGTTACAGAATAACAAGCTCGTTTTCTTGAATAATTTAGGTGTTTTGACATTTTTTGATTTATCTACAGGGGAGCAAACAAAGGGTTTGAAAGTAACACAATCAGCCTATAAACACTCTTTATCAACAAACCAAAATAAAGTTTATCATTCAACGGGGAAAGCTATTTATGAATATGATTTTTCTAAAAGCGCTGATACTTTGCCTAATAAAGTATTTGAGGTAAGCAAAGCTGAAGATATTATTCGTGATATAGAGTTTTCGAGTTCTGAGAATATTCTATCATTAGAAATTGTAGAGTTAGTTAACAATGAACTTGTGAGATTATCACTAGAAAAAAGCGATTAATTAAGGTTTTGTGAAATGATATACTACATTTATCAAAAAATGAGGGATAGATCTAATTGGTTGAAACGGGAGCTTTATCTATTCGTTTTTTAAGCACGCTTTTTATTTTAAAATACTAAAACATAGCTAACTAGTTTTTTTAATTTCATTTAGCATCCATTACTAAATGTGACTAACTTTGTCATACATAAAAATAACCTTATTTCATACCTTTGAACTTCCCAACTAATCCAATTTCTTGCTATCACCCAAAGTTATAATTTTTGAGGGTAGAATAACGCCTTATAAAGGTTTTTCAAGTCTAGGGCTGAGCTTTTACTATCTAACTTGAGGTTCTTATGTAAGGAAGTGTCACAATAATCAGTGACTGTTACTCTACTGAATTCAAATCTCAATTATGTGGCTTTGAAAGAATATGCCCAAAGTATGGCGGTACTTTGGGCTACATGTGCGAGAAATGCAAATGCAATAAGGAAATTAAATCTTACATCTCATCCAAAAATAAAACAAGTTTTTATTATACTAACCTTTTTACTTGCTAATATTTTTAATTTGTTTTATTTCAGTGATTTAACTCTCAATCTTATGTGTTTAAATAATAATTGATAATTACATTTTTTTATATTTTTAGGATAAATTAATTCGTGTTCACTAAAAAATATAACAAACATTATTTATAGGATTAAGACCCATGAAATTCTCATTGAAGAAAAAAAACTTAAAAGTACTTAAATCAGCAGACATAAACACTAATAATATCCTAGCACTAGGACAAACTAAAATGGTAAACGGCGCATCAACTCTATCGGGGGACTTTACAAGTGTTAACATTCCGAAAGACCCTGACGTTCAAATTCCAACTTCAGTTACAGTATTGACTGATATGGTGAAATAAGGGGGTCTTTTGTTAGCAATCAATTTATATACTGCAATTTCGTTCTCTGCCGTTTTGAATATAAACACTCCTGAACTTGAGGAGTATTTATATTCCAGAGAGTCAGGAAAGATTAGTGAAGTTTTTGTTAAGAACGGCGATTTCGTTAATAAAAACGACCTATTAATGGCGTATGATAATTATGAGTCAAAAAAGTATGTTTACTCTACTTTGAAGGGAAATGTCATATATGGGTCAAGGTTAGAGAAAGGTGATTTTTTTTATAAGGGAGAGCTACTTTTTAAAATTAAAAACGAAGAATTTTATGGTGTGCTTTCCTTTAATAACATAGAGCTAGACAACATTGCTTCTATAAAAATAGGGAGTTACATATGTTCAAGCGCATATGACTTTCGTTTTAAGGTGGTCAAGGTAGACCAGGTATCTGTTTTAGTATCAATTAAGAATTTAGGTGAAAGTATGAGCATGAAAAACAAGGAGAGCAATGAAGCTTTTTATAGTTGCAATTAGTTTCTTATTTCTATTTTTTTCTCAAATAAGTGATCTCTTAATTAAGTTTCTGGTGGTTCAGATTTATTAAATGATTACAGTCCCCATTTAGCTTATTGAGGTCGATTAAATAGGGTGTTTTTGGTTACTGAGTTTCCAACCTTACCTCTGATAAGCTCCTACATCCTCTATACTTTCTCTATGCTATAGCTTACTAGCAATTTACCATATTACAAGCTGGTATATTGCGATCCCGCAACGCTATGAAAAACGAGTCTACTCGGCGGATGTCGTAAATTATAGGCTTTGATTAACGCCTTACTTAACTAGTTCGTTTCCACACGTTTATCTATATGCCAATCTACGTCCGGCGTGAATACAAAACCCACCACTATAGCCAAATACATCCCAACGTCACCTTTTTAAATAAGTCGCATTACCAGCCCAAATTCGATTAGCACTCGCTGGATTAAGGTTCTAGTTAAGTAAGTTATTTGCAACAGAGTCTAAGTGTTTACGCCTAGTCATTACCTTGTAAGTTTAACGTCGTGTGACTTTTAAACACAAATGGTGCGTAACTTTACGAACAAGGTATCGGCTAGCTTAATAGTCTTATTTACTAAGTCTCTTTGCTATTTCTCGGTTACCAAAGCTCTCTGTTTTCAAAAGTTGGCAAATACTTCGGTACAGCTTCAACGTATCAATGCTAATTATTCTTCTGGGCGTTTTACCCAGTTATTATAACCTGAATTACTTACTTGCATCATGCGGCAAAGCAACGTTACTAGGGACTTAATAGACTGTTTTTTAATTGAATAAAGTTAAACTTTATTTCATTTCTTTTGCAAAGAATGCGTTGGCCTTTTTCCATACGTTTCTTTACGTAACCGCTTTAGCTCACCCCGTTCAGGTTCATCAAAGTAACCCCTTAGACTGCTTTATCTTTTCATAAACTACTAGCGACACTAAGAGACTTAGTTACTTCTTTAAGCTTAAATTATTTCCTTATTTTATAGGCATTAATGTTAATAAATTAAGCGTTCAACAAAATTAGACCCGAGCAACCATTGGGTTCAGACTTCTTTATATATTATCTTTGTAAATTTATATCCATAAATATGTTTACCATATTAGCAAAGCAAACCTAGTCACTATTACTAGCTTATTTATAAATAACATTTAGATTTAAGTGTCTGAAAATAATTAATTTTATTAATTATTCTTACATTTGCTAAATGAATAATTATCTGTGAATATAAATTCCATCGAATCAGAGGGCGCCAATAAAAACCCTCTTTTAAAAGTTAAATAATTTGGAGTTTACTATGACGCTTAATGAATATTTTAGTAGTTACTATGCATTAATCTGCGATGGTAGCTTAGATGATCTAGAGGATTATTTTTGTTCAGGCTCTCCTTTATTTAATGCAACCAAGCAACAGTTTGAAACACTAAGAAAGCAATTTGATTTTAAGTTTACTTTGCAAAATGTTGCATTAATTGCAAAGCAAGACGACTTATTAGTTATAAGAGATGAAGTTAACTTTAAAGCAGAAATTGATGGTAAAAATATAGATAAAGTGTCGAGCAATTTACATTCGCTAGTGAAAGAGTCAGGTGAATGGAAATTACATTGTAGTACACCACTACCAGAGGCAATGGTGTAAATATGTCAGATTTATTTCGTAAAGAAGCGATTGATCATCAAGGACAAAAACTTGATGGGGAAGTCACTATAGCAACCCATATGTCTTTTACTTGGATCCTTGGTTTAATTTTAGGCATTGTGATTATTGGTTGTACATATCTTATTTTAGGTGAGTATCACCGAAAAGAAGTGGTGTCTGGATATTTACGACCAACAACGGGTTTATCAAAAATTTATCCTTTAACAACGGGGGTTATTGATGAGGTGTTTGTTGAAGAAGGCCAAATTGTTGAAAAAGGCCAATTGTTAGCGCGAATAAGAATGGAGCGACTGCTTACATCTGGAAGTGACGTTAACGACGTTATTGTGAGTCAGCTTATAAAGCAAAAGCAGTATATTAATGAGAATTTAAAAACACAAAAGTCATTGGCTGGTGTCAGTGTTGAAAAGCTAGAGTCTCAAATTGCTAGTACTACTTTTCAAGTTGAGCAAGCGCAAAAGCAATTGTCACTACTAAGTAAACGGGTAGTTTTAAGTAAAAAAAGAGTTGCAGATACAGAGCTACTAATAGAAAAACAATTTGCTTCGAATGCTGATTTAGAAACGGTTAAAGACAATTACTTTGCAATACAACAGCAAGCAGAAGATCTTGAGGCTCGCTTACTTTCTCAGCAAGAGTTACTAAGTCAGTATCGGTTTGAATTAATACAAATGCCAATGAACCAACAAGAGGTTGAATCGCAGTTGCGTTCTCAGCTAGCAAACATAAATCAGCAAATTAGTCAGGCTGAATCGCAAGGTAGTTATGATGTTAGAAGTCAGCGTAGTGGCCGTATTAGTAACTTATTAGTTAAGCCAGGGATGATGGCGCAATCAAATTACCCATTGATGGCAGTGTTACCAGAAGATACAAAGTTAGAAGCCGTTCTTTTTGTACCCACAAGAGCATATGGGTTTGTGCAGAAAGGGCAAAGTACACGCATTCGTTATCAGGCATTTCCGTATCAACGCTTTGGTATTTATGACGGAATAATAAAAAGTGTTTCTAAGTCAATACTTTTACCAAACGAGACGGCTTTACCAGTGTCGCTCCAAGAGCCAATGTATCAAGTGGTTGTAGAGCTCACGAATCAAAATGCACAAGCTTATGGAGCTTCAGTTCCTTTGCAAGCAGGTATGTTACTCGAAGCAGACATTATGGTAGATAGTCGTTCACTCTTTGAGTGGTTATTTGAGCCAATATATAGCATTAAGGGAGCAGTATGATGGAAAACCCAATGCATTTATTAAAATTTAGCGGAACAAAACGTCTCCCGGTAATTTTACAAACAGAAGCCGCGGAGTGTGGGTTAGCAAGTATAGCAATGGTTGCCGCCTATTATGGTTACAAAACAGACTTAACTAGTTTACGCCAGGAGCACGAAATTTCTTTGAAGGGTGCAAACCTTGAAGAGCTAATGCAAATTGCAGATAAATTAAAGTTAAGCACACGAGCACTAAGGTTAGATTTAGAACATTTATCACAGCTTAAAACACCCTGCATTTTACACTGGGATATGAATCACTTTGTGGTTCTGAAAAAGGTAACTAAAAAGTCAATAGAGATACATGATCCAGGTTTAGGCGAACGAAAATATACAATGGAGGAGTTCTCTAAACATTTTACAGGTGTTGCGTTAGAGCTTAGTCCAACTGAAGAGTTTAAATCTGAAGATTCGCGGGTGAATTTAAAGTTATCTGACTTTTGGAGCAAAGTAACCGGCTTAAAGTCAACGCTAGGTAAAGTATTTGTTTTATCACTATTACTGCAAGCATTTGCAATAGCGAGTCCTTATTACATGCAGCTGGTAGTTGATGAGGTTATTTTAAGCTATGACCAAAACTTACTCGCTATTTTAGCTATTGGCTTTGGATTGTTGATGGCAATAGAGATGGTTACAGGAGCTGTACGGAGTGTTTTATTACTGCATTTTGGTAATTTAATGAGTATACAGCTCGGGGCAAACTTATTTCATCATTTAGTCAGACTACCTTTACAGTATTTTGAAAAGCGACATATTGGTGATGTTGTCTCTCGGTTCGGTTCACTGCAACAGGTAAAAGAACTTCTAACTAAAGGTGTGATTGAAGCGGTTATTGATGGTGTTATGGCTATTGCGACACTCATTATGATCTTTTTATATAGCCCAAAGCTGAGCGTTATCGTGTTAATTGCAATAGCTATTTATGCAGTATTCAGAATTGCAATGTATCGCCCATTACGTCAAATGTCAGAAGAGGTCATTGTTAACCAAGCTAAAGAGCAATCTAACTTTATGGAAACAGTGAGAGGTATTCAAACTATAAAATTGTTTGGTCGAGAGGTGCAAAGACAAAGTGTGTGGCATAACAAATATGCAGATAGCTTGAACTCAGGCATACGAGTAGGCCATTTAAACATAGGCTACGAAGCGTTTAATAAAGTTATTTTTGGCCTTGAAAATGTTCTAGTTATTTACTTTGCAGCCATGCTGGTCATGGAAGGTGATTTAACGGTCGGTATGTTGTTTGCCTTTATGGCTTATAAACGCCAATTTGTAGAAAAAATGGCGAGCTTAATCGAAAAAATAATCGAATTTAAAATGCTTAGCCTTCATTTTAACCGCCTAGCTGATATTTCTTTAACTGAGAAAGAGCAAGATATTCAGGGAAAAATGAGCGGCAAAAAAATCAGTGGCGATATAGAGCTTAAAGGCATTAATTACCGATACAACAAAAAAGAAGCACCGGTATTTAAACACCTAGACCTATCAATTAAAGCCGGAGAGTCAGTCGCCATTATTGGCCCGTCGGGTTGCGGTAAAACCACACTTGCAAAGTTAATGCTTGGATTGTTTGAACCCGACGAAGGAAAGATTGAGGTAGACGGTGTTGATATTAGACAGCTAGGACTTGGTCAATATAGAACGCAGATTGCAGCTGTAATGCAGGACGACCAGCTTCTATCAGGATCAATAGCAGACAATATATCGTTTTTTGACCCAGAGCTCGATATGCAACAAGTTGAATGGGCAGCCAAAATTGCGGCTATAGATAACGATATTTTACAAATGACAATGGGCTACAACACACTCGTTGGTGACATGGGGGCTGCATTATCGGGCGGACAAATACAGCGTTTATTATTAGCAAGAGCTTTGTACAGAAAACCTAAAATTCTATTTATGGATGAAGCAACAAGCAATTTAGATACCAAGCTAGAGTTTTCAGTAAACGAAGCCGTTAAAAATTTAGATGTGACACGCATTATTATTGCACATAGGCCTGAAACAATAGCCAGTGCAGATAGAGTTATAGAGCTTAGATATGGTGAAGCAATAGAAGTAGATAAGCCAGATTTAGGTTCACGAACTAAAGCTATAAAGAAAATAAATAGCTTAAATATTGAAAATGAAGAGTTTACAGATACAAGTTCAGATGGAAGCTTTTTAATAAGTTAATTAATAAAAAAGGATAAATAAATGAAAGAGTTAAACCTAAATGAAATGAAAAGTGTAAACGGCGGTCGCTTTATTGGCCTTTTTGAAGGGATTTTCCCATTACCAGGAGACAAGTACAAAATATTGCCTTAATAACTCTAAAGTTAGAGTTATTAAGTGAAGCGGCATGTCTAAAGCCTTACTTAGATTCAAGAGTTATCGGTGAATATTTTATAAGACAGGAGAGATTAAATGAATGTACTAAACCATCACGAAGTTATTGAAGTAAACGGTGGCCTTGTACCACTGGTGTATTTCGCAGCGGGTGCTCTATACGGTTACGCAATAGCAAAACAAGCATAAGGGGAAAGTGATATGACAAAGCTAAATAAAGAACAAGTAAACGCAGTA
>Ga0209603_1005270_pt1 | contig 10438 bp, 6 predicted proteins | sample COGITO_mtgs_1206_FD_184812 | JGI IMG/M metagenome (GOLD analysis project Ga0209603, IMG submission 184812) | Pelagic marine microbial communities from North Sea - COGITO_mtgs_120607 (SPAdes) (version 2) | ecosystem: Environmental > Aquatic > Marine > Epipelagic ... | reverse complement strand
GATTTCACTTGGAACGCCGGCGATTATGAATGGCAATGATTCTGAGATCACCCGAATCAATTCCTTTCTTCTTCCCGCAAGATGAGATGCTGCAATTGCCTGTTTTGCTCGAACTTCACCCAATGATTCACCTTCTTCTTTGCCCTTAGATACAATCATGCTCTGCAGAGAGTTTGCTTTCTTTATACACTTGTCAAGTTCCTTTGATTGAATAGTGATTTTATCAGATAGTGATATCTCTTCGAATCTCGCTCCATCCAAGTCGATAAACCAATCATCTAATGCTTTCTGATCGTCTTCAGGAGTCATTTGTTTTGTTGTAGCCTTCATTATCGAATTCAAATGATAGTTAAGTTGCTGGATCGCCTGTTGGCCTAAAATATCATCCAAACCTTCCCGGAATTCTTCATTGAGTTCAGAGACATTTAGGTCTGGCAATTTCTCACCATCAAATAAGAATCTTTGCGATACCGCGAGTGGAATGAAAGCCTCTATCCATCGTTGCGCCATATTATGCTTCGATTCCCCTTCTTCTAAAGAAAGTGGCTTGCCATCTATTCTTACAGTTAACTCCATGTCAACTGAGCCACCTTCTCTTTCGAACCAGTAATCTCGTTTAATCATGACTTCCCCGATAGTTGGATCGACTAGTGTTAATTGAACTCCAACTTGACAATCATCATCAGTAATGGTTGTGTTGTGAGTCTTCCTTATCCATTCATCAAATTTGAACCCCGTTTTTGAATATCGCTTCTTAATCCCTTGAGATCCATGTAATGCTAGGTTGAATGCATCAAGAACTGTAGTCTTTCCAACTCCATTCTTAGCCGCAATTATAGTTACATTTCCATCCCCCATAAGAGGGAATATATTAGTTCCAGCAAAACGCTTGAAGTTTGTTATTCTTAATTCCTTGTAGAACATCAAATCACTCTCCATTGCGTGAGTCAAGGTGCGCTGTAAGCTTCGTCAGAATTTTGTGCGGGCGAATCATGTGTTGCACATTGAACTCTTCAGACAAGAGATCATGAATAAGTTGAGCAATATCTTCAGTAGAGAGTTGTATTCCACTATCGTCGATTATCTTACGAAGGAGATCCATATCTATGCTGTGCGTCATGCTAACACTCCCGCATCCAAGAGTGCTAAATCTGATATTTCTTCAGCCCAAATAGCTTCAATCCTATGGATTTCGGCTTGGGAAATCAATTCCAAACCAACTTTCTCCTGAACGCTCATGAGGCGCGCCAACAGTTCTTGACGGTATTGGTGCGTGTATGGTCCAACTCCAGTAGAACCATCACGTTTGACTTGGACTCGCCCTCTCCTATTTCGTCCTTGGACTCGATTCTCTTTGAGGTTTCTTTCTGCTAACAAATCATCTCTGAACTTGGCCAATTCAATTAATGTCTTGACATCGTATACTTCCTTGTCTGTATTAATCATCTGATTCATTGACTTGTCTTCAGCTACAACGGTGCACGTCCAGCAACCAAATCTACTTCCAGCACAGGTTTGCTGGCTAGCATCATGAATAACTGGGCATTCGCCACCTGCGGCATCTCTATACAAAATCGAAAGGTCTTGATTGATATCTGCAAATGGATTTGGCATTCCACTTACCCAATCCATCTTCAAAAGATACTCCCATACATCTTCAGTACTCCAATTCTCAATAGGTCGAATTGTTGATGCTGTTGGAATGAGTCCATGAGCATGGAGGTCAGTATCTCTACGAGTATGCGCATCCATTGTTTGTTTTCGGGCGTTACTTTCATCGAATCTGGTTCCCAGTAAGAAATGAACAACTGGTTTTTCACCCAAGATATTCGTGATAAATTCTTGCGACGGGCGGATTTTCATTCTGTCTGTGCACCATCTAAATTCTCTCACAGGGGTAGGATATCCTCTTCCAATGAGATTCACCCAGAAGGTCTGGTCAGTATCAGGAAATAATTCAACAACTTCTATTGGCATCTCCATATCTTCGACATAAATCTTCAATCGCTCGATGAATTTCAGAACATGGTCAATAACGGGTGGAGCTTCTACGAGTGTATTTACACATGTCACATACACCTTTTTACGATTGCGAATTCGAGGGGGTAATTGTTCCATAGTTTCAAGCAAATGCATTGTTAAGGCCGTGCTGTCTTTACCGCCTGATAAACCTACAACCCACGGTATGTCGCCCGTGTTCCTGTAAAGAGCACCTAAGTCGACCATGTCCATGGGTGGTGCTACTAGTCAATAAGGATCGCCTATACTTACCTAAAGTTAAATCTGCATTTTTGGAATTGGAAATGAAAAAAAACCTTTCAAAGATTAAATGCTTTGAAATCATAGTCACGCCATGCCCGAAGCATACCAAACCAATGCCTCAGGCCAAAATGCCGACCATCATTCTTCAAAATACAGATTTGAAGAGGCCATTGGCGATTTGGTTGATAATTCCATTGATGCCAAAGCAACAAAAATTGATGTTTTCTTCGCAGACCAAGACTTGATTTCTGCTGGTAGTCCGGCAATTCAAGGAAAGAACAAATTTACTTATCCCGACGGCCTTGGATATCTCCACGAAGAAAAATCTGCATACTTGATTGTTGCAGATAACGGCACGGGTATGTCGGTTACAGAGTTTACCAACGCAGTCATCAAAGGGCAACGCCGCACATACGCCGAGTATGAATTGGGCCATTTTGGTGTTGGTCTCAAGAAGTCTACGATGTCTCAAAGTTATGAGACAACTATTTTCACTAAGAAAGATGGGGAGTTATCCATCAAACGCATTTCTTCAGTTCATATACAAGAATCTGGTAAAGATGAGCTCCTCAATGTTCCTGATTTCGCTGGTAATAAGGCATGGATGGCTAATACTGCAGGTTACAAGGCATCACTTAGTCTCATAAATGGATATAGTTCTGGTACAATCGTCCTGATGGAAGGATTACATAAGATTGAGAAAAGTATTGGCTCGGATGATGTAGCAGATCGGAAGGACTACATTGTGGCTATCAAAAGTAAAATCAAGGCTTATCTTGGAGTAATTTTTGAACGTTACATAACTGGGGGGTTCAAAGTCCCCATGACTGATGGTTCGATCCATGTTATACCTAAAGTCAATATTCGCTTTTCGAGTTCATCTGTTAAACCAATAGATCCATTTTTCAAGAAGTTCATAGATTCAGGAAACAACCGTTGGACGCTTGAAAAGAAAATCACTGGGCTTAACTCTTTCATTCAACCACCCGGCAAACCTTTGGCGAAGGTTCCCCTTGATTCAAGCATCTACATCATTCCACGAGATGTAGATACCAAAACCAAACCAGCAGCTAAATTTATCGATGAAGAATTGATAAAAAGTCGTGATGGACTTTCTAGAGTTGGTTGCCAAGGAATCTACATTTATAGAAATCAGCGACTGATTGAGTTTGCCTCCGAAGATGCATGGAAAGGTCTTCTATCTACTCACCCTTCTAACGCGCTGGGCCGTTGGGAGGTACATCTTCCCCCTCACCTTCCACCAAATCTTAGAGATCTTGACTTCACGCTTGATAGCACCAAAACTGATAGCACGATTGGCAAAAAAACTACCGATGAGATGAACAGAATAATCAAGAAAAAATACAAGTGGCATACTCGTGATGCCAATCCTACATTGACCATGGCGAACAGGATAAAGAAAAGACCTGAAAAAATCCGAGCTTTTGAAAAGAATTGTGACGATTGTGGCAGAGTAGGGCACTTCAATAAAGGCGCACCCCTTTGTCGTCTCTACACCCCTCCCCCTACACCACCTACACCACCTACACCACCTACACCACCTACACCACCTACACCACCGGGCCCTGGCCCAGGGGGGCTACCTTTGCCACCACCTCCATCGGGAACACATACAATCACAACAACAAAGAGTGGTGACTTGATCGAAGTTTCCGATAAAAATATTGTTGTGAATGAAGACCATCCGGGATTTTCAGACTTGGATTATTGGTTCATTACGAGAGATTAGGTGATACAATGACTGGATGTATTGACGATACCGCAGGAGAATGGGTGGCTGACTCATCAAATGACAAGAGTGATGAAATGGCTTTACGTAAACACCTTGAGTCAGAACATCCTCATGCTTCATCAACTGAAATAGATGACACCATTGCTTGCTTTATACCCCATAAACCTTCACCCCCTGTAGTGATCAAGAAAAAAGCAACTAAAAAGTGGTACACAAAACCCAAGTCAAGCCACCTCAACTTCCCAACATTTTATGATAAATCCCTCGATTTGCCTAAACCTGCAAAGAATGTTATTCGAAAATCATCGCTAGAGATTTTGAATTTACTTCCGGATCCAAAAACTAAGACTAAGCCAGTGTCAGGTCTCGTAGTCGGTAATGTCCAATCAGGTAAAACCGCTAATTTCACATCCCTTGTTGCCCGAGCAGCAGATTCAGGCTACAATTTAATCGTCATTTTGTCTGGAGGAAATTTCAACGATTTACGTGCGCAAACACAGCTTCGAATGTTCAAAGATTTGATTGACCCAGTGAATGCAATCAAAGACGTCTGGCATAAAGCAACAAATGCTGATTCTACCCTCAGAGGTGACGTCGGTAACGACAAGAATGGTTGGAATCCTCATTGGAATCCTACTACACATCCACACTGTTTGGTCGTTACAAAGAAAAACTCCTCCACTTTGCCGAATTTGAAAGATTGGATTATAGATCTAAAATCAAAGTACGAACAGCCAATTAAGTTGTTAATGATTGATGATGAAGCAGATCACGCATCACTGAATAACTTCATCACAAAAAAGAAATTGACAGAGGAAGAAAAGAAGGACAAAAAGGACGCTTCCAAAATCAATCGCTCGATTAGAGAACTTTTGCATGAAGTGCCCCAGCATGCTTACATCGGTTTTACTGCTAGTCCATTCGCTAATCTCTTTGTACCACCTGATATTGATGAACTTGAATATCAATCTGCCAAAATCCCGACATTGTATCCTCGTGATTTCATTTACTTATTACCCGAACCGAAGGGATATTTCGGATTAAACAAACTCTGCCAAGGTGATGAGGCAAAATGGACGAATGTTTTGTGCAAGGTTTTGGAAGAAGAAGCTGAATTTTACAGAAAGCATACTGAGACAAAACCCGTTTCAGCATCTCTTTATTCGGGCTTAAAAAGCGCTGTTTACGATTTTATTATCGCCCTTGGACTCAAGTATTTGAGAAGAAAAGCCAAATCAGTAACCGATTCGAACATTGTCCCTAGAGCATTTCATCATTCAATGTTGGTGCATACTAAAGAGACCACTGATACGATGTATGGATTGACCGAAACCATTGGTCCATTCGTAAAAGAACTCCGAAATGCAATTGACGAATCAGGTACGCCTCCTGGATTACTAATGGCGGATGTTAGGGAATTGCTGGAACATTTTGAGACGCATTACAAGAGTGCACATGCTAAATTCAATGCTCCTAAGTATACTTGGAAGGAATTGATAGGCGCACTGAGAGAGTACTTTGATGTTTCATCGACCGCCAATTTCCCCGAAGTTAAAGAAATTTCATCCGCTAAAAACCCAGACGGAACTATGCGGGGAGAGAACTTGGAATATGTGTCTGGGCAACCATGCGCAGTGATTGCAATTGGAGGTAATCGATTGGCCCGTGGATTCACACTTGAAGGGCTGTCAGTCAGTTATTTTGTACGAGAACCTTCAAGCGGATTCAAATCAGATACATTACTTCAACAAGGCAGATGGTATGGATTTAGAGGGAGCGATGAAGACCTTGTTCGAATCTACACCACCAAGAGCATCAGAAATGAACTCTGGGATCTGAAGAGAGTGGAACAGGCTTGTCATCAAAAAATCCAGGAATTTGTAGATCAAAATTTACCTCCTTCAGCGTATTCGGTAGCCGTAATTAAGACAGCGAATCAAACACCTACTGCAGGATATAAAATTCCTTTCCTGCGAACAAGAGAAGTGCCGAGTCTTTTCTCAGGAGATTATCTTCCAAAGAACGGAAATTCTCTACCGATTCGACTTGGAGATCCAGTTTCAGAAAAGATGTTGCAAGATAACTATACTCAGCTTGGAACCTTCTTAGACGGATGTAATGCATACTCTGGATCATCGCCTGCACCTGTTCAAAATCGTTACACTTGGGATAATATTCCACTCGCAAATGTTCGAAAATATTTTGATGACACACTTGATGATTTCCATGATGATTTTTATGAGAAAAAGACCTTATTGAATTATCTTGACGAGCGAGCGAAACAAAGTCACGGTGATTGTTCAAATTGGACTGTGGTCTTGGTTGGAAGAAAGCCAGATTCGAAAAACCCAGAAATTTCATTGAAGTTAGGGGCATCAACATACAACTTATGTCTTGTTAAGCGATCGAGGACCGATAAAACCTCCAATAAGGTGGGATATTTCACTCAGACCAAACACTTTGCTATTGGGCTTCCATCTCAAGAAAGTTCAATTCAAGAGAATTGCCGAAAAAGAGATAAGAATAATCCGATTTTGCTTCTCTATCTCTTTGATAAGGATTCTAAAGGCTCTGGCGAACGCGGTGATTTGAATACGAAACAACATGTTGTTGCTCCAGCAATTGGTTTCCCTACCGCAACAGAACTCACCAGCGAAGAAAAGAAAAATCTGAATGTAACCATTTGGGAAAATGGGAAATTAAAATCAACCTACGTAGGTGCTTAGAATGTCAATACAAACCAATATAATGAAAGTTTTGAGAGTTAAATCGTCCACATCTACGGGGTCCACATCTGCAGGTTTTAGCAGGGTGAAAAATGCTTCAGGAAAACTCATCGATGGACTTTATGTGAATCATGTGAAAGATTTCGATTACTTGCTGTTCGATTTTTCTACGAAAAAAATTGACACTAAATTCAGTCAAAAATACAATGCATTTGAATCTAAAATTGACATAAATCCAGATACTTCAAACAACGCCATTCACATACGCATACCTTCGAATGTAAGAAGTCGACTTGCACAATTCTACGATGATTTATGTGCAAACTATGATTCTAAAAATACAGATGACTCTGTTGGTGAAATTATTGAGGAATGGGCGTTTTTATTCGATATTGTTCGAAATAAGAAATTGAGTCGAGAAGAGGAAGTTGGTTTGATTGGTGAATTGTTGACACTCAGTCAACTCTACAACAACGGTCATAGCAAGGCTATAGATCACTGGTTTGGACCAGCGGGTGAACTCCATGATTTCAAGAAGACGGGTGAATGGATTCTCGAGGTTAAAACTTCGGTCAGCCCCAATCCTGTTGTAAAAGTAGGCTACATAGATCAACTTGAACCCCAGTCACTGCCGTTTCATCTGATCTTAGTTAAACTAAATCGAGATAAAAAAGCCGGAAAATCCTTGCCCGAGGTTATTGCGGAGATTGAAGCATTGCTCAAGAGTAAGAAAGAAAAAGACCGACTATGGCTCTTACTCAACGGAATGGGATACAATGATGAGGATTCACATAAGTATACACAAAAATATGGCCTTGTTGAGATCGAACGTTACAAAATTGATAGTACCACCATCACGCTTTGTCCAGCGAATATTAAAAGTGCAGCAAAATATAAGTCTGCAATGTGGTTCTTGACCGCTTCAGAGTATCCGATGGTTGCTTGTGACCCAGCTTTCTGGAAGAACCCGGTGTGAATACATTGTATCTGGGATTTGCTTTATGATGCTTTATCATCTGAAATTACAGCTGTGGTCATGGCCAAATCTACATCCTATACAAAAATCACTTGGATAAGGTACAGGCATCCAATTTTTCCGTCCATACTCATGGATGTATGAATTTCTAGGTGGAGGCGACCTAGCAATGGTGTTTACTGTTTCTGCTTCATCTTCCTGTTCAGTATTAGAATATGCGTGATCGTATTCTTGCGCATCTGAATCACTGTCTTTTTCAAGAGCAACAATTTGTTCAATCAAATCTTCATTCTCATGATACATTGTGTGAAATGACTCACAGTTCTCTAATTCCATTTGTTCGAATGAATCTTCAAAAATTGTATTTTCATACCTCAATCTACTGTTGGATATGACAACACGACGGTCATCAATCTTTCTCAAATCCTCAATAGTATATTTTTGCTTGAAAATCACTTCTCTAGTTGGAAGATCGAAGAGGTTTCCTGAAGATATTGTGATCTCAATTCCAGTGCAACCATCTTGATCTTTGCGATCAGGTAAAACCTCCTTGTAATAATTATCACCTATGGATGTGCTATTTCCCCAAACAAGGGTTTTCCTTCTCGATTTGACGATTTCGCCCTTTCCATTATACACATCTAGTCTGATTTGCTTTGATTGAGACTCATTAGGCATTGCTTCAGCGTGAATATAAATTTCGATACCGGTCTCATCATCTCCATAAACCGGTACATTTTCTACACGTAATTCACCTTTAAAATAATCAGAGTTAATGTTAGAGAAAAATCCTCGACCTGGTTTGGATTTGACTTCGGGATTTGAGATGTTCCATACTTCACTGGGGTCATATGTAGCACCTATCAAGGCATATTCATGTATGGCCCAAGACATCCAATGATATACATAATCTTCTTTGTGATTTAATCTGTTACTTTGGTTTCCAATCCTATTCCAAGCATCAACATCTGTACCATCGATTGCTAAACATGGAGTTAACAATTTAAAAAATCGTTCTTCGATTTCGTTTTCTTTTTCCAAATTTTTTATACTTCCTAATGTGTAACACTGTGGGAAAAGTTTCATGATTTGCCCAAACCATAGTTTTGTATGCAATTTTGATTGCATGGTTGCACCCGTTTTTGGATTAATAAAATCTCCCCAGCGGTTATTTTGTTCCCAATCCTCGTAAAACGTACCAGTACGAGGGTCAGTATTTGAAATACGCTTCCAAGCTTCAAAATAAGCTTGAATACATTTAACAAATTTCTCTTCATCTGTAGCCAAATTAAGATTCTTAATTGCCCATTCCTTGCAAATCGTCACCCAAGTAGTTGCAGGAATTGGCGACTTGTTTTTTGGCCCATAATACTGAATTAGTCCATGAAGGGGACTTTTTTCATTCAGATTTAATCTTGCTCCAACTCTGTATGCCAGCCTGTTGGCAAATCTATTTTTGTGGATCTCATATTCTCTATTGGTTGACAATTTTCGTTCTTCATAGAAACTCTCGTTATAGGTGCCAAAATCATCGCTTTCTTTATGACTTGACAAGCTTAATACATATCTCAGATGAAGTTGATGTAAGTCTTCAAGCGGTTCATTCTGCACATTTATTTCAGCAAATATTCTTCCGCCACCCCCTTGAAATTCTGGATTGATCAGAATAAATGGAATCGATAATTCGAGAGCATTTAAATTGAGTTTACTGGATCTTACTCGGTGTTGACCATCGACCAAATCCACTGGGCGATGATCGATGTGTTTACCTCCATCATTGTCTTTCAATTGCTGTGAAATGAAACTAATCTTTTGCAAATCAATCTCCAAGAAAGAGGAATTTTCACTGGTAGAGATTATTTTCACAGAACCAGCATTAATTGATTTTTCTGGCAAGTCAAATATTATTGGGTTGACAATTGTAGGATTATCAGAGTAAAAATCGTTGATATTATCGATTCTCTCAAAATTTAACGGCCTCTGGTATTGTTCAGTCACTTTATTTTGCAATGTTCTTCGGCATATTTCCATTGAGTCGGTTGAACTTGCTAATGCTGGAACTCTACAGATCGCATCAGCAATTCCCAACTCGATAGACCCAAAATAATGCTTTACTCCGGATTGCGAAAACGGTTGTATGGGTATACGTATTTGACCCCAAGTAGTTGAGGAATCGTCATAATGATGGGTCGAGGCCCAATACGGGAATTCCTTGTCCTCGACTTCTGGTTTCTGACAAAATTTTGATTTAATTCCAAATTTCCTCATCAATTCGGTCGGTTCAAATTGCAAATCACTTTCTACCATATATTTTCAACTCGTGAATGGCCCATACTCGTGAATCAGACAGGTACTCCTCATTTTCGATGCATATTATCCTTTTCTGTAGAAATACTTCACTTACTACGCCGGTATTGCGTAAGAATGTTATGTAGGGCTGTAAACGGAGAAGTCTCCGAATCAATTAGCAAGTTCCTGATTCCGCTGTTTTTGGCAGACTCTGCTGCCGGTTGTTTTCTTCTTTGCCAGAGTAAAATCTTTAACGACCAAATTACATTAAATCCCAAGGTATGAAGATAATCAAGGGTCTTTAAGCCCCCAACACCTCTTAATACCATGCGAAGAGTGTTGTTGGTGCTCTTGCTCGCAGTCATTCTGCTTCCTTTAGCCAGTGCTGAGACCTATCGAATCTCTGGTCGAGCAACCTATGCAGACGGTTCA
>Ga0209603_1005264_pt1 | contig 10440 bp, 8 predicted proteins | sample COGITO_mtgs_1206_FD_184812 | JGI IMG/M metagenome (GOLD analysis project Ga0209603, IMG submission 184812) | Pelagic marine microbial communities from North Sea - COGITO_mtgs_120607 (SPAdes) (version 2) | ecosystem: Environmental > Aquatic > Marine > Epipelagic ... | reverse complement strand
GGAGCAACTGGTAAACAGATTTATGATTTATCGTCAGAAATCTTATTGTCGGTAAAAGAAAAGTTCGGAGTTGATTTAGAAAGAGAAGTAAACATTTATTAAAATGGAGAATAAAATATTAGTTGAATTGAAAGCCGTAAAATCCTTTTACCGCAAAAAGCAAATTTTAAACGGTATTGATTTAAAAATAAACAAAGGTGAGTTTGTTTATTTAATAGGTAAGACAGGAAGTGGTAAAAGTTCAATTTTAAAAGTGCTTTATAACGAAATGGAGATTTCGGAAGGGCAAGGAGAAATTGTTGGAATTAACTTAAATAAACTGAAGTATAGTAAGGTGCATAAGTTACGTCGCCAACTAGGAGTAATCTTTCAGGATTTCCAATTATTACCGGATAGAAGCGTTCGTGATAACTTGATTTTCGTAATGAAAGCTACAGGTTGGAAAGATTCGAAAGCAATGGAGAATCATGCTCATTTAACATTGAAACAAGTTAACTTGTCTGATGTTGCAGATAAGTTTCCACACCAATTATCGGGTGGGCAACAACAAAAAGTTGCCATTGCAAGAGCGATGATTAACTCTCCAAAAGTGATTTTAGCGGATGAACCTACAGGGAATTTAGATCCTGAATCATCTCAAGAAATAATGAATTTACTGTCTGCAATTTCAAAAGGGGGAACCGCCATTATTATGGCAACTCACGATATGGTGATGGTAAAGGATTATCCTGGTAGAGTATTGAAGTGCGATGAAGGTTTGATAACTGAATTAGATTCAATAGCCTAACCTGTGAATAAAGTAACCGAATTATTAAAAATTAAATACCCAATTATCCAAGCCGGAATGGTTTGGTGTAGTGGTTGGCGATTGGCTTCGGAAGCTTCAAATAATGGAGCGCTTGGCGTTTTAGGAGCAGGAAGTATGTATCCCGATGTTTTACGGGAGCATATCGTAAAATGTAAAGCTGCAACGAATGAACCTTTCGCAGTAAATATCCCTTTATTTTATCCTCAAATTGAAAAGTTGTTCGAGATTCTTTTTGAAGAGAATGTCAAGATTGTAATTACTTCCGGAGGAAACCCTGAGTTGTACACCAAGAGAATGAAGGACGCAGGAATGACTGTGATTCATGTAGTAGCGAATGTTAAGTTTGCTCAAAAAGCTGAAAATTCAGGAGTAGATGCAATTGTTGCTGAAGGTTTTGAAGCTGGAGGACATAATGGGAGGGATGAAATTACAACCATGTGTTTGATTCCTTCAATTGTAAAAGCAGTTAATATACCTGTGATTGCAGCAGGTGGAATTGCAACAGGAAGAACTATGCTGGCGGCAATGAGTTTGGGCGCTGATGCGGTTCAAATTGGAAGTCGATTCGCAATATCAAAAGAATCAAGTGCGCATGACATCTTTAAAAATCATGTGCTTTCTGCCAAGGATGGAGATACAGTACTTACCTTAAAAGAATTGGCTCCTGTAAGGATGCTGAAAAATGAATTCTTTCAAGAAATTAAATCCCTTTACAATCGCAGTGGGAGTAAGGATGAGTTAATTGAATTGTTAGGAAGAGGAAGAATTAAAAAAGGAATTTTTGAAGGTGATTTAGTAGATGGAAACCTTGAGATAGGTCAAGTGTCAGCAATTATCAATTCAATAAATTCGGTTGCAGAAATTATCAACGAGGTAGTTTCTGATTATAAAAAAGCGCAAGAAAATCTGTTTAGTTTCTAATGATAGAATTTAAAAATTATTCGTTGGATAACGGTTTAAGAGTGGTTATTCATCAAGATGAATCAACTCCAATCGTTGCCGTAAATTTAGCATTTGATGTTGGAGCAAGAGATGAAAATCCTGAAATGACGGGCTTGGCTCATTATTTCGAACATTTGATGTTTTCGGGAAGTAAGAACGCTCCTGATTATGATGTTCATGTTCAAAATGCGGGAGGGCAAAACAATGCTTTTACATCTAACGATTACACGAATTACTATGTGACTTTACCCAAAACAAATTTGGAGTTGGCACTTTGGTTAGAAAGTGATCGTATGTTTCAGTTAAATCTAGATGAGAAAAGTCTGGAGGTGCAAAGACAAGTTGTTATAGAGGAGTTTAAGCAGCGATATCTTAATCAACCTTACGGGAATAATTTAGCACAATTAAGAGCACTTACTTATAAAGAACATTCATATAAATGGTCTACAATTGGTAAGGAAATAAGCCATATTGAAAAAGTGACTTTAGAAGATGCGATGGCTTTTTACAAGCAATTTTATGCACCTAACAATTGTATTTTATCCATTTGTGGAGATGTAGACATTGAGGAAGTTCAAAAAATGGTGTTGAAGTGGTTTGGCGATATCGAGCGATCTACTATAAACAGACCTACTAAGATTGTTGAGCCCAAGCAAACAAGCGAACGATTTGAAGAAGTGACTGAAGATGTTCCATTAAACGCATTTTTATGGTCGTTTAAAATGGGATCGAAAACGGATGGGAACTTTGCCATCGCTGATTTAGCAAGTGATTTATTGGGTAGAGATGAAAGTTCATTTTTACATCAAAGATTAGCCGTTGAATTAAAGTTAGTTTCTAATATTAGCGCGTACGTTTCTGGAGATCGAGACCCTGGGATGTTAATTATTTCGGGGAAACTGAACGAGGATGTATCGTTTGAGGCTGTTGAAAAAGAAGTGTGGGGAATCATCAATCAAGTTAAAGAGAAATGTGTTTCAGACTTTGAATTAACTAAGGTTAAAAACAAGTTTGAAACGGCTCATATTTACGGCGAAATGAGCGTAATGAACAAAGCCATGAATTTAGGTTATGCTGAATTGTTGGGTGATGTAAATGGAATTAATACTGAATTAAGCGAGTACGAAGCTGTTCAGGTAGAAGATATTAAAGAGTGGGCGGGTCAATTCTTAAAAGAAGAAAACGTTTGTCGTTTACACGTTAAAAAAGAAAGTAATGAATAGATCTATAGCTCCAGCGGTAAATAACGAAGTACAATTAACAAAATTACAAGTAGAGAAATCTACTATAAATGGGGTTGAGGTTAATTACGTAAATGGTGGAAGTTCTCCGTTATTAAAGCTCGAATTGGTTTATAATGCCGGAAGTAAATATCAGGATCAAGCTTTAGTTGCATCATTAGCTTTTGATTTATTGAGAGATGGATCAAAAAAGTTAAATGGTAAGGCATTTAAAGAAACGATAAACGGCTTAGGTGTTTATTATGGAATGGATATATCTAAAGACTTTGGAACGTTTTCGTTTTACGTTTTGGAAAAGAATTTAGAAGCTTTATTGGTTTTGATTAAAGACTTAATTATCGCTCCAAACTTGCCCGAAAATGAGTTTGATCGTTTGTTGCAAAAGGAGAAAAACAATTTTTTAGTTGATTTAGAAAAAACCGATTTTTTATCTCGTCAGAAATTTGCTGAGGTTTTATTTGCAGGAAGTGAATACGGAAGGGTAGCGCATGCAGAATCGTTTGATCTTATTCAATACGAAATGAGTGTTGAGTTTATTCAGCAACATGTAATTGAAGCACCTTTTGATTTATTTGTTTCGGGTTGTATTTCTGAGCAAGTTAAATCAAGATTAAATTCTTTTGTTCAAGAGCTTCCAATCACGAAGGAGAATCCTAAAAAAGTAGCAAAAGATTCAACTCCACAATTAGGAGAACATATCATTAAAAAAGATTCGGAACAGTGTAGTTTAATGTTAGGGAAGAAAATGGTGAATAAGCATCATAAAGACGTTCATAACATAAGCATTACTAACACTTTGTTAGGTGGATATTTTGGATCGAGATTGATGCAGAATATTCGAGAAGATAAAGGTTGGACTTATGGAATTCATTCCACCGTGTTAACGTATGAAAATGCCGCCAATTTGGTGATTTCTTCAGATGTGTTAAAGGATAAAGGTCCGGATACATTGAATGAAATTAAGTTGGAAATAGAGAAGCTTCAAACAGAGTTAATAAAGGTTGACGAACTGGAAGTAATGAAGAATTACTTGAAGGGTAAATTATTGAAGAGTTTCGACGGAGCTTTTGAACAAGTAGATCGATTCTTTTCGGTAGACTCGTTTGGTTTAGATTGGACTTATTACGATCAGTATATCGAAGTGTTAGAAAACATTACGCCTGAAGATATTAGAGCGACAGCTACTGAATATTTTAAATGGGATGAATTTGTAATTGTAAGAGCAGGTGGAGCTTTGTAAGCCCATAACTATACTTAACTAACTGGTATTTAGTTGTTTTTTTATAGGAATGTAAGTTGCTGATATTTAAACTGTAAAAGTTAGATGTCCACTTGGGTTTACGACAAAAATCCTTTCGAGAAATCGGAAGGCTTTTTGTGTTTTCTGAAACTTAGGTAAAAGTAGAAGGTCAACAATAATCCCTCTAAATTTTAATACTTAATCAGTTTAACGAAATTGTCCTCTATTTTAAGCAGGTAGATTCCTGGGTTCAAATTTAACAAATCGATTTCATGTTTTGAGCTATTAATTTGTCCTGATGATACGGTTTGACCTGTGCTGTTTACAATTGTATAATTTTTGCCGTTTGCTTTTTCAATTTCAATGGTTAAGATGGATTCTACTGGGTTGGGGTAAACTTTAATTTGATTATTGATTTCAAACAAACTGTTTAATTCACCTTCGTTATTGTTCGCGAAAGTTGATGCTTGTGTTAAAAACGAACCAGTTCCATTCGGCACTCTTGCATAGGCTGTATCGGTAGTTTGGTTGGTGAAATGAGCATAGTTTACGATTTCCAATGAATTGTTAACTAGATAAACAAATTCTCCTGATGCCGAAAGTTTGAAGTTGGCGTGTAATCCTTGCTGTAAATCATCTTTATCCGCCCAAATAATTAAGTAACTGTTAGCAGCAATAACCGTATCACCAAAAGCCCATTTTGGTAAATCTAAACTATCATCTGTTAAGTAGTAACCGTTTAATGATATGTCCGAAGATGTATTATTGTACAGTTCGATCCAATCATCATATTCTCCGTCTTGATCTGCTTTAGCTGTATTATTTGAAGCTAAAAACTCATTAATTACAACTTCGTTTGAAATGGCATAATTGGTTGAAGATTTGATTTCGTATTCAAAAAACTCATACTCTGCTCTTCTTGGTTCCAAAATCATAGCGTCAGCGTTTTGGGCTCTAACGTAATATTTAATTTTCTCATCGTAGGACTGAAAAGGAATTAAAGCTCCGTATACACCGTCACCTGCAGCGCCATCATGACTTAAACCATCATCTTTCATTTCAATCGCGTTAAAAAATGAAGCATATTTTCGATTTGTAGTAATCATTAAATCTACCTGAGTAGCATTACTAACTTCGGCAGTTACCCAAACATCCTGACCTACTTCAGGGTCTTGAATATTTCTTGTAGTATTCTCTAATGTTGGAGCAACTAATTGAACCTCAGCATGACTGTTTAAATAACTGATTCTGCTATTTACAGTAGGCATTATTCCTCCAAAATAATTAAACATAGAAAGGTTTGAATAGGTGATATCTTCGTTTACATTTTTTCTGAAATCGTCGTCTGGAAATATTCTATGCGGACTATCAAAAACAGCTTGCTCAATTAAATCTTGTACCGAATCTACCTGAGCTCTAATGTTAGCATCGCTATAGTTTTCATCAATAACAGTTCTTACATGGGCAAAGTACTGCTTGCGGTAACGATCGTTTTTTAATATTTGATAAACCAACGGACGGTAAGGACGCCATGGACGCGTTGGGTCATAAGCCTCAAACCTCCTCAATAAATCGTAGCTAGCTCCTCCTTGGGATTTCCCCATCACTCCGCCAAATGATTCGTTAACGTCCCAAGGTAACATATGCCATAAACCATCATCGTGTTTGTACATGTAGTAATTCTTCGCATTTTCCCCAAAATAGGTATCCTTGTTAGGTATTACCATCGATACGGCCATGTACCATAAAACACCATCAATATTTAAATGTTGGTCTAAAGCATTTTCGTTATGATTTAAAACATCTATTAATTCTACCAGTTCCTGCCAACCATAATCTCTTTTCATGGCATAATTTGCATAGTATTGGCAAGTATCAGGCCCGTACCACTTTAAATCTGGCTGTGCCGTTAGTTGTTCTCCATCGATACCATTTCCTAATCCGCTCTTGTCACAAACTGTATCTTGTGCAGCTGGATTTGGATCGCATTTTGCTAAGGGTCCATTTTTCGAATTAAAGTGCGATTCTAAAAAGCCTTTATTAATAGATTCGCTATTTGAGTATACCCCGTAATAAGTAGCCGTTTGTCCAACAACTCCTATATTCACTTTCATCATATTACTTTTTGGAGCAACAGTGTATTTTCGATAAATTTCATAAGCAACAGCCGCTCTAACTGCGGTGGGATCTGTCATTAAATTACCTAATTTCAATTTGTTGTAGCCCAGTAAATTTTGCCCTTTAATATGCTCGTTCATATCGATGTTTAAAGGATATTTTGGATTCCCATCATGTTCAGGAATCATAAAGCTTATGTTTCCTTTGTATCTAATAGCAACGCTATCGTACACAATACCATCCATTTCCAAAGTGGCCGGTAACCTACTACCATCCCCCGCGTTGAATCGATCGATTAAGATTTGATGAAAGTTTGCATCGTAAAATTTTACCGTAATTTCTCGCAATGTATTGATATCATATAAATCTTGCGCTTTTCCAAGTTGAGATAAGGCGATCAATGCAACGAGTAAAATTCTTTTCATAACGATAAAATTAATTTTTAAGTAAACTTATTAGTAAGAGTAGGAACTAGCGAAAAGGTTGGGTTGATTAATAAAAAAGTCCCTTGACGGTTGCAAACTAAAGTTAATTCCAAAACAAAACCCACTGAAAATTAGAGGATTTTGTTGCTTTTTTGTTTTTCAGTTCTTTATTCAAAACAATCTTCGCTCACATGGATAACAAATTCCCTTGAAGTTCCTTGTGGACATTCTTCTGATTCAAATCCAATTTCAATGGTGTATGATTCTCCGTGTTTAGGGTCCCAATCGAATGCTTTTTGACCTCTAGCAATTAATTCCCCATCAACTTTCATATATGCATTATCTACGTTAGTTGTAAAAGAGAAACTGTTACATTCATGCTGAGTTTTTTCAACGGTAAAGCTTTCACAGTCAACCTCTTTATCCTTGTCTTCGTCTTTTTCTTCATCTTTAAAACATTCTTCATCCATATCGATGAAAAATTCTCTTGACGTTCCATTTGGACAACCTTCCCCTTCGTATCCAATTTCTATTGTATATTTTCCGTGTTTTTCACCATCGAAATCGAAAGTTTTTTGACCACTTGCTTTTAATTCTCCATTAACTTTCATGTATGCATTATCTACATTCGTTGTAAAAGAGAAACTGTTACATTCATCATGTTGAGTTTTTTCAACGGCAAAGCTTTCACAGTCAACTTCTTCACCAATAAAACACTCGTCATCAACATCAACATCAAAACTTTTTGTTACCGCTTCATCACATAAATCACTTTTATAAACGGCATTTACCGTGTAATTACCTGCTGCGGTTGGTTTAAATTCAAAAGCATTTGAATCGTTCCCATAATGTACAGGAGTTGGATTTGGGTGTGTATATACATACCAATCTGGATTCGGGTCTACACCAGTTATGTTAGACGTAAACGTATAGCTGTTACAAGAATTATCGGTTTTTTCAACTCCAAACTCTTCACAGTCAGTAATATGACTAGTGGTTTCTTCTTTTTCACAAGCTGCAAAAGATGCTGCAAATAGGACTAGTAAACTTGTTTTTTTAATAAAATTCATATCAGTATGATTTAATTATTTTGTTCTCTTACCTCCTAACAAAAGGCGGTTTGGTAATAAGAGGAACTGCTTGAAAAAAGGTTGGGAAGAAATGTGAAAAAAATTAAAATTTATAGTACAATCCGCTATAAAGTCTAATAGAATAAGGAGTGAACAGGAGGTTATATTTTTCGGACGTAACTTAATGATAACATTCCGCTCTTGTTTTGATTGTAAAACGTTGCTTCGTAAATACCTTTTAAAGTCAGCTCGGTTTTTTTCTTGATTTGTCTTGTCCTGAAAAAAGTTGACTAATTAATTTTAATAGTCAATAAATATGCGAGTACAGAAAAAGAATGGCTTCCCTTCGAATTACAGTGAAGCGTTTAAAAGAATGTTTGTTTCGGAGTATGAATCAGGCTTATCTAGCAAAGCAACCTTAAAACGAAAATATGGTATAGCAGGTAATTCCTGCATTCCTCTTTGGTTGAAAAAATATGGTAAATTAGATCATCCAAAACACTCAAGTCCTGGCCGTCCTATGAAAGATAAAGACAAGCAATACATTAAAGAGCTTGAAGCTCAGTTACGTGTAAATGAAAAGCGTCTTAAGAAGGAATTGGCCCAAAAGGACAATGAATTAAAGGCTTATCGACAATTTATTGACATTGCGGAACGCGCGCTTAATATTAAGATTGTAAAACAGTCTGGCACCAAGCAGTCCAAGAAATAGCACCGAAAAATAATCTCAAGATTATAGAGTTGTGCCGACTGTTTGGCTTTAGTAAACAAGCTTATTATAAAAGAAAACGGCGTGCTAATAGTAGCGATTATCAAGAATTAAAAAAACTGATAATGAATGTTCGCAATCAATTACCAAAGTCAGGAGGTAGGAAAGTTTATCACATGATATCGGAAGATTTACGTAAAAAGAACATAAAAATGGGCAGAGACAAGCTCTTTTCGTACTTGCGCTCTGAACATTTATTAGTCACTAAGAAGAAGAAATATCATAAAACAACAAATTCAAAACACTGGATGAGAAAGTATCCAAACCTTGTTAAAAACCTAGTGATTAACAGACCTGAACAGGTTTGGGTAGCAGATATAACGTATCTACAAGTAAAGAAAAAGCACTACTATTTACATTTAATAACAGATGCATACTCTAAAAGAATTGTGGGGTATAAACTAGCAGACAATATGCTCGCTGTTACTACTTTAAAAGCATTAGAAAAAGCAGTGTCGGAACGTCAATATAAGGAGGAATTGATACATCATTCTGACAGAGGTTTACAATATTGTAGTTCAATTTATACTCAGAAATTATCAAATAGCAATATTAAAATAAGCATGACAGAACAATATGATCCTTATGAAAACGCTGTTGCCGAAAGAGTTAATGGAATTCTTAAAGATGAATTTGGATTAGATAACATATTTGAAAACTACGAACGTTTAGAGTTACAAATTTTACAATCAATAGCGTTATATAACCAGTTAAGACCTCACATGTCAATTGGTTTATTAACTCCGAATCAAGCACACAAACAAAGAGATATAAAACTCAAAACATGGAAACAAAAAACCTATACTAAATTAATAGTATAGGTTTAGTAAATTTGTAATCAAAACAGTCAACCTATTTTAGGATGAGACATTTCAAGGCGATATATATTAATTGTGGTTTAAATTATATCGTTAATTTTACAGGGATTTTATAAGAGATGAGAAAACTAAAAGCAATAGGCTTACTAATACTGGGTGGACTCTTAATGGCATCGAGTTTTGCCCCCTATGACTTTATTATAGGAGGGATGCTGGGAATAGTACCCCTTTTAATAATTGAGGATCAAATTTCAACGGAAGTTAAATGGCGTAAGGTTCGCGTTTTTGCAAGTGCTTATCTGGTTTTCGTCGTCTATAATTTCGTTACCATTTATTGGGTGCGAAATGCTGCTTGGATTGGTGTGATTGCTCCGGCAATTGTAAATAGTGCATTCTTTGCAATGGCGATTGTTACTTACAGTTCAATAAAATCTAGATTAAGTCCAAAGGCTGCTTATTTATCATTGGTGATGTTATGGGTTGCTTGGGAATATATAGAATTACAAGATTGGGATTTATCGTGGCCATGGTTAACATACGGATTCTCCTTATCCAACTGGGTGACATTAATTCAATGGTATTCATACACAGGAGCTTTAGGAGGAACAGCTTGGTTATTAATTGTGAATCTATTTGTGTTTTTTGTCTATAAATCGTGGAAGCTCAAAGAGGATTCTTTCTTTATTATAAAAAAAGGAATCCAACTTGGGCTTGTCATTTTTGTGCCAATTTTAATTTCATTGTTTCAATACTACACTTATGAAGAAAAGGGTTTTGAGCAAGATGTGGTAGTTTTACAGCCGAATATGAATCCATATTCAGACCGCTTCATGGATAGTAAAGGCAATGAACTAAAAGCAATGTCTTCAGTAGCTCAAGTTCGACGATTTACAGAAATAGCTGATGAAATTATGGATGAAGATGTTGATTTTTTGTTAATGCACGAAACAGCTTTACCTCAAACAGAATCAAATCTTACCTTACCCTATTCAGCAAGTGTAGGCGTGCT
>Ga0209603_1005261_pt1 | contig 10445 bp, 7 predicted proteins | sample COGITO_mtgs_1206_FD_184812 | JGI IMG/M metagenome (GOLD analysis project Ga0209603, IMG submission 184812) | Pelagic marine microbial communities from North Sea - COGITO_mtgs_120607 (SPAdes) (version 2) | ecosystem: Environmental > Aquatic > Marine > Epipelagic ... | reverse complement strand
TAAATGCTAATCAACAAACATCATTAGCAAATGCTCAAACAATTGCAGGTATGGATGTTTTAAATTTAAACAACCAACAGCAAACTGCAATATCAAATTCTAATTTATTTAGAACATTTGAATTAACAAATTTAAATAATAATCAACAAGCTACTATGCAAAATGCTGTACAATTAGCTACAATGGATATGGCTAATTTATCTTTTGCACAACAACAAGCTGTTGAAAATGCTAAGTCATTCTTACAAATGGATATGACTAACTTAACTAATGCTCAACAAACTGAAGTATTAAATACACAGAATAGACAACAAGCTATGTTATCTGACCAAGCTGCTGCAAACGCTGCTGCTCAGTTTAATGCTTCAAGTGATAATCAAACTCAACAATTTATGACTAGTTTATCTAGTACAATTAATTCACAGAATGCTGCAAGAAATGATGCTATGACTCAATATAATATTTCTGAAGCAACTAGAGTTGAAGCTTTAAATCAAGGTAACTCATTAGAAGCTGAAAGATTACAAGCAACTTTAAATACTCAAATCAACCAGTTTAATGAGCAATTAGATTATAACAGAAATCAATTTAATACTCAAAACTCTTTAGCAATTGAACAAGCAAATGTTGCATGGAGAAGACAATTAAATACTGCTAATACAGCAGGAACTAATGCTGTTAATCAAGCTAATGCTATGAATGCATTTAATTTAAGTAATCAAGGTTTATCTTTTATATGGCAAGAAATGAGAGATGCTGCTAAATGGGAATATGAATCAGCACAGAATGCACAAGAAAGACAAACTAACTTAGCTATAGCTGCATTAGGAAATGAAGCTGCTTCTGACCAAGGAAGAGCAGACATTCTTAAAACTCTTGGTGGTTTTGCAATGGATATTTGGGCTAAATTTCCTTCAAATAAATAAAAAGTTAAGTATTGACAATGGTCACTTCGAGTGATATAATAGATGTAATAAGATTATATAGGGAGTTTCCTAAATATAATTATCTTTCTGATAGAGATATTGCAATAGCAATAATTCCATCTTTATCTTTAAATCAATATAATATATTTAGATACCCTACAACTGGTGTTGCTTATGCTTTTACTAATTGGGCATTCTTAAATAAGATTGCTGAAGAAAGATTTTTAAAGACAGGTGTACTTGAAAATTTAGATTGGGATAGTGGAGATATTTGTTGGCATATAGAAACAGTAAATACTGCTCAAGATAAAATAAAAGAAATATATAAGTATACAGCTAATCGTTTAGCAAAAGATGTTGGAGAAAATAAATATTGTAATTGGATTAGAACAAATAAATCAGGTAGAGGAATAAAAAGAATTAATAAAATGAAAATATCAATAGGATTAAAAAAGTTTAACTAAGGAAATAATATGGGAAGTGTATCAAGAGTATTTAAAAAAGTAACTAAAGCAGTAACTAAACCTATTAGCAAAGCATTTAAAGGTGTAGCTAAAGGTATAATGAAAGTTGGTAAAGCAACTCTACGTGGTGTTGCTAAAATACAAAATAAACTTGGACCATTAGGTTCTATTGCTATGGCTATTGCTATGCCTTATGCTTTAGGAGGATTAAGTACTGCAACAACTGCAGCTATGAATAGTACTAATACTTTTTTAAAAAGTATAGGTACAATTGGTAATCAAATTAGAACAGGTTATCAAGCTTTTAATGCTGGTATATCAAAAGGTTTTAGTACTATTACACAATCAATATCAAAAGGTTTTCAAAAGTTTGCACCTCAAGGAGCTAAAAATATGTTTTCTAATATTTCAACAGGTGCTAAAAATTTATATAACTCAGCTAAAAATACATTAAAAAAATACACACCTAAACCTTTTACAGCAAAGGAAGGTACAGTAGAATTTTTTGGAGCTGGTGACCCTGGTGTTGGTACATTAACAAGTTCGGAAGCTGCTACTGCAATTCAAAAAGGAACATTATCAGCTAGTGAATTAGGTACACAAACTTTAACTAAACCTAGTGGATGGTTTACTAAAACAAATCTTGTTGGTGTTGAATCTGATAAAATTGTAACTGATACAATTAATGAAGCATATCAAAATAGATTAAAAGGTTTTGGAAAAAATGCAAGTACAATGTTTAATGATGTTAAAGCAAAAGCTATTGAATTAAATACATATGTTAATGATGAACAAATAGGTTCATTTGTAGAAAATAATATAGGAACAAAACAATATTCTAAAGAGATATTAGAATATAGTGGTGATATGGATTATTATGGAAAAGGTACTGGTCAATATAATGTTAAAACTGAAATAGCAGATTTAGGTAACACAGGAGATTACATTGATAATGGTCAAGGTTCATATAGATTTACTGGAGATACTACTTTTGCTAAAGACCCTACAGTTAAAACTCAAAAGTTTGATACTAAAAAAATTGCATCAAGTCTTTCAAAAAGTTTATTAAAACCATCAGCTCCTTTAGAGAATAAACCATACTATATGGGTCAACAAGATATGACTATGAATACTACATTAGGTGGATATACTGGTACAGATATTCAAGGTTCTGGTGGTGGTAGTTTATTAGAAGGAGTTTTTAGTGATGCAGATAGACAAAGAATTATGACGTATTATAAAAACATGAATTTATTAGGTAGTATTTAATATGGCAGTAAATAAAGCAGGTAATTATACAAAACCTACAATGAGAAAAAAAATATTTAGTAGAATAAAATCACAAGCTTCACATGGTACAGGTGCTGGACAATGGAGTGCAAGAAAAGCACAAGCTCTAGCTAAAGCCTATAAGAAAGCAGGTGGAGGTTATAAATCATAATGGCATTATCAACATCTCAAAAAAGTTTAAAAGACTGGGGTAAACAAAAGTGGAGAACTAAATCTGGTAAACCTTCATCTAAAACAGGTGAAAGATATTTACCTAGTGCTGCTATAAAAGCTTTATCTTCTTCTGAGTATGCAAGAACAAGTGCAGCTAAAAGAAAAGGTACAGCAGCAGGTAAACAATTTGTTAAACAACCAAAGAGTATAGCAAACAAAGTAAGAAAGTATAGAACATAATGGCTGAAAAATTACAACAAAATCAATTTGATGAAGTAGGTGTTAATCCTTTTAATGCTCCTATTCCTGGAGAATCATTAACAGCATCACCTGAAAATGCTAAAGCATGGGAAACACCACCTGAATATACAGACCAAGATGAAGCTATGATGGCTGTATATATGGTATTAACAGAACAAGCTACTCTAAGAGGATTAATTGAAATTATTTCTGAGGGTGTTGCTTTAGATGAGTTAGCACAAGTAATATTATATAAAGGATATACTGAAGGTAAATATACACCTGATATGATGTTAATGTTAGCAGAGCCTACCATTTATTTATTAATTGCAATTGCTGATTATGCTGAAATAAAAGATTATGTATTATACAATGAAGAAGATGGCGACCCTGATACAGAAATTCCTGATGATGATATTACACCAGTAGATATGGATGGTGATGGAATACCTGACGAACCTAAAGCTAAAGTTGAACCTAGAAAAGATTCAGTTAGCTCAAGCTTACTATCAAGAATTGAAAAAGAATTACCTACTAAAGTTGAAGAAGCTTCAGTAGAAGAAATAGAAGAGGAAGTATAATGGGATTATTTACAGATTTAGCAAACTTTGCTACAGGTGCAATCGAAAGAGATAAAGAAATTACTAAAGAAAATTTAGCTATTAGAGCAGATGAATTAAAAGCTAATAGAGATTTAATGCTTGCAATGAAGAAAGATAAGTATGCTAAAGATATTGCTAATTATGATGCTGAAAGAAAAAAAGCTAATGAAATTAATAGATTAAATTCTGAAGCTCCTAACATGACACAAGAGGCTTATGCTCAACAATATTTAATGACAACTCTTGGTACTGAAAAATATAAAGTAATGCAACAAACTGACCCTGAAGCTTTTAGAGATATGTTAGCTAATTTTGGTGGTGCTAAAGCTTATAAATTTACTATGGATAGAAAAAATATCGATAACCAATTTAATACGGATACTACAATTGTTAACAAAGGATTTGCTGATGCAATTGAAAATGCTAAAGGCGATAGTTTCTTAATTAATAAAATACTTAAAAGAAAATCTAATATTAATGAAAATGTAAACGCTAATATAGAAGAACAATTGAAAGCAGCTAAAATAGTTAAAGAAGAAACTGTTGGCGATGATATGGACCTTTCTAATATAGTATTTAAAGATAGTGTTAAGAGATTAAGAAAACCTACTACAGAATATCAAACAGAATGGAAAAATCAAAGAGGAACTATTAATTTTGATTTATCAAAAGACAATAATAATACTTTTAAATTTTTAAGTTCAACTGCTAAGTTAGGTGGTAATGATGATATAAGTTATAAATTTAATAAAACAGATAGTAAAATTGAAGGTATGAATCCACCTGCAGTAACAAACTTACTTGCAATGGAGTATATGTTTAATGAGGTTAAAAACTCTGATGACACTATGACTTTACATTATAATAATGTTACAAAAAATCAAGGTGACATAGGTAAAACTTGGAATGCTGATACTGTTTATAAAAAAATGTCTAACTTATTAGATGGCAGAGGTGGTAACATATCAGAAAAAGGACTAGATTTTAGAACTGATATTAGATTAACTACTTTTGTTCCTTTATCTTTAGTTAATCAAAATAATGAAATGGTTTTTGGTAATGGTACAGTAATTGATTTTAAAGATAAATCAAAGATGAAAGACTTAAGTAATACTATGAATGATTACATTCTTGAAAAAGCTAAAGTAATGTATTCAAATAATAAAAGTGTTGATGAACAAAGTCAAGCTGCTATAGCTTATGAAAGACTTTATACAGGTGATTCAAATACTATAGGTGAGTTTATAAATTATGCTACTGAAAAAAATCCAGAATTATTTAAAGGTATAATTACTGATGCAAAATCTGCAGGAGCAGAAATAAAAGAAACTGATACAAATAAAACTATTATTGACAGTAAACCAAAAGAAACAAAATCTAAAATAAAATTTGTTGTTACAAAAGAAAAAGGTAAAGATGGTTTAGCTGCAAATGGTATTTTTAAAAGCTGGGAAGACTTAGAGAAGAATGATAAGATTAAATTCTTAGGTGAAGTTGAAAAACTAGCATACGATAGTTGGAAGGCTACCCAATCTAAATCTCCAGGTACAACTTTTGAAGATATACAAGCAAATACAGATGCTAATACTAAAGCAATAACTGGAGCATTTACTGATTCAGAAGGTAACTTTGAAAAAATGAAAACTAATCAAAGTAATTTAAGACCATTTAAAAGAGGATAAGAAATATTATGTCTTCAGAGACTTTAACTAATAATATTTCTTCAGAAAATGAATTAGAAAATTTCTTTACATCTGAACAACCTAACGAAGTACAAGAAACTAAATCAATTGAAACTCAACCTGAGCTTCAACTTACTGAAGAAGTAAACAATCAAACACAACCTGTTGATGAACTAGAAAGTTTTTTTAGTTCTGAGCCTACACCTGATTCTAATTCTTTAGAGGGTTTTTTTACATCTGGAGAAAAACCAGAAATATCTAACTTAGAAAAATTAGAATATGGTTGGGATAAAGAAACTATGTTCTTTGGTAATGTCTTTAGAATAGGTAAAGCTAAAGTACAAGATTTATTTGATGATGATAAAACATTTAAAGATTTTATTGTAGAAAATGAAAAGAAAAGAATAGAAGCTTTTGATAAAGAACATTGGAAGTTTACTGATAAAGATAAAGATAGTGGAATTGTAACAACAGGTTCAGTACTTGCAGATTTATTAGACCCTTATTATTTAGCTGGTTATTTAAATCCAATTAGTTTAAAAGCTATGACTAATCCTATTAGTTCAGCAACTCTTAATGGTTTATTAGTTGGTGGTGATGTTGTTATTGATAGTCTAGCTAAGACTGGTGAAGTAGATTGGGGTAATGTTGCTGTTAGTTCTGGTACTGCTGCTGCTATTGGTGCTGTAATACCTATAGGTGGTAATCTTTTAAAGAAGTATGCACCTAAGTTAATTAAAACTGAAGTTGATATGGTTGCAAATTTTATTGATGACAAGTTAGCTAAACAAAATAATTTAAGTGTTCCTCAATTAAAAAAAATACAAGTTGCTGCAAACAATCCAGAAGTTAAAAAAGCTAGTGAAGAATTAATTAAATGGACTAATAACTTTGTTAGACCTATAGCTAAAGAAACAGGTAAGTTTAAATCTTTAGAAAAAACATTACTAGAAAAAAGAGATTTATTAATTAAAGTAAGAAAACTAAAAGGTAGAAAGAAACCTAAGCCTAATGTTCCTGGTATGTTACCACAAGAAAGTTTAGGTAAACAAATAATAAATATTAGAAATGAAATTATAGATGCTAAGAAAGCTAGTGAAGAAGCTAAAAAAATATTAATAAATACTCAATCTAAAAAATTAGATAAATGGGGTGAGTTAGTTGCTAATAGAAATATTAAAATATTAGAAGCATTAAAGAAAAATGAAACTAAGTTTGATTGGGCAGTAAGAGGTTTATTATCTGCAACTATTAGACCATTAGTTGGTGCTGGTATGGGTGCTACTGGTGGAATTTTATTTGGTGATGAAGAAACTGATTTAATGTATTGGATTGCTGCTGGTGCAATGGCAGGTCAAATGCAAAAAATGGTTCAAAGAAGTTCTAAGTTTGGTACTAATTTAGAAAAAGGAAAAGTATTAGGTATTATTGATAGAGAATTTACACAACTAACTATGCAAAAAGTTAGAGATTTAATGTCAGGTACAAGTGCATCTAAATTAAATTCTTATGGTGGTGCTACAGAAAAAATAAGTAAGATGTTATTTAGAGAAGTAGATTCTCCTGTTCAAGAAAAATCAGCAATAGCTGTAGCTGAACAGATGCAAAGATATTACTTTAGAAAAATTTATAATATAACTAAAGGTTATACTGATGATGAAATAGCTGCTGCTGTTTCTATTAATAGAGGTAAACAATTAACAAAAGATACTCCTACTAATGTAGAAAAATTATCTACAGACCTAAGAAATTATATGGATGAGTTTAAATCTTTATATAATGATTCAGGTTTTTATTCTAAAAAAGAAATAGCAGATTATTTTCCAAGACTATTAGATTATGATGCTATTAAAAAAGATGAGAAAGCTTTCTTGGAAACATTAGAAGGTATCTTTAAAAGTTTAAAATATAAAGACCCTAAAAAAGCAGCCGAAAGATATTATCAAGGACATACAACGTCTGGAGATACTGTTCTTAATGCTAGTGTATTAAAAGAAATACTTGCAGGTAAAGATAAATTAACAAATAGAAACTTTATTAAAACTCCTGTATCAGACCATATAGAAAAAGAAAGAACATTAGTTGGTCCTTATAAATTAGTTGAAGAAGTATTAGAGAAGAAAGGGTATTTAGTAAATGATGCTCGTGCTATATTAAGTAATGTTGTAAATGATTCAGTTAAGTCTATAGCTTTTGCTAGGCAGTTTGGAACTAATGGAGAATTACTTACTCCTTTAATGCAACAAATAAAAAACAAATATATAAATTCTAGTTTACCAAAAGAAAAAGCTATCAATGCTGCTAACCAAGAAATAAAATTAGTATCAGAAAGTATTGATGCATACTTTGATAGGTATGGTAAAGCTATGACAGGTGCTGCAAAGTCTAGTGCTAGTATATTAGCAACACTAGGTAATTTAAATATGTTAGGAAGAGTTACTATATCATCTTTAGGTGATATTGTTCAACCTTTACAAAATTCTGCTAATTGGAAAAGTATTATTAAAGGATTTAAAGATACAGCTTTAACAAACAAAAGAGAAACAGGGGCAGCTAAAGCTTTAAACCAAGATATTGATAATGCTATTGCAGCTAGTTTAGATAAGTCTGCTGGATTTGAAGGTAGAAATATAATGTTAAATGCTGGATGGGTAGGTAAAACTCCAACAGCTAAGGTTAATAACATTATGTTTAAAGCATTAGGTTTGCAATGGTTGACTGGTTATGCTAGAAGATTTGCATATAATACTGCTGCTGCTGATGCTTTTTATTTATCTCAAAGACTAAGTAAATTAGCAAAAAATAATAATTTAGGTAAGAGAGAAGCAAAACAAATTGTATATTTTTTAGAAAACAATTATGGTATTAAAACTAATCAAGCTTTAAAGATTGCTCAATCAAAAAACTTTGATGAAGCAATTAAAATTACTACAAATAAAAATTATTTAAATCAAGCAGGTATTATAGGTGCAAACAGAGATGCATTAATACCTCAAGTATCTAATAGATTATTATTTACACAAAGTAATAATCAATGGGTAAGATTAATGGGTCAGTTTTTATCATGGGCTATGGCAAAATCTGCACAAACAAATAAAATATTAACTAGAATGGAAAATGGAAATGCTAAAACTTTAGTTAAAACTTTAGCTGTACTACCTATTTATTCTGGTGTTCAATCATTAAGAGAGATAGCAAAGTATGGAGAAGTAGTAACTGATTATGATGCTGATAACAATAGATGGTGGGCTGAAGGTGCTAGATTATCTGGTATGTTTGGTTACTTACCTGAACTAGTAGCTAATAGATTTATTGGTCCAGGTTCTAGAGAGCCTTGGTTTTTATTTCCACCTGCTGCACAAGTAGCATCAGCACCAGTAGAAGCATTACAATCTTTATGGAATGATGATACTGATAGAGCAATAAGAATTGTAAATGAAAGACTTTTTCCTTTACCTAATTGGAGAAGAAATATTTCAAAACTATTTTCATCTCCTCTTAAAGATTTTAAAACTACACCTACTGGTAATCTTTCAGCTTTTGCAATGGGAGGTATTGTTAAAAGAAAAGGATTTAAACATGGTGGTTTGCATGATGCAGCAGAACAAGCAGCTAAAGAAGTAATATATCCTGTAGCAAAACCAGAGCAAACAAAAGAGAATACAGTTATCCGTCAACCTGAAGTTTATGAAGATAAAGAATTTATAAACTATATAAAAAAAGTAGAGAATAGTAAGTTATTAGGAGGTGATAAAAATAATATCATCCATCCATCTGCTGAAGGTGGTAATGATACTTTAGGTTTTGGACATAAACTTACTGATGAAGAAAAAGAAACAGGAAAAGTTTATGAATATGATATTGATAATTTAAACGAAAAAAAACTTGATGATATATTAATAAGAGATTTAGAAAAAGCAGAGTTAGAATTACTTAATAATTATCCAGAAGAATATACTTCATTAGATAAAACAAAAAAGCAAATGCTTATTGACTTTCAGTTTAATGGTGGTGCAGGAATGGTAGATAAATTTAAAAATTTTAGAGAAGGTTTATTTACAGGAGATAAAAATAAAATTATTAAAGAATATAAAAGAGGATATACAGATAAAAATAAAAACTTTAAAGAATTAGTAGAAAGAAATAAAGAGTTTGCAAACTTCTTTTTTAAAAAATTAAATACTGATAATCTTGAAAGAGTAGAAAAAAATATCGGTGGTATAGTAGGTAAAGCAATAAGTAAACAAGTAACAAAAGCATTAGGTAAAAGAACTGCTGAAACTACTACAAAAAATATAGCTACACAAGCAGATAAAATACTAAGTAATACAGTTACAAAAGAATTGAGTAATAAAATAAAACCTGGTAATACTGCCATCACTAGCACAATAGGAACATATAAAAAAGTTAATAATATGTTAACAGATTTAAATAAAAATAGTGTACTTGATTTTGGTGCAGGGATTGGAATAGGTACAAGACAATTTAAAAATAAAAAAGTTATAAGTTATGAGCCTTTTGTTCCTAGTGAAAAAATATTAAAGTCTAAAATAAAATTTGAAGGTCAGTTATTTACAGGTAGATTACCTGATTATACTAACGTAGATGATATTTTATTAAAAGAAGGTTTTGGTTCTAAAGATGCTGTAGTTAATCTTAATGTATTAAATGTAATTGCAGATAAAACACAAAGAGCTAATGCTGTTAAAAATATATCACAATTAATAAAAAGAGATGGTTTAGCTGTTATAACTACAAGAGGTCCTGAAGTTGCTAAACAAGCAGACCTTTCTAAAAATGCAATTGAATTTTCAGATGGTTTTATTTTTGGTAAAGGAAGTGAAAGAACATTTCAAAAAGGATATAGTCAAAAAGAATTAGAAAATTATATTAAAAATATTTTAGGTGATACGTTTAGTGTAGAAAAAATTCCAGGTAAATATAAAATAAGTTCATCAGGAGTAATTATTAAAAAAATAAAAGGAGATAAATAATATGCCATTTGAAATGATAACAATGCTAGGCTCAACTGTACTCGGAGGAGTAATGAGTATATGGTCGCAAAGCATTAAGGCTAAACAAGAAGAA
>Ga0209603_1005260_pt1 | contig 10447 bp, 10 predicted proteins | sample COGITO_mtgs_1206_FD_184812 | JGI IMG/M metagenome (GOLD analysis project Ga0209603, IMG submission 184812) | Pelagic marine microbial communities from North Sea - COGITO_mtgs_120607 (SPAdes) (version 2) | ecosystem: Environmental > Aquatic > Marine > Epipelagic ... | reverse complement strand
AGACTTCATTATTGTGATCTTGCATGTATTTAATTTGCATGTATTTTATGGATGCGCGCTCTGCTTTGCTTGCTAGTTCTTCTCTTTTTGAAGAGTGTTTACAGTTTTCTTCGTATTTAATTGCTTTTGGAGTGTCTCCTCCCTCTAAATAATGTTGTAACAATCGATGTGTCATTACATCTGGATAACGTCTAATAGGAGAGGTAAAATGACTATAATAGTTAAAAGCCAATCCATAATGGCCTATGTTTTGTGTAGTATAAACAGCTTTACTCATGGTACGAATCGTGAGTGTTTCAATCATATTTGATTCTGCTTTTCCACGAACATCACTTAATAATTGATTTAAAGATTCTGAGGTACTCCCTTTTGTTTCTGTATTTATTTTATATCCAAACTTATCAATAATTTTTTCTAATGCTGCTAATTTCTCGATGTCTGGTTCATCATGAACTCTATAAATAAAGGTTTTATTCGTTGCTTTTCCTTTAGAAAAACCAATAAATTCAGCAACTTTACGATTGGCTAGTAGCATAAATTCTTCAATTAATTTATTAGCATCTTGTGATGTTTTAAAGAAAACTCCGATGGGGTTTGCTGCTTCATCTAAGTTGAATTTTACTTCTACTCTATCAAATGAAATCGCCCCTTGTTGCATTCTTTTTTTACGGAGAATTTTTGCCAATTCATCTAATTTTAACGTCGCTTCTACAATTTCTGGAGTTACTTCGTATTCTTTGTCAAGAATCGAAACTTCTAAAGGCATTGTATAGGGTTTTATAACTGCTGATAGTGTACAATTTTCGATAATAGATTGTGCTTCTTCATATGCAAAACGTTGATCGGAATAAGTTACTGTTCTCCCAAACCACTCATTTACAATTTGTGCTTTAGGGTTGATTTCAAAGACGGTAGAAAAGGTAAGTTTTTCTTCATGGGGTCTTAAAGAACAAACTCCATTACTTAATTTTTCTGGAAGCATTGGCACCACTCTATCTACTAAATACACAGAAGTAGCTCTTTCGAAAGCTTCGTCGTCTAAAATAGTTTTTGGTGTTAAATAGTGAGACACATCAGCAATGTGAATTCCGATTTCATAATTTCCGTTTTCTAATTTCTTAAAAGACAATGCATCATCAAAATCTTTTGCATCTTTTGGATCTATCGTAAAAGTAAGATCTTGACGCATATCCCTCCGTTTACCAATCTCTTCTTTGGTTATAACAATAGAAAGATTCTCTGCTTCTTGTTCTACTTCTGTAGGAAACTCATACGGTAAATCGTATTCTAACAAAATAGCATGCATTTCTGTATTATGTTCTCCTGGTTTCCCTAGAACTGCGGTAATTTCTCCGAAGGGATTTTTAGATTTCGCTGGCCAATCAGAAATTGTAACTTGTACTTTATCACCATCTTCTGCACCATTCATTTTATTTTCTGAAATGAAAATATCTACATACATTTTATTATTGTCTGGAACTACAAAGCCAAAATTTTTATTCTTTTGTAAAACTCCTACAAACTGTGTTTTGGATCGTTCTAAAACTTCAACAACATCAGCTTCATATTTTTTTCCACTTCTCTTTTTAAATACATATGCTTTTACCGTATCATTATGCAATCCTTTTCCAAGGTTTGAATTTGGAATAAAAATATCATCTTCGTAATCGTCGGAAATAAAATATCCATTTCCATTAGAGGTAATATCTAAGGTACCTGTAGTATATTTTCGATTTTTATTTATTTGAAATTTCCCACGATCTATTTCTACAATTTTTTGAGTTCCTGTTAATTCGGCCAATCTCTTTATTACTTGTGTTTTTCCATCGGTATCTGAAATACTTAATTTATTAGAAATTTGTTTGTAATTATAAGATTTTGAAGTGTCTTCATTTAAAATTTTAAAGATATTTTTAGTCAAATCTTTTACAATATTCCCTTTCTTTTTATATATATTTTTCTTTTTTCTCGTCATTTTTTAACTTATTAATGTACTGATTTAAGTTCTTTTTATACTGAAATCAACAACTATTGTAAAATACAATTAATTTTACTGTTTAAATATTAAATAATAGTTATCAAACTATTATTGTATTTTGCTTTTTAAATTATTATTTATGTCTAAATCTTGGTTTATAATTGCAAACCCTATTGCAGGAAATGGAAAATTTTCTAAACAGTGGAAGGAAATTCAACAAGTACTTAACAATAAAAATATAGACTATTCTTTTGTTTTTACACAGTTTTCTAAACACGAAATTGAATTGGTGCAAAATGCAATTCAGCAAGGTTTTAGAAATATTATTTCCGTAGGTGGAGATGGAACACTACATAATATAGTTAACGGAGTAATGATGCAAAGGTATGTAAAATCTTCTGATATAACTATTGCAGTACTTCCAATAGGAACTGGTAACGATTGGATTAAAACCTATAACATTCCAAATAATATAAAAAAAGCGATCGATTGTATTTTAGAAAGAAAAACAATTCTACAGGATATTGGACAAATAAAAACAACAGCTGGTAAAATTTTCTACTTCAATAATGTAGCAGGTGTGGGATATGACGGTTATATTGCTAAAAAACTACAAGAAGTAAAAAGATTAGGTGCTTTGTCTTATTTAATTGCTGGAATTTACGGGTTGTTATTTTATAAAAAGTCAACCTTTAAAATTTCAATAAATCAAACAATAATTAAAACTACTTGTTTAATGACAATTGTTTCAATTTGTAAATTTTCTGGTGGAGGAATGCAGTTTTCTAAAAAAGGGGCTCTTAATGATGGATTGTTTGATATTACGATCTTTAAAAATCTTAGTTTATTTGATTTAATTTTAAATATTAAAAAATTATACAACGGAAAAATTGTAAATCACCCAAAAGTAGCTACTTATAAAGCAAATGAAATTACAGTAGTTCCACAAAATTCGGAACCCTTTATTCAAGCAGACGGTGAATTGATTGGAACTGGAACAGCTACTTTCTCTCTTATTGAAAAAGGAATTCATTTTGTGATTACTTCTAATTAATTTTTATGTATGGGTATTTTTATTTTTTCTTTGGATTCAGAGTTATCAACATTCTATATAATATTCATTTTTCTTTTATTAAATTTTAAAAAATAATGATGTTTATAATAGTTTGTGAATAGTGACAATAAAAATAATTACTTTTATTTTTTTATATGAGTTATTAAAAACCATCCACATTTATGAATTTTTTAAAAGGTTTAAAATCAACTATAAAATAGAGTTGTTAACAATACTTATAAAAAGGAATTAACCAATAATTATTGATATTTAATAATGAAATAAATGTAGACAACCCTTCTTTTTTATGTTGATAAACTATTATCAAAAAACAATAAAAATTTTTGTGTAAGTAGTTAGGCTCCTTGTATTATAATAATTTTTAAATATCACAAAAAAAGTTTTTAAAATTTACAGATACTTCTTAACATTTACAAAATATACTTAATCTATTAAAAATGAAACTGTTATTAAAAATGGTAAAAAACAGGGTGTTAATAACCTTAAAAAACCCTTAGTTTCTGTATTTTTGTCTAACACAACTGAATTAAAATCAATTTATTATGACAATTGCTATTGGTAACGATCACGCAGGAACAGAATATAAGTTCGAAATTATAAAATATTTAGAGTCGAAAGGACATACTGTTTTAAATTTTGGAACAGACACAAATACTTCTATGGATTATCCAGATGCAATTCACCCAACAGCAACTGCTGTAGAATCTGGTAAAGCAACTTTTGGTATTATTTTATGTGGAAGTGGAAATGGTGCACAAATGACAGCTAACAAACATCAAGGAATACGTGCTGCATTGTGTTGGAATAATGAATTAGTAGCGTTAACAAGACAGCATAATAATTCAAATATTTTAACCATTCCTGCACGTTTTGTTTCTATACAACAAGCCTTAGGTTTTGTTGAATTATTTTTAAATACCGAATTTGAAGGAGGAAGACATAGCAATCGAGTTGATAAGATTTCTTGTTAAAATAATTTTTCACGCTTAGGATCGTCGTTTTTTATGGATTTTTATATCAAATCTTTTTCAGAATTAAATACAAATGAATTGTATCAAATTCTTCAATTACGTGCAGAAGTTTTTGTAGTAGAGCAAGACTGTGTGTATCAAGATGTAGATGGAAAAGATCAAAAGTCATTGCATGTTTTTGGAACTAAAAACAACAAAATAATTGCTTATACTCGAATTTTTAAACCAGGAGATTATTTTAAAAATGCAAGTATTGGTCGTGTTGTTGTAGTTGCTTCAGAAAGAAAATTCGGTTTTGGACATGATGTAATGAAAGCTTCTATTTTAGCTATTAAAAATTATTTTAAGGAGGATATAATTACAATTTCTGCACAAGTATATTTAAAAAAATTCTATGAATCTCATGGATTTTATCAAGTAGGAAAAGATTATTTAGAAGACGGCATTCCACATATAGAAATGTTAAAAAATTAAAGAAGTGAATTTACTTCTTTAACAGCTCCAACTTTTAAACCATCTAAACATAAAGTTCCAATTCGAACTCGAATTAAACGCAAGGTAGGATACCCGACCGCTGCCGTCATTTTACGAACCTGTCTAAATTTACCTTCTTTTATTACAATAGCAACCCAACTTGTAGGTCCATGTCGATCATCTCTGATTTTTTGACTTCTTAATGGAAATTTAGGGGTATCAATTAAAAAAGATTTTCCAGGTTTTGTTTGATATTTTTTTCCACTAAAACCAATTTCAACACCTTTTTTAAGTTTTTCAACAGCTTCCTGAGTGATTAATCCATCTACTTGAACATAATATTCTTTTTCAAACTTATTACTTCTAATTTCTTCAGAAACTTTTCCATCAGTAGTGAGTAATAATAAGCCTTCTGAAGTAACATCCAATCGACCAATAGCCATAGTTCTATTTGGGAAATTATAAAGCTCTCCTAATAATTTTTTCTTTCTTTTTGCTGGGTTTACAAATTGAGAAATTGTTCCCCAAGGTTTATGAAGGATAAAATGTTGGTGTTTTTCCATAAATTTGTCTTACAAGAACAATACTACAAAAATGCAACTTAATTATTAGGAAATTAAACGTTGTTTTTTGTAACTTGTCTCACTTTAAAAAAACAATATTTTAGCAGAATTTATGGCAGCAGATAAAGAAAAAACAGCAAAATTAAAAGCACTTCAACTTACTTTAGATAAGTTAGATAAGACCTATGGTAAAGGATCTGTTATGAAGTTAGGAGATGTAGTTACTGAAGAAGTAGATGCAATTTCGTCAGGATCTTTAGGATTGGACTTAGCATTAGGAGTTGGTGGATATCCAAGAGGAAGAGTTATTGAAATATATGGTCCAGAATCTTCAGGGAAAACAACTTTAACATTACATGCAATTGCAGAAGCACAAAAAGCAGGAGGAATTGCTGCTTTTATTGACGCAGAACACGCTTTTGACAAATTTTATGCAGAAAACTTAGGGGTAGATATTGATAATTTAATTATTTCCCAACCCGATCATGGTGAACAAGCCCTAGAAATTACAGAGAATTTAATTCGTTCAGGTGCTGTAGATATTGTTGTTATTGATTCAGTAGCAGCACTAACGCCAAAATCTGAGATTGAAGGAGAAATGGGAGATTCTAAAATGGGACTTCATGCGCGTTTAATGTCACAGGCATTAAGAAAATTAACAGGAACAATTTCTAAAACCAATTGTACGGTTATTTTCATCAACCAATTAAGAGAAAAAATTGGGGTTATGTTTGGTAATCCAGAAACAACAACAGGAGGAAATGCATTAAAATTTTATGCTTCTGTTCGTTTAGATATTCGAAGAAGAACGCAAATTAAAGAAGGAGACCGTGTGATTGGAAACAGTACTAAGGTGAAAGTTGTAAAAAATAAAGTAGCACCGCCTTTTCAAATTGCAGAATTTGACATCATGTATGGTGAAGGAATTTCTAAAGTTGGAGAAATTTTAGACATTGGTGTAGAATTGGGAATTGTTAAGAAAAGTGGTTCTTGGTTTAGTTATGGAGAGACAAAATTAGGACAAGGTAGAGACGCGGTAAAAGGTTTAATTAAAGACAATCTAGAACTAGCAGAAGAACTTGAAGGAAAAATAAAAGCTGCGATTGAAAATCAAGAATAAGGATCCAAACCCAAACTATAATTTATTCAACTCTCAAAAAAATCAATTTTTTGAGAGTTTTTTTATTTTACAACATCATTAAATGATCAATATATATTCAATCTCCTTTTGTATACAATTTTAAAAGAAAACGGATTGTTTATTTACTTTTCTTTAGCGAATCATTATTTTATGGTTAATCGTTTCTTTTTTTATTAAAAATAAAAATTTTCACAATCTTTAACATATGTTTATAATCTTTACTTACTAATTTTAAATAATTTTTATGAAACAAGAATTTAAATTAACAGAGCTAGAAGAAAGAGTAGAGTTCTGTGACTACCCGTCTGGATTTATTCCAAGCAATGACAAAACTTATTGTATCGAAGAAGCAGAAGCAAGTGATTGGGGTGAACAAGAGACGGTAGATTGCAATGATAATGCATCATTTTTTAAAAGTTTTTTTTGATAAAATAGCTATATATTTGAGCGAAGAGAAGGGGATTGAAAAAAGGTTTTGTGAAACAGCATAACTTTTTAATAAACACTAACAGAACCCCAAAAAAAAGAAATTATTTTTTTGGGGTTTTTATTTTTAGAAGATGATTACCATTCATAAAAAAATACAGTTACAACCAATATTGCCAAATGACATAGCGGTATTACAAGAATTAATGTGGGATATTTACCCACCTGCTTACAGCCATTTTTGGAAAGATGACGGTGTTTTTTATATCCACAATCAATATTCAAAAGAAAATATTTTAATAGAACTATCCCAAGAAAACACCCAGTATTATTTTGTTGTTTTTAACAATGAAATTATCGGTAACTTTCGAGTGGTATGGAATGAAAAACTTACCGGGTTATCACAAGAAAAACAATTGAAACTTCACCGCCTTTACTTACATCCTAAGACTCAAAATAAAGGAGTAGGAAAAACAATTATTTCTTGGCTGGAGGCACAAGCAAGGTTTAAAGACTATGAAATTCTTTGGTTAGATGCTATGGAGAAGCAAGAGCAAGCATTCCAATTTTATAAAAAAAGAGGATACAAATACCACGCACATGTCTTTTTAGAGTTTAATTTAATGCATGGCTCTTTCAGAAAAATGAATCAAGTTTATAAGGTTTTGGGATCACTATAATTAAACACCTGTACTTCCAAAACCACCGGTACCTCGCGTTGTTTCGTCTAACACACTCACTTCTTCCCAGGTTACTCTTTCATGCTTTGCAATGATTAATTGCGCAATTCTCTCACCGTCATTGATTATAAAATCGTCATTGGATAAATTCACTAAAATAACGCCAATTTCACCCCGATAATCTGCATCAACAGTTCCTGGAGAATTTAAGACTGTAATTCCTTTTTTAGCAGCAAGACCACTTCTTGGGCGAACCTGTGCTTCAAAACCAGGAGGCAGTGCAATAAACAACCCTGTTTTTACAATAGCTCTTTCTAAAGGCTTTAAAGTGATTTCTTTTTCAATATTTGCACGTAAATCCATACCAGCTGCACCATTGGTTTCGTAGTTTGGGGTTGCATGTTTCGATTTGTTGATGATTTGTACGTTCATTTTAAATAGGTATGTTGTTCAACAAATATAATAAAACAACGAACTATCTTATAAAACTTAATACTTTTCTTATTTTTGACGTTTCAAATGAAACAATCTATGAACTCACATCCTAAAATTGCGGTTATCGGAGGCGGAAGCTGGGCAACAGCCATTGTAAAAATGTTGTGCGAAAACCTAGATACTATTGGATGGTACATGAGGAGTGCTTCTGCAAAAGAACATATTATTGAAAACAAACACAATCCAAATTATTTAAGTTCTGCAGAGTTACATCCAGAACAATTAGAGCTATCGAATGATCTTAATAAAATAATAGACACCTACGACGTTTTAATATTTGCAATCCCCTCTGCTTTTTTAATCCAAGAACTTTCAAAGACGACCATTTCCCTTGAAGAAAAGATAATTTTTTCAGCGATTAAAGGAATTGTTCCTGAAACAGGATTAATTGTAGGAGAACATTTTATGGAAACCTATGGGATACCGGTTGATAATATTGGTGTTATCACAGGGCCTTGTCATGCAGAAGAAGTAGCCATGGAGCGCTTATCGTATTTAACCATTGCGTGTAGTGATTCAGAGAAAGCCGCAATGATTAGTAAAAGTTTACAAAGTAGGTACATAAAGACCAAGCTTTCTGATGATATTATTGGTACTGAATATGCTGCGATGTTGAAAAATATTTATGCAATAGCAGCAGGAATTGCGCATGGCTTAGGCTATGGAGATAATTTTCAGTCCGTATTAATGAGCAACGCAATTCGCGAAATGAATCGGTATATTAAAAAAGTACACAATATGAAACGGAATATTAATAACTCTGCTTATTTAGGCGATTTATTAGTTACAGGGTATTCTCTTTTTAGCAGAAACAGAACATTTGGGAACATGATCGGTAAAGGCTATACCGTGAAATCCGCACAAATGGAAATGAGTATGATCGCAGAAGGGTATTATGCCACTAAAAGTGCGTATAAAATTAAACAAGAAAAAGAAACAGATACGCCAATTATAGACGCCGTTTATAATGTTTTATACAATCATCAAGATCCAAAAAAAGAATTTAAAAAGTTGACAGATACCTTGGATTAATTGTTTAATTTTGAACAATTATATCATGTATTAAACTTTTCAAATGAAAACGATCCAAGAAGTTGTAGAAAGTACGGTTAGAAAAACACCCTTTATTGAAGAAGCTTTACACGAAAAATTAATCAATGTTTCTTCCTTAGCAAGAATTATCTTACCAGAAGTTTCTAAAACTTTAAAAAAAGACATTAAAGTAGGCGCAGTAATGATGGCAATTAATAGGTTGTCGCCAGCGAGTGAGTTGAGAATTCGAAAGAATATTAAAAAAATTGCGGTCAATTTAGGTGATTTTATTGTGCGTTCAGATCTTTGTGATTTTACTTTTAAAAACACTCCTACTCTATTAAAGGAAATCGCAAAAATTTTAACCAAAACGGCAGATAAAAACGATGCTTTCTTAACCATCTCACAAGGTATTTTTGAAACAAATATTGTTGCCAGTAAAAGCCTTCAGAAATACATAGAAACGATTTTTGAAAAAGAAACGTGTATCAATAATGTTTTGGATTTAGCATCGATTACCATTAAACTTCCCGTAAATAATTTAGAACAATCAGGAATTTATTATTTTATTCTCAAACAATTGGCCTGGGCAGATATCGCTTTGCAAGAGGTTATTTCTACTACAAATGAAATGACGATAGTTGTAAAAGAAAAAGATATTAATGAAACTTTTGGAATTCTTATGAATTTAAAATCAGCTTAATTCCGCTTTCAATCAATGTCTAAAAAAGACCCTTATGCAGCATTAAGAATAAGAGAATTTAATATTTTTTTAGTCGTTCGCTTTGCATTAATTTTTGGATGGTCCATGCAGTTTATTGTCATTGAGTGGAAGGTGTATGAACTTACAGGAGATCCTTTGTACTTAGGTTTAATTGGGTTAATGGAAATTATTCCAGCCCTATCTATGGCCTTATTCGCAGGTCACATTGTAGATCAGCAAGAAAAAAGAAATTTACTAGCCCTTTGTATTGCAGCCTTTTCTTTGATTAGTTTTGGATTGTTCTGGATTACTTCCGAAAGTATAAGTCAGTCATTATCTACACAAACCCTATTATATATTATTTACGCGTTGGTTTTCTTTGGCGGTTTTTTACGCGCCTTTTTTGGGCCAATTATTTTCTCATTGGTGGCTCTAATCGTGCCTAAGAAAATCTATCCAAATGCCGCAACTTGGAATAGTTCATTATGGCAAATGGCACGTGTTTTAGGGGTTGCTTTTGCAGGGTTTTCAATCAATTGGATTGGGGTACATGGGTCTTTGAGTATTATTTTTGCTTTAGTTTCCTTTTCCTTTTTTGTTTTATTTAAAATAAAAAGAAAACCAATTTTAAACCCTAAAATTGGAGAGCCCGTTTTACAAAGTTTAAAAGAAGGTGTCAATTTTGTTTTTAAAACAAAAGCGATTTTAGGCGCTTTAACTTTAGATATGTTTTCTGTTTTATTTGGAGGCGCCATTGCTTTATTGGCCATTTTTGCAGAAGATATTTTAAAAGTAGGCCCTCAAGGTTTTGGTATATTGGTGGCTGCACCTTCTGTCGGTTCTTTTTTAACCATGTTGGTAACTGCCTACATTCCAATTAGTAAAAACGCCGGTATGAAACTCCTCCTC
>Ga0209603_1005247_pt1 | contig 10467 bp, 7 predicted proteins | sample COGITO_mtgs_1206_FD_184812 | JGI IMG/M metagenome (GOLD analysis project Ga0209603, IMG submission 184812) | Pelagic marine microbial communities from North Sea - COGITO_mtgs_120607 (SPAdes) (version 2) | ecosystem: Environmental > Aquatic > Marine > Epipelagic ... | reverse complement strand
TTTTTTTTTTTTTTTTTAAACAAGTATGGGTTTATTTTAAACAAAGTATATTTGTGTAATTCTTTTTTAACATTAATATTAAAAATTCTATATGAAAATCATAAAAGCCACTTTAGTTATCTTCTTCTTTTGTTCTTTTTCTGTGGTTTACGGCCAAAATAAAAAAACTTCTTTTTTAGTAAATGGTAAGTGTGAGATGTGCGAAGAAAGAATAGAAAAAGCTTTAGACATAAAAGGAGTAAATTTTGCTTCTTGGAACGTTGAAACAAAAATGTGCAATGTTACATTTAATCAAAAAAAGATAACTGAAAAAGAAATACATAAAATATTAGCTGAAGTAGGTCATGACACCCCACTTTGTAAAGCGTCTGATGAGGCTTATAACGGGTTACATCGTTGTTGTCATTATACTAGAGTAGATAGTTTAAAATGAAAAAAACCTTATGCTTTCTTTTACTTTTCCACCTTTTCAGTATTAAAGGGCAAGAGAGTACAAAAAAAAATATTTCAGGACGTGTTTTTGAGTTAATTAGTGATGATAGTCTTTCTCCTGTTCCTGGTGTAAATGTAAGGTATTTAGGTTCAAATGAAGGAACCGCCACAGATGTAAATGGCTATTTTAAATTATCAAAAAACAAAAAGCAAAACACACTAATTTTTAGCCACATTGGATATCAAGTAGATACGCTGGAATATGTTTATAATAAAGACATAAACCTTGTATTAAAAGAAGGTAAAATTTTAAAAGATATAATTGTAGAGCATAAAAAAGGTAGCTATACTTTTTCAAAAATAGATCCCAGAAATGCTGTAATAATTGGACAAGATGAGTTAAGAAAAGCAGCCTGCTGTAATTTGGCAGAAAGTTTTGAGACCAATCCATCAATTGATGCGACATTTACAGATGCAATTACTGGAACAAAACAAATTCAAATGATGGGATTATCTGGTAAGTATGTTCAAATGCTTTCTGGAAATATTCCTATAATAAGAGGCATTTCAATTTTAAATGGGTTAAAGCAAATACCAGGATCATTTATCCATGAAATAGCTGTTTCGAAGGGTTCCGGATCTGTGCTAAACGGGTATGAAAGTATGGTGGGCCAAATAAACATAAATTTAAAACAGCCCGATAATGCAGAGAAACTTCATTTAAATGTTTATTTAAATCAAGGCGGAAGAAGCGAGTATAATGCTTTTTACTCAAAGAAATTAAGCAATAAGTGGTCTACTACACTGCTAGCTCATTTTGAAGACCAGCAAAGAATTAACGACAGAAATAAGGACGGATTCTTAGACAACCCCCTAAGAAATGATTATATTTTTCATAATCAGTGGAATTATCGCTCTAAACTTATCCATATGGAGCTAGGGTTAAACTGGGTGATAAGTAACCTAGAGTCTGGTAAGAAACAAAAATGGTTTGATCCTGCAATACCGGTAATTTTACCTGATTATGGAGTAGATATGACTACCAATAAAATAAATGGGTTTGCTAAAATTGGATATCTCTTTCCAAATGATAATTTTAAAAGTTTAGCTCTTCAATTAAGTAGCACTTATAATAAACAAAATTCAATAATAGGGTTAACAGATTATACAGGATCTCAATTTAGCGGCTATGCCAACTTAATATATCAACAAGAAGTGGGCCAAAATAAAGAAGAAAATTATTTTAAGCTTGGTGCAAGTTGTCAGCTAGATAGTGTTAATGAAAACGTTCAGTCTTATAAAGTTCACCCCCCAATAAATCGCTTTTTAGAAATAGTTCCAGGAGTTTTTGGAGAGTTTACCCACAATAGTGAAAAAATTGGTCTTATTGCTGGTTTAAGAGTAGACCACACCTCTTTTTATAATAAGTGTTTTTTGACCCCCCGTCTTCATTTTAGATATTCACCAAATACAGATTTAGCATTTAAGCTGATGGCGGGAAGTGGAAGAAGAACCCCATTTATGCTCATGGAAAACATCGGTTATATGGCTAGCTCAAGAAACTGGATAATTGATGATAATGTGTATGGAATACAGGGTCTTATGGATGATGTTGATCAAGAATATTCTTGGAATTTAGGTTTGGCCATAGTCAAAGAATTTACTTTTTTAAACCGAGATGGCGTATTAACCCTAGATGCTTATCATACAGGTTTTGTAAATCAGCTTGTTGTAGACCTTTATCAGTCTGCAAGAGAACTACATTTTTATGTGCTTAACGGAAAATCGTACTCTAACTCTTTTCAATCAGAAATTAATTATTCTGTAAACCGTAGACTAGATATACGTGCAGCTTACAGATTTTTAGACGTACAAACAAAATATAAAAGTGGGCAAATAGAAAAACCACTGCTATCCAAACATCGAGGATTTTTAAATATTGTTTATTCTACAAGAAAAACAAAAAACAGGCAATGGAAAATAGATTTAACCACCCAGTGGATAGGAAGCCAACGTATTCCCTTCACGGGTGACAACGATATTGAATTTCAGCTAGCGCAAAGAAGCGAAGGCTACTTACTTATAAACACACAGCTCACAAGAATATTTGGAAAAAAATTAGATGCTTATATCGGAGTTGAAAATGCTTCAAACTATAGGCAAACCAATCCAATATTATCATCTGAAAATCCTTATGGCGAACATTTTGACAGCTCTTTAATATGGGCCCCTATTTTCGGTAGAATGATTTATTTAGGGTTCCGATTTACCTTACAGGATTAAATGGTATGACCTCAAAAGAAAACCCTTTTTCTTTTAACTTTTTTATTGTTTTTAAAAGTGCAGAAAGTGTTTTTTCTTTGCATTTATTATTGTCGTGAAAGACGATAATGCTTCCGTTTGAAACGTTTTTAATAACATTGTTTATAACCGCTTTTTCTTCTAGTTTTTCATCAAAATCTCCACTTAAAACATCCCACATTACAAGTTTATACTTTTTTAGAATTTTGTATAAACTATAAAAATTAAATCTCCCAAAAGGCGGCCTAAATAAATTACTATTTATGTATTCACTTGCCTCGTTTATGTTTTTTAAATAACTCTTTTTTCTGGTTCTCCATCCATTAACGTGGGTCATGCTATGATTTCCTATACTGTGGCCTTTTTTCAATATTTTATTTGCTAATTCGGGATTCTTTTTCACGTTTTTTCCAATACAAAAAAAAGTGGCTCGTACTTTTTCTTCTTCTAAAATGGTTAAAATACTATCTGTAACACTGGTACTCGGCCCGTCATCAAAAGTTAGAAAAACCTTTTGTTCGTTCTCTGCAAAATTCCAAACTAGTTGCGGAAATAATACTTTAAATATAGTCGGTGTTTTGACCCAATAGCGCATTAGTTAGCTCCACCACCCCAAAGTTGGGTGTAATAAACAGGGAATTTTTGCTGGTTACCGAAAAATGCACTTTTTTCTCGGTAATTATTAATAAATATTTCTTTTACCAAGGCGCATGTTTCATCATACGAGGTCCCTTTCAAAACTCCTTTATTAGCAAAAGAAACTAAGCCATTTTCGTTGTTATTATCTGGCTCAAACATTTGATTTCTATCCATTCCTTCTAAAGAAGCTTCTCTCAACATTTCAACATTAAATAACGCTTTACCTAGCTCATTCCAGACATAGTTTAGGTGTTTTTTATCCATTGACGCAAAATACTTTAGTCTTTGCAACTGCAAATCAGCTAGAATTTTACCTGTCTTATTGCCCTTTAGGGTGTCCCCTGCTTCAAAGTAGTTGGAACACAAATAATAACAAATATCATCGGCCGGAACCTGTTCGTTTTCTACTGGCATTTCTTCAAAACATAAATCCAGTACTTCTACAGCTTCGTCATACCTGTTTTCAGCAATTAATTGATCGCTTAATTTCATCATTTGAAGTCTAAGGTTTTGTACCATTCTCATAGTGTAGTAATCTACCAATACTCCTTCACCTTTCATGTTACCCCAGATAAAACCAACGGTGTCTTTTAAGCCTTCTTTTTTATTTAAAATATACTCCCCTCTAAGAAGTTGCACCATTTTATCGATGTTATTCCCTCCGCTTCCTCCATATTCAACAGGTGAAAGTTTGTAGGTAAGTCCTTCAGAATACATGTATTTCTGTAGTCTTCTATTAGCCTGCATACCCATAACGCTTGCAAAGTATATAGGCCTGTCCCATTGGTAGTTTGCTAGCAAACTAAGTACTGCCAAGTCTGCTTTGTACAGCATACTTCCTTTTAATGTCCATTTTAGAACGCTTTTATATTTTGGATTTTTTAAATCATTCGTATCTATTATTTTGTGTTTAATAGCGTTTTCTTGATTTACCTCTAAATAAAGATTGTTGAAATTAAGAAAGGACTCTTTATTACAAGAAAAACTTTGAAACTTCTTATTTCTATCGTCGCTAATGAAATCTATGGCTTCTTGTGCAGAATACCATTTTTGAGGCCAACTGCTTATTGCTTTATCACTAGCGCTAACCAATTGGTTAATTTGTGAAAAAGTATTGTTAGAGCCTGCTTTAGACAATAGCTCCTTGGCTTTTTTTACATATGTTTGATCATTAAAGCTGGTTTGAATAGTAGCTAGTGTTTTCTTGCTAAGTTCCTTTGATTTATAGTTTTTGTCGTCTTGTTTTAATGCTAAAGCAACATCACTCAGCCAATAAGACTGTTGAACTAATTTTAATACCTCTGAACTATTAGTGGTAGATGTAATTTGAGATAAAGAAGCTTTTAATTTACTAAGCTTATCCTGCACTTTTACCCTTTGTGAATTGGCTTTAAATTTAGTGTTATCATTGCTGCTTACAAGAACATAATCTCTACTACCACTTCTGTAAACAGATTCTCTCATTTTTATAGGCAAAGGATCGGACTCGTAAGCTCTTTTCTTCATTTGGTTGATGTGCCAGTCGGTACTTAATAAAGACATATTAGCAACTCTAACATCTGTTCTAACCCCCTCTACTTCTTGAATATACCAAAGTGGGAATGTATCGTTATCTCCATTTGTGAAAAGAATAGCGTTGTAATCACATGAGTTTAAATAATTAGCAGCAAAATCTCTAGCTGTTGAGCGGTTTGACCTGTTGTGATCATCCCAATTATTATACGCCAGTGTGCTTGGGACAAATACCCCAAGTATTATAGGCACTATTGGCACTAAAATACTGGTCTTAAATTTATTACCAAGAAAATACATTAACGTAAGTAACGTTAAGGATACTGCTGTGATATATGTAAGACTTATTCCTAATGTTGTGCCATTTCCGGATAATGATTGTATAACTAATATGGCTAGGCTTCCTCCACCAGCATATGCAGCAACTTTTTTAAGTTGATTTATATTAGCGTTTCTTGCAAAGTCAAATAACGCCCATATTCCTAGTCCAATCCATATAGAAAAAGCATAAAAAGAAGCTGCGTAAGCATAATCTCTTTCTCTTGGTTCTGCTGGTTTTTGATTTAAGTAGATGACAATGGCGGCCCCTGTCAGAAAAAATAATAGGAAAACTACAAACCAACCCTTTGGACTTTTAAGCAAGTGAAAAATAAGTCCAAGGAGACCCAATATTAATGGCAACATATAGTATCGATTGTAACCTTTATTAAGTTTAATATCATCAGAGAGTGTTTCTTGTGGTCCTAGCCTAGCGTCGTCAATAAAGTCAAGACCGCTTAACCAGTTTCCTTCTAAAATTTTTCCTGCGCCTCCTGTTAATCCATAACCTTGAATGTCATTTTGTCTGCCAGAAAAATTCCACATAAAGTATCTCCAATACATCCAGCTCATTTGGTACTGAAACATAAATTGAAAATTTTCTGAAAAAGAAGGCAAAAAGAGCCCATCTTTAGAAATGTCTGTTGCAATTTCTCTAAAATATTTTCTATTGTTGTCTGGAACTCCTGCGTTATTTGCGTAGTTCATCAAGGCTTGGTATTGTTGAGAGCGATCTGTATAGCTTTGCTGAAGCATTTTATTTATTTGGCCTAAAGCGGGAAGAGGTTTGTTGGTATTTCCCTGATAACCTGACCATACTTTATACTTACTCCCTTCGCCTTGCCTATACATTCTAGGTAGAAGTGTCGTGTATTCTGCTAGATATTTTTTGTCTCCTCTTTTCCCCTTTAAATTGTTTATGTATTCTTTTTTAATTTTAGAGTCAAAGTTTAATACGCTTGGTAGTTGAAGCCGTGAAAGTTTTTTGTTAATAGTGTCGCACTGCTGCTTAAATTCATTTAAACCCCATTCGTTAGTGAATGAAAACTCTTTTTCTATTAAAGAAAACCTAAACTTATTTTTTTCTTTACTCTTGAAATACCTTATGTGAAGGTTAAGTGGTAAAATAAGGTTTCTAATAGCGCTTGTGTCTGATGATGTTACTTCTTGTGCGCTGGCTTTTGCGGTTAGAGAAAAAACCTTCATAAATCCACTTTTGTCTGGACCTAAATGTTCTTCTTTACAGTCAGAATAAGCAGGTGAGTTCCAATACTGGCCAGATAAGATAGGCCAAGAACCGTATTGCTCTCTCTTTAAGTAAGAATGCAATTGAGATAATGTTTCTGGATTGTTCTCATCCAGAGGAGGGTTAGCGTTAGATCTTACCAAAATCATTACAAATGAAGAATAACCCATTAGAACTAAAGCAATAGATAATATAGCGGTGTTAGCAAGAGTTTTACCGTTTTTACTAGTCCAAGCAAGTCCTGCATAAATCAACATAATTAAGATGGCTAAAAAGAAAAAAGCCCCGCTATTGAACGGAAGGCCAAAACTATTTGTGAAAAGCCGCTCAAAAAAGTCAGCAACAGAAACTGTTGTTGGTATTATAACGCTTTGAATAAGTCCTAAAATTAATAATGACATAGCTCCTGCAATAAAAAAAGATTTCCACTTGAATTGATATTTTTTAAAATAAACAACAAATACAATTGCTGGAATCGCTAAAAGATTCAATAAGTGAACCCCAATAGAAAGGCCAATCATGTAACATATAAAAAGTATCCATCTGTTAGGATGTGTTGCAGCTGTATTATCTTCTAAAGACGTGTAGTGGTCGTCTTCAACATCCCATTTTAAGATAGCCCAAAAAACTATTGCTGTAAAAAAAGATGACATCGCATAAACTTCACCTTCTACAGCAGAAAACCAAAAAGAGTCTGTAAATGTATAACTGAGAGCCCCAATTGCACCTGCTCCTAAAATAGCAATGGACGCGTTTTTATCTAAATCACCATTAAGTGTGGCCATTTTTTTTGCTAGCATTGTAATAGACCAAAAGAGGAAAAGGATGCTAAAAGAACTACTTAAAGCAGACATGGAATTAATCATCATGGCGGCATTTTCTGGGCTTGCAAAGGCAGAAAAAAGTCTACCCAACATCATGAAAAAGGGTGCTCCTGGAGGATGGCCTACCTCTAATTTATTTGCTGTTGTTATATATTCTCCACAATCCCAAAGACTTGTCGTTTGTTCCATGGTAGATAAGTAGACAAAGGTGGCTATAGCAAAAACAATCCAACCCGTGATGTTATTTAATTTTTTATAATTCATGTGAAAATATGAAAAGCGAAAATAGGAAATTCCTTCTATAATTTACATTAAAACAGCTATTTTAAAGTAAGTATCGATATTCCTTAGAAAAAATATTTGGTAGGATAGAAAATAGAAAGTAAATTCGCGTCAAATTGTCCCATGGTGTAACTGGCAACACGTCTGTTTTTGGTACAGAAGAGTCTAGGTTCGATCCCTAGTGGGACAACTCTTAAGATATAAGTCATTTTAATAAGTGGCAATACAAGTGTCGACAGAGAGTCATTTTCATAGAATTTGACTCTTTTTTTTATCCTTTATTTAACTCTAGTTTAATTTATCTTGGTTTTAGTCCCATTTAACTTATTCTTTTTTAAACAGATAAAAGTTTATGCAAAAACCAATTATTGCGGTGCTTATAACAATTGGAATTACTAAAGAGTGTAAATCATTTACACAAACGAATGAACTCAAGGCTAATCCAAAAAAAACTCTATTAATTACTGTTTTCAAAGAATGGTAAGTTCGAATATTATTATTCCCCTTATAGCCAGTTTTAAATCTTCTATCGCTTTGTCTAGTATCTATTTGAAGTGAGGCAATAATATAATACAATCCAAATAGCCCACATACCGTCAAAATTATTAGGTACAAAAAAATATTTAAGAAATCGAAAATAAATTGGACAAATAATAGATTGATAATGAAAATAACAATTGATAGTATAGTGATTGTTTTGGTGTCAAATGAATCAACTCTATCGTCGAGTGTTAAAAAAAATTCTATCATTTTATAAGTTTTATACCATTAAAGTAAGAAAAGTTGAGTTAATTAAGGAAAGCTCTAGATATTCTATTTTATCTAATATTTAGCTGCCGCCCCAAGAATCTTGAAAGAAAATACCAACACCAAGTTCAGCCCATAGATATAAGATGATTATAATAATTGTAAATACTATAAGTTGTTTCTTCTTTATCTTCATAAAGATAAAGTTAAGTTAGCAAAGGGAGATTAAAAAGCTTATTTGTGTTTCACCTTAGTGTTTTTACCATTTATCCACCAAGTTTCACCTGTTTGCATATTTACCATATAAGCTCCATATCCACCACTAGCTGGAGCGACAATATTAAATTTATTTTCACAACATTCATTAATTGTCATTGGTGCACTATTAGAGCTTGATATTAGACTTACAAAACCAAATATTGCCAATGCTAATATTATTGAATTTTTAATTGTGTCTTTCATAGTTTTAATTTTAGTGAACTATGTATTTAGAAAAAAGTTGACTTAGTTAAGATAGCAAAGGAAGGTTGGTTGTTGATAATCTCACACTTTACCATTGTAAGGCAGAAATTAAAGCAATTAAAAATATTATTGTTCCAATTATTAAGCAGGAAATAAAATTTGAAATTCTAAAATTTCTTTTTACTTTTTTGTCCTGCTCTGCAATATTTATTTTATTGTATTTTATTTTAATGAAAACCAAAAAACTAAGTAATACACCAACTGTAAAGGAAACAAATCCTAATAGCAATAAAGCAGTTATGATATAATAAACTATTTCTGGTAATGTAAAGTTAAAGTCTGTAGTAGTAATACCATAAATAATTGATGTTGTAAAGAATGTTAAGAGTAATCGAATAGAAATTTTAGAAAGCTTTGCAACCTCACTTACGTTGCTCTTTAATTTCTTATCCAGAGTTAAGTTAAGCTTCTCTAATAAAGTGTTTTTCTTTTTTATACTATCATTTCTAATAAGAATGTTTTTTATGTTTTTATGTTTTTCTAACTCTAACTGTTGATTTATAATTATGTCTTCTTTCAATTCTTCATTGGACGCTAATATTTGTTCTATTACTGGAAGCACCTTCTTTGATTGATAATATGAGTCATTTAAAATTTCATTTTTGGAATTAGTAACTGGTAGCTCGCTATCCACATTATTTTCTGTATAATTAATGTCCCACTTTTTTATATGTTTTTTTTCAGTGATTTTTTTTTCAGTAATACAACTTGAAAATATTGTTGCTAATAAAGTGTAAATAATAATCTTTTTCACACCATAAATATGACAAAAAATTATAAATAATCTTTTATATTTTATTTAAAAAAGGAGCTTGAAAAGGTCGTTAATTTTCACTAATCAAAGTAATATTTGATATAATAAACGGATATATAATAAGATACCTAACTAACAAAAGTGGACTTAGTTAAGAAAGCAAAGGGAGGGTTATTCTATAATTACTTTCACTTCTTCAACTCTGTCTCCATAAGCTACTTTAAGAATGTAGATTCCATTTGAATAATCTCTTATACTAAAATTAGTGCTATTAGTGGTTTTCAAAATCTTTCCATTGAAGTCATAGAGCTTTGCTTCAAAGCTTCCATTATAGTTCTCTATTTCTATTTGAATGAGAGTGTTAGTTGGGTTAGGGTGAATTTTTAAGTTCGAAGATAATTCTTCTTTAGAAACACCAACGCTATAGTCCCATATTAAACCCACATATTCTGGATGGTCAATAAATGGGTTTCTATTGTTCTGGAAATTGTAATAGATTATATTGTTTCTCTTACGTTCCCAATCGTCCACAGAATCTTCATTGTGCCATTGAATTAATGTGTTTAATTTTGCATAAACGGGGTCAGAAGTGTTATTATCTACTGGTAAATAATCTATTAATTCTAAATCTGGCTCTCCATTATTTCCTTCATATCTTGTAGCCATATAGAAAACCATTCTTGCAACATCTCCTTTAACTTCATCTCTTGGTTGCCAAACCCAATTGTTTAAACTTGTAAAACACCCCGTATAATTTCCATTATCTAAATATGGACTAGAGCAGGTGTCAAACCAACGGTTATTCTTAGCTGAATTGACAGAGGGGTCTGCAGGTCTTAAATGATGAACATCTGTTCCCGCTCCTCTTGATGTTCCAAATGCCCCATGTG
>Ga0209603_1005245_pt1 | contig 10468 bp, 4 predicted proteins | sample COGITO_mtgs_1206_FD_184812 | JGI IMG/M metagenome (GOLD analysis project Ga0209603, IMG submission 184812) | Pelagic marine microbial communities from North Sea - COGITO_mtgs_120607 (SPAdes) (version 2) | ecosystem: Environmental > Aquatic > Marine > Epipelagic ... | reverse complement strand
GTATGCTATTTCAGCATTTAAATTTAATGCTGTAGACTTCCTTTTAAAACCAATTGACCCAAAGGATCTTTTGGTCACTTTTGAGAAAATTAAAGATAGCTTCAAAAACAATCATTTTACAACATCTTCACAAATCAACTCAGTTAAGAGCTCTATTGGTTCTAAAATAACAGATTATAATTTTATAGCGATCCCATCAACTAAAAAAATTGACTTTGTACGTATTGATGATATTTTATATTTAGAATCTGATGGGAGATATACCACAATTCACCTTGTGGATAAGTCTACACTTTTTGTGTCTAAAAACATTGGAGAATACGAGAAATTACTATCCACAAGTTATTTTTTTCGCATTCACAAAAAGTATTTGATTAACCTTAAATACATTATAAACATCAATAACTCGGACGGCAGTAATTGTGAGTTAGTTGGTAAGCTCATGCTTCCAGTGGCCAAACGCCGAAAAGAAGATTTAGTTTCTTTTTTGAACATTAGATAGTTTTTTTGTTTCGAGCTCCATTAATAGCATTCTAATTTTTACACTATATTTGAAAATCATTAATGAATTATATTCATTAATGCACATCAGTGTTTATTTTAACTTCTACCTATTTTGAAGAATTCTATTTTTATGAGAATAGCCTATATTGTTTCAATTTTACTAAGCTTCTTACATTTAACGGCTCAAGAACACCCTCCTTTAATGGCTTATACGCCAGACGTATACGGGGCTCAAAATCAAAATTGGGGAATATCTCAGACCTCTGACCAAACTATGTATTTCGCAAATAACTCAGGACTCTTAGAGTACGACGGCGTAAACTGGAGTTTGTATCCTGTCCCCGGAGGTTCTATTGTTAGATCTGTTAAAGCAGTTGGCAATGATGTGTATTCTGGAAGTTATATGGATTTCGGAGTTTGGAAAAAAAACAATAAGAACGTTTTAGAGTATACATCACTAGTACAAAAACTAGGGATTGAATTAACAGATGATGAACAGTTTTGGAAAATAATAAAACTAGACGAATGGCTTGTTTTTCATTCATTTTCACGAATTTATTTGGTTAATGAAGTTACAAACGAATTTTCTTTTATTGAATCCGATGATCAGATTACAAATATTTTTGTTGTTAATGGAGTCTTGTTTTTCAATAAAAAAAATGAAGGCATTTTTAAGTTTGTGAATGGTGCCACAGAGCTTGTTAGTAAGGACGCGAACTTAATAGCTAATAATCTAGTGGGTGCTTTTGATTTAAATGGACGTTTGCTTATAATAACAGCTTCAAACGGTTTTTATTTTTTAGATAATGGATCGTTAATTCCATGGAAAATTGATGCTTCTATTAATTTAAGTTCCCTTTCAATTTACAGTGCAACTAAATTAAATGATAACAGCATCATTCTTGGGACTGTTTCTAATGGATATTTTCATTTAAATTCTAATGGACTGTTAAAATATGATTTAAATTTTGAAAAAGGATTAAGCAATAATACTGTTTTATCTGTTTTTGAAGACCAGCAAAATAATTTATGGTTGGGCCTTGATATTGGAATTAGTTTTATTAATTTATCAACACAGTTTACGGTTTATAATGATACTAAAGGCACCATAGGTTCTGTTTATTCCTCTGTCGTACAAGATGGCTATTTATATTTGGGAACCAATCAAGGTTTGTTTTATAAGCCTAGGCAATCTGACTCTGATTTTGTGTTTGTGCCCGGCACCAAAGGTCAGGTTTGGAGTCTTAAAGTCATTGATGATTTAGTTTTCTGCGGACATCATTTAGGGACAATGATCATAAAAGATCAGAAAGTACAATATACAATTTTTGATTCTCCAGGTACCTGGGATTTTAAACCGTTAGCGAATGATCCAACTATTATTTTACAAGGTAATTACTCTGGATTAAGTTTATTAGAATATTCTTCTGGCCAATGGAATTTTAGAAATAAAATTGAAGGCTTTGATTTGTCTACTCGATTTTATGAGCAAAAGCAAAACAAAATATTTGTAAATCACGAGCTTAGGGGGCTTTATGAGCTCGAACTTTCGGATGATTTATTTTCTGTTTCAAACGTATCTAGTGTCTCCACAGTAATAAAAGGTGCTGGATCAAATATTTTAAACTTCTCCAATAATCTGTATTATACATCTTCTGAAGGGGTTTATAAATATGACGACACTCAGCAAGATTTTGTTAGTTCAGAGTCATTTAACAGCCTTTTGAATAGCTTTTCATTGCGATCAACGTTAATGGATGTAAAGGGTTCAGATGATCTTAAGTGGTGCTTTGCTGATGAAAGTATATTAATCATCAGTACTGGTAGTATCACAAAGATTCCGAAACCCGAAATAATTCCTGTATCACTAGATAACTTTAAAAAATTAGCTCAGGGGTTTGAAAATTTAACTAAGATTGGGGTAGAGGAGTATCTTTTGGGTTCATCAAATGGCTATTTTATATTTAATTCAAATACTTCAAAACCTAACCATCTTTACAGTATTAAGTTAAACTCTGTTGAGGTTAATAAGGTCAATGAAGATAGATTCAAACTAGATTTAAAGTCTGACAAAAGCTTAGACTATGACGTTAACAGTCTTTTCTTTAGCTATACCATCCCTCACTATGACAATATCGTTATCAAAAACTACTCATACAAACTTGAAGGATGGTCAACGCAATGGTCTGACTGGACTCAAGATAGTTACCAAGTGTTTAAAAACCTACCCTATGGTAGTTATCGATTTAAAGTTAAAGGAAGAACAGGTGTCACAGAGACCACAAACACTAGCTCGTTTTCTTTTGTGGTTAATAGGCCCTGGCACCTCTCCAACCTAGCTATTGTTATTTACATATCTTTTATTATTCTATTGTGGGTTTTTATTCACAATAGTTACAAAAGATATTATAAGAAACAGCAACTCAAAGTGCTCAAAAAATCTCAAGAAGATCTAGCCCTAAAAGAATTAGAATCTTCTAAGCAGTTAATGCAGTTAAATAATGAGAAATTAAAATTAGATATTGAGAGTAAAAATCGAGAACTTGCCGTCTCAACAATGAGTCTAATTAAAAAGAATGAGTTCCTTAACGGAATTAAGAATGAACTTAAAGAGAAGGAGTCTAAAGGACAGGATCTAAAAAAGGTAATTAAGATTATTGATAAAAACCTAAATAATACTGATGACTGGAAACTTTTTGAGGAAGCTTTTAATAATGCGGATAAAGACTTTCTTAAACATATTAAATCGTTACATCCAAGCCTTACCCCCAACGACCTTAGGTTATGCGCTTATTTGAGGCTTAATTTAACGTCTAAAGAAATTGCACCATTACTAAATATCTCCTACAGAAGTGTAGAGGTTAAGCGATATCGTTTGCGAAAAAAGATGGATTTACCCCATGAGTCTAGCTTGACAAGCTATATATTAGAAGTATAGAAACACTACAACCCCTGTAGATAACTATACATCAGCACTACATTTAAATGATTGTGCTGTCTTACAAGCCCTTTAGTCTACTTCATTTTTCTTATCTACAACCTTATAAGTTGTCATTTTAATAATCGAAAACGATTTTTTTTATAATGTATATTTTTTGTTGCGGTTTTTTTTGAGGATTTAGCATATTCTTGTTATAGATTTATCAAAAACAATTAAACTAATATTTATGAAAAAAATATTTTATACCCTACTGGTTAGTTTGACATTTGCTACTACAGCGATGGCTCAAAATATTTCAGTGAGTGGAACAGTAAAATCTAGCGCGGATGGCCTTCCTTTAATAGGAGTCAATGTTATCGTCAAAAACACAAGCACAGGAGCGGTGTCTGATTTCGATGGTAACTTCACCATTTCAAATATTCAACCCAACGCTACATTAGTATTTACTTATGTAGGTTTTGAAACTTTAGAGCTTCCAGCTGCTACTGTCATGAATGTTGCCCTCGCAGAAGATAATGAGTCCTTAGACGAAATAGTCCTAATTGGATATGGATCAAAAAGCAGAAAAGACCTTACAGGTTCAGTTTCTATAGTAGGATCTGAAACAATTGAAAAACTGAAACCAGTTGATGTGTCTCAAGCGTTACAAGGGACTACAACGGGAGTTTCTGTATCCACTCAGTCAGGTTCGCCTGGTAGTGGATTCAAGTTTTTAATAAGAGGGGTAAGTAGTAATACTGATAACGACCCTCTATTGGTTGTTGATGGCTATATTGTATCTAGCTTCAACAGTCTTAACCCAGATGATATTGAAAGTCTTACTGTTTTAAAGGATGCCCAAGCTGCAATATATGGAGTTGAAGGTGCGAACGGTGTAATTTTAGTAACCACTAAAAAAGGAAAGAAAAATACGGCACCTCAAGTGTCTTATAACACTTACGCAGGAATTCAAGAAACAACAAAAAAGTTGTCTCTTTTAAATGCTTCCGAGTATGCGGCCCTAGTGAACGAAAGTTATGCTGCAAACGGTCAGGCACTTCCTTATTCAAATATAGCTGGACTTGGAGCTGGAACAAACTGGCAAGATGAGCTGTTTGATCAAGCACTAATGACTAATCATAATGTTAGCTTATCAGGCGGTACAGATAATGTCACCTATTATTTAGGGGCGACTCGCCTTGACCAAGACGGAATTATCGCTAGTGATAAATCTAATTATGTTAGAGATAATATTAAATTAAATTTGGGGATTGATGTGAATGATCGTTTAAAAGCCACTGTAAATTTAAACTACTTTTCAAACAAAAGAAAAACTATTAGTGAATCAGGGTTAGGGTCTGTCTTATTTAACTCGATTAGTTATTCTCCATTATTTGCTTTAGATCAAGAAGATGTTAATGGGATTTTTGGAAACGAAATTATAAATCCATTTTCTCAAATACGTGATACGTACAACTCTTACTTTGGAAGTAGTATTGAAGGAAACTTTCAGTTAGAATACAAGCTAACGGATGATTTTACCGTCACGTCTAGAATGGGTTTCAAAACATACAGCGACAAAGGCAAAACATTCTCTCCTATTGTTAATTACGGCGCAGGAAAAGTATTTAACACAGACCGAAGTACGGTAAACCAAAGTAGAAATCAATATGATTCTTATACATGGGATACGTTTGCAACCTATAAAAAATCGATTGCGGATAAACACAACGTTGAAGCTACAGTAGGAACTACCGTAATCAAAAACTGGGGGGATGGTTTGTTCGCCACAGGTTTTGATGTACCAAATAACTCATGGAATTTTGCTGATATCGCTCTAACTACAGGTACAAGTGATGCTAAAGAAAATGGATCATATACATATGATAATCGTTTGCTATCTTACTTTGGACGTCTTCAGTACGATTTTAAAGGAAAGTACTTATTGTCTGCAATGATTCGTAGAGATGGTTCTTCCGCATTTGCCAAAGACAATAGAATTGATTATTTCAAGTCTGTTACTGCAGGGTGGAAAATATCTGATGAAAATTTCTTAAAAGATAGTGAAGTTATTGACTTCTTAAAAATCCGTGGAAGTTATGGAACTTTAGGAAATCTTGTTGGAAATGACTTATATAGAGCAGCACTAAGCGGAGAAGCCACCTATGTTTTTGATGGTGCTTTAACCAACGGTATTGCTAACGGCCCTATTGCAAATGCAAATGCAAAGTGGGAAACTGCTGAAAAACTGGATATTGGTTTAGATGCTAAATTTTTTGGAAACAAATTAGAAATTGTTGCGGATTATTTCCTTGAAGACAGAATTGACTTATTAATTCCAGGCCTACCGGTTTCTGGGATTCTAGGAACAACAGCTCCGGGTTCAGGATCTCCAACTGTCAATGCAGGCACAACACGTTCTGAAGGATTAGAATTTTTAATTAATTACAGTGATAATATCACAGACGATCTATCATATAATGTAAGTTATAATGTAACAAAGATTGAAGGAACAGTTATCGACGTTAATGCGGATGTACCCTTAACAGGCGGTTCTTTTGGAGTTGGTCAACCGTTACCCCCATCAAGAATGGAAACAGGTCAGCCGATAGGCTATTTTTACGGTCTTCAAACAAATGGAATTTTCCAAACCCAAGCAGATGTTGATGCACATCCTTCTCAAGAGGGTCTGGGCTATGGAGCTGTTCCTGGAGATATTCGTTATGTAGATGTTAATGGAGATGGAGAAATTAATTCTGACGACAGAACATTTATCGGAAAACCTTTAGCCGATTATTATATGGGCTTTAACTTTTCAATTAATTACAAAGATTTTGATTTTAGCGCTTACACATATGCAGAAATCGGAAAGGACATGGTTCGTAACTACGAACGTGACCAGCCAAACGTAAACCGTTTAGATTATTACTTAGACCGTTGGACAGGACCAGGAACTAGTAATACTGTGCCTAGAGCAACAACTGGCGCCTCTACAAACAAATTATTTTCTGACTTTTATGTAGAAGACGCTTCATTTGTGCGTATTCAAAACATACAACTAGGCTATAGTTTACCTCAAGAGGCTCTAGAGAATATTGGGATGTCTAAAGTACGCCTTTACCTATCTGTAAATAACGCCTTTACTTTTACTGAGTACAAAGGATTTGATCCAGCAGCTACTGACGGAGCCGCTCTTGGGGGTGGTATTGATTATGGGTTCTATCCAACCGTTAGACAGTATATTTTTGGACTAAATATCTCATTTTAAACTAAAACACGATGAAAAACAACAAAAACATAATATCTGCAATTCTAGTGTTTACGCTAATTGCTACTGGAATTTACTCTTGTTCGGATGAATTCTTAGACGAAACTCAAAATTATAATATCGACTCAGAAACCTATTTTAATTCTGAAGATGATTATTACATGGCATTAATTGGGGTTTATGACTTGCTTCAAGCCTCTTACGTTAATGTGCTTTTAGGCGAAATTGCATCTGATAACACATTGTGTGGTGGCGAAAGTGCAACGGATGTTGTAGGCTTCCAACAAATAGACGACATGGGGCATACGGCTGTAAATAGCAATCTGAGAGATGTCTGGAGTTGGATGTTTGCCGGAGTGAATAGAGCTAACTACTTTTTAGAATTCCAAGATAAAACAAACTTTGAAGGCCGTAATGCAATGGTCGCAGAAGTACGTTTCCTTAGAGCTTATTACCATTTTGAATTAGTCAAATGGTTTGGAGCACTTCCAATAAAAAACTATGACGCTGCTTTACAAGGCGCTGGAACAAGATTTGTGCCAGGAGATGAACTTTCTATTGCTAGATCTTCCGTAGAACAAGTGTATGCGCTTATTGAAAGTGATTTAATGTTTGCAGTTCGTAACTTAGAGTATACTGCGCCTCAAGTAGGACGTGTTACTAAAGGGGCTGCTGAAGCATTGCTTGGAAAAGCGTACTTATACCAAGATAAATTTAGTGATGCTGCAACAGTATTGGACAATGTGATTAATAATGGACCTTATCAACTTGCTGCTACTTATGCAACTATGTTTGAAATCGAAGGTGAAAATAATGTGGAGTCTGTATTTGAGGTTCAGTATACCGATGCAGAAGGTGCTGGTTTTGGTTGTCTTCAATGTAGTGAAGGAAATGTTGCCGTTGGATTTAACGGAATTAGAAATCACACAGGTCCAACCTATGATTCTGGATATAGCTTTAATGTACCAACTCAAGAAGCAGTTGATGCTTTTGAAGCTGGAGATTCAAGAAAAGAGGTTTCTATTCTTGATATTGAAGCTTGGGCAACAGAAACTGGAGCCACCTTTGGAATAGGATATGAGCACACAGGGTATTACAATAGAAAATACCTTGCTCGCCAAGGCGATCAAAACATTGGCGATCAAAACTTAACAAACCCTAACAATTACAGATCAATTCGTTTTGCAGATGTATTGCTTATGGCTGCTGAAGCTAATAACAGAGGCGGTATTGATGACTCAAAAGCACAAACATACCTAAACTTGGTACGCACACGTGCATTTGGGACTAACGCTAATAATGTAACTGCCGCTGGATCTGAACTAACCGACGCTATCTATCATGAAAGACGTGTAGAGTTAGTAGGCGAAGGACATCGCTTCTTTGATCTTGTGAGAACCGGACAAGCACCATCTGAAATTGATGGCTTTCAAGCTGGTAAACATGAATTATTTCCAATTCCAATCCAAGAAATTCAATTCTCTAACGGAAACTGGAATCAAAATCCAAACTATTAAAAAATATAACTATGAAAATACTAAAATATATACTTAGTCTTTGTGTTGTTGTTCTGGCATTAACCACTTGCTCTGACGATGAAAAAGACTTAAATTTTATTTCAAATGTTGAGGCGCCCTCTGAATTAGCAATGCTTTTTCAAGTGACTCAAGATAATACAGGGTTAGTAACAATCACGCCAACTGCAGAAGGAGCTATTGGGTTTGATATTTATTTCGGAGATGACACTCCAGAGCCTGAAAACTTTAGTAACGGACAAAACACATCCCATACGTATGCGGAAGGGACCTACACAGTCACGGCTGTAGCCTACGGAGTTACAGGCTTAGAAACAACGTTTTCACAAGAGTTGGTAGTTTCATTTCAAGCTCCTGCCAATGTGGAATATACTATTGAAAACGACTCTGCTATGTCCAAGCAAGTTAACGTAACCGTTTCTGCTGATTTTGCAGTAAGTTTTGATGTGACTTCAGAAGGTCTAATAGCTTTACAAGATCCTTTAGTTTCTGCAAATATTGGAGATACTGCTGTATTAAATTTTGAAGAAGCTGGGATGTACACTATCACTATTGAGGTAATGGGTGCAGCTATAGAAACTTCAGTAGTTGTTATAGAAGACTTTGAAGTAACGGAAATCATAGCTCCTTTAACATCAGCGCCAACTCCTCCGTCAAGAGAAGCGGGTGATGTTGTCTCTTTGTACAGCGATGCATATAATAATATTAATTTATCTGAACTTAATCCTGGATGGGGACAAACAACAACCCTTACAGAGGTGCAAGTTGAAGGAAATAATACGTGGTTTTATAATGATTTAAACTATACAGGGATTGTAACTGATTATGGAAATGCAACTGATGTTTCAGCAATGGAATTTGTTCATTTTGACTATTGGACTCCAGACGCTACTGTTTTAGGACTTAAGTTAGTTAATACTTCTTATGCAGATGGAGATCCTTTAAAAGAAGACATTGAGTTTGCCGATCCTATCAGCCTTGGTGAGTGGGTAAGCGTAGATATTCCTTTAGCTGAATATACAACGGATGTTTCTGGTATTACACAACTATTATTTGATACGATAGGAAACAATGCAATTATTTATGTAGATAATTTATATTTTTATAAAGAAACACCAAATACTACCTCACAAACTATCGGTTTCGAAACAGGATTCGAACTTAGTTCCTTTGACGGTGGGGGTATTTCTATCGTTGCAAATCCAGATACAAATGGGAATAACTCAGCAATGGTGGCCGAAATGGTTAAAGGAACTGGCCAGGTATGGGCAGGGTCAAAAATATCTATTGGAACACCATTTGATATAACTTCGTCTTCAATAGTCACTGTAAAAGTATGGTCGCCGAGAGTTGGTTTAGATTTACTGATGAAGTTTGAAGACAATGTCCCATGGCCAAACAATACAGGCTCAGCTGAAATTACAGCAACTACGACTTTGGCTAACCAATGGGAAACCTTAACGTTTGACCACTCTGGAATTGACGAAAGTATAGATTGGTATAATATGGTTCTTATTATGGATAATGGAACTGAGGGAGACGGTTCGTCAAACTATACAATTTATTTAGACGATATTACGAGTACTCCTTTGTTAGATTTTGAACCAGAGTTTTCTGAACTAAGTTCTTTTGACGGTGGGGGTATTTCTGTCATTTCAAATCCAGATACAAATGGGAATAACTCAGCAATGGTGGCCGAAATGGTTAAAGGAACTGGCCAAGTATGGGCAGGGTCAAAAATATCTGTTGGAACACCATTTGATATAACTTCGTCTTCAATAGTCACTGTAAAAGTATGGTCGCCGAGAGTTGGTTTAGATTTACTGATGAAGTTTGAAGACAATGTCCCATGGCCAAACAATACAGGCTCAGCTGAAATTACAGCAACTACGACTTTGGCTAACCAATGGGAAACCTTAACGTTTGACCACTCTGGAATTGACGAAAGTATAGATTGGTATAATATGGTTCTTATTATGGACAATGGAACTGAGGGAGACGGTTCGTCAAACTATACAATTTATTTAGACGATATATCAATAAACTAATTTAAAATAATCATGAAAAATTTAAAATATTTTATCAGTTTATCTTTAAGCTTGCTGTTTTTTACAGCCTGTGAGGAAGATACTTATGAATTTGGCGATATTACAACACCTACTAACTTAGCAGTTACGGTTGATGTGGTTGGATTAGATGCCGAAAACCCTAACGGAGATGGTAGTGGAGTTGTAAACTTCA
>Ga0209603_1005243_pt1 | contig 10472 bp, 9 predicted proteins | sample COGITO_mtgs_1206_FD_184812 | JGI IMG/M metagenome (GOLD analysis project Ga0209603, IMG submission 184812) | Pelagic marine microbial communities from North Sea - COGITO_mtgs_120607 (SPAdes) (version 2) | ecosystem: Environmental > Aquatic > Marine > Epipelagic ... | reverse complement strand
CTCCGAAAAAGGTCTATCAGAAGAAACATTGCCCAGAGCAGGTAACGTTACCCGATTTATAGTCAAAGTATAATGATGCAAGGCATGATCGCAATCAGAATTTCGCATCGACCTAATAGGCAGGCTTTGCTCAGAGATCCCTGTATCTATTCTGAATTTTACTTCAACAAAAACAAGACGACGCCCTAGCTTCATAATAAGGTCGATTTCGCCAAACGGTGAGCGCTTCTGACGGCCGAGGCAATGATATCCTCTAAGGCTGTAATAAAGCCACGCTATTATTTCAGCCCACCGTCCGGCTCCTTCGGCTGCCTGACGTTGTTTCCTGCGGGGAGTGGATGAACGCGGTGGCATGGATAAAACCCTTCTAATCCCTTGCGGCGCTATCGTCCGGAGGGGTGGGCTATTTTTGCTGAACTGTTAAAGCAAGCTGATAAATATGACGTTTTTTTGCCCCTGTGAGCGCTTCGACTTGCTGTACCGCATCCCGAACTGAATGGGTTTCGAGGGCGTCTGAAAGAAGGGCAATAATGGCGTCATCCGAAACAGCATGATGAAACGCAGAGGCCCCTTCGACAAGAATGACGATTTCACCACGTGGCGGTGGTGCTGTCTGATATTTTTCTGCTAAAACAGTCAGGGGGGCACGCTCAATTTCTTCATGTAGCTTCGTAAGCTCGCGGGCAATAACACATAACCGCTCCCCATAGGCCTGCAACATCAAGTCAAGAGTTGTGGGCAGGCGGCGCGCACTTTCAAACCAGATTTGAGTCATATCAAGCTGGGCTGATGCTTCAAGAGCCTGAGCGGCTGCACTTTTTTTGGCTGGCACAAATCCCTGAAATGCAAATTTGTCACTTGGCAGCCCCGACATCGTCAGAGCTATAATTGGCGCTGTTGGGCCTGGAATAGAGGTCACGAATATGCCGCCTTCATGGCATGCTGCAACAAGCTTATAGCCTGGGTCTGAGATAAGCGGCGTTCCGGCATCACTCACCAAAACAACTTTTTTGCCGTTACTAAGGGCAGTAAGAAGTTTTGGGCGCATTTTTGCCCCATTATGGTCATGATACGGAAGTAGCTGAGCCTTTGTCAGGGTTCCTGTCAGGCTGAGAAGCTTGCGTGTCTGGCGGGTATCTTCGCAGGCGATAATATCTGCCTCGGCAAAAGCCTGAACGGCGCGCTGAGGTAGGTCGAGAAGATTTCCGATAGGTGTTGCAACGATGGTTAGCATCATTACACCAAGAGTGATTGAAGAAGATAAGGTTTCATGGCATCACTATATCTAGGTTGATGCGTCTGGCCTATAGCAGAACACTGTTTTTTAAATGGTAGACGATATGGTGAGGGCCGAAAGGTTAGATAATCTGAAGCTTAGAAATTTTATGGGCAAGAATATGGCACAGTATAATTACCGAGCACTTTTTACAGGCCTATTGATGGCAATTGTGTTTCTATCCGCCTGCCAGACTGATGACAAGCAAGCGTCATCTGGTACGAAAATAACGTCTGTAAAGGTTTTTCGCGTTCAAGCTGAACCCAAAGAGACCGTTTCTGTGCAAACAGATATCGTTGGTGACCTTATCACAAGCGTTGAAACACAGCAGACAGAAAGTCTTGAAGAGGCGACAGGCAATAGCGGCCCTAAAATAACCATTAGGCCAAATGAAGAGGTAAGCCTGATTCAGAAACAAATTCAGCCAAGTCTGCCAATGCCAAAAATAAGCCCTGCACTGGATGAAACATCGTCTGTGCTTGCTCAACAGGCACTTGATGCGGCTCTTGATTTATTGCGTAGCAAGCCAAATTCCGTGATTTCCAAGACAACGGCTGTCCAGGATTTACCGCCAGCTGTTCGTAATGATGGTGTAGTGCGTGTTGGGTTAATGCTGCCTTTGAGCGGCGATTATGCCGAACTTGGTCTAGATATCGCTGGCGGCATTGAAATGGCACTTTTCCAGACAGGCGAGCCCGATATAGAGCTTATCTACCTTGATACGAAAGGCGAAACATCTGCCTATCAAGCCGCGCTAGATGCTCAATCTAAAGCTGTCGACATTATCATTGGACCACTTTTTACCGCCTCCATTGAACAGAGTGCAGAAATTTTGGCACAGGCCGGTATCCCTGTGCTGTCAATGTCAAACAATCAGGATGCCGCGCAAACGGGCAGGTGGGTTATGAATTATCTTCCCGAACAGCAGATGGATAACCTTCTTGGCTACCTGGTTCAGGAAAATAAGATGCGGATTGGAATTCTGGCATCTGAAGATGTGTTTGGCTCTCGCATTTTGATGCATGCATTAAGCCGCTTGCAGGAATTAGCGATAAGCCCCGCGGCGCTGAGTATTCTGTCGCCCGATGTACTGGCAGATGAGCCGACCCTTAAAAGTAGGATAAAAGAGTTTAGCCGTTATGTTGCTCCTGAAGAAGGTGTGACTGATTTACCGCCGCCGCCTTATGATGCCATTATTCTTGCTGGTAACGCAGATTTTGTCCTGCGCGCAGCGCCAGTCCTTGCCTATTATGACCTTGGTCCATCACAGGTGACGTTTGTGGGAACAGACCTTTGGACCAGAAGTGATTTGCTTCGTGAGCCGTCTCTTCAGGGTAGTTTGATTGCGCGGGCGCAGATTCCCGAAGCCACAATCTTTGAAACATCATGGAAAGAGACGTTCAAAACAGGATCATCACCATTATCACGGCTTGGTTTTGATTCGATGGCCCTTATCACCGTCACGAAAAGAGCGCATGCGGCAAAAACATCTGACGATAACTCTCTGGATGTAGACTGGAAGGGCGGTCTTATTCAGGAACAAGGCTTTGCTGGATTTAGTGGAACCTTCAGATTACTGCCAGATGGGCGCAATTCCCGAAGTTATGATATTCATCTGTTACGTGATGGCCAGTTGATAAAAATGTAGTTACCCAAGAAGCTTGCAAAGCATATAATCAAGCCGCATGCGGCCAGCGAGGCTTGCCTTAAGGTAGCCGCCCTCTTCTATTAACCAGCCTTCTTCGCAAAAGCGGGCTTGCCAGTCCGCATCAAGACATAAAGCTGATGCCGGCGGCGCCATTTCGTGCGCTAAAAAAGGCGGGGTTAAGGGCATACCGCTCACTAGCCGTAATCCCATCATCCAATATTCTTCATACATGTCACGAGCAGTCTCAGTCCTATCCTCTTCGATAGCATGACCGTTTTGTGCAACATCATTCAGCCAGCCTTGCGGGCTACGGCGTAGTCTGAAATGGCGACGCTTTTGCTGGTCAGGATAGGTTATCCGGCCATGTGCGCCGGGGCCAACAGCAATCCAATTTCCGCTTCGCCAATAGGTCAGATTATGGCGTGCCTGATGGCGTGCTGCTGCATAATTTGAGACTTCATAAGCAGGCAATCCAGCTGCTGCTGTAATGTCTTCGGTCAGTTCATATAAATCAGCTACATGATCAGGTTCAGCTGTTAGGGTAGCGCCTGCGCGTGTGCGACTATGAAAGATCGTGCCTGGCTCAATAGTGAGCTGATAGGCTGAAAGATGTCGTATCCCAAAGCCGATAATGCGGGTTAGTTGCTCCTGCCATTCTGCTGCAGACTGTTCGGGGAGGCCATAAATAAGGTCTGCCGATACGCGCTCAAAAAGGCCTAATGCCTGCTCTAATGCTTTGCAGGCCTCATCTACTGAATGGGCACGCCCCAAAAAGGCAAGCCCCTTATTATCCAAGGATTGAATGCCGAGCGATAGCCGATTAATGCCAGCAGAGTGGAAGCTTTTCATTTGCTTCATTTCAGCTGAATTTGGATTTGCCTCTGCTGTAATTTCAATATTATCAGCAAAAGAAAACAGTGTAGCCGCTTTGTTAATTGCGGCAGACACGATCTGTGGCGGCATTAACGAGGGCGTCCCGCCGCCAAAAAAGATTGTATTAAGACGCACATTATCAGTTGATAATGTCTCGGCTGCGATCCCTGCCATATGATCAAGTTCATCGCACATGGAGCGAAGCCATGCTGCTTCATCCAGCTCACCTGCTACATGTGAATTAAAGTCACAATAAGGGCATTTAGACACACAAAAAGGCCAGTGAATATAAAGGCCGAGAGGTGCTGGCGCTGCGTTCGGGGCGGATGCCGGCGCTAGGCGGGAATCAGGCATTGTTCAAGCAACTGGGAGAAGGCATGTGCGCGGTGGCTCATGGCATGTTTATCCTGCGGCACCATTTCGCCGAAGGTGAGATCATAGCCTGTTGGCTGAAAAATGGGATCATAGCCAAAGCCATGTGAACCGCGCGGCGGAAAGACAGCTGTGCCAGACACGCGCCCTTCAAAGCTTTCAATATGACCATCAGGCCAGGCCAAAGACAGAACACATATAAAGGAGCAGCTCCTATCTGATGACCCTGTCATTAGCAATGCATCATTGACCCGTTTAATAGCCGCGCTGAAATCTTTTTTTGGACCCGCCCACCGCGCCGAATAAATGCCAGGCGCGCCGCCAAGAGCTGATACCGCCATGCCAGAATCATCTGAAAGCGCCGGCAGGCCAGATGCTTCAGCTGCAAGCCGTGCCTTTAGTTCAGCATTTTCAGTGAAGGTTTTTCCGGTTTCTTCTGGCTCTATCAGACCCAGCTCATCTGCCCCAACCACATCAATCCGAAGTGGTTTCAGCAAGGTACGTATTTCGGATACTTTGCCGGGATTATGGCTGGCTATAACCAGTTTTTCAGAGCGGCTGAATATGCGTGTCATCGTCTATCCTACCCTCTATTATGTGGTCCGTGGCACGTGAATGGATCTCACCTGATGGGCAAATAATTCTTCGCACCCTGAACGTGCTAGCCGGAGCATTGCAGTGAATTCTTCTTCACTAAACGGTGTTTCTTCGGCCGTTCCCTGTATCTCAACAATACCGTTAGATGAGGTAAGAACAAAATTTGCGTCTGTGCCAGCCGAGCTATCTTCGCTGTAATCAAGATCAAGAACAGGCTGCCCATTCACAATGCCGCAGGAAATAGCAGCAACCTGATCGCTGAGTGGCATCGTTTTAATATCACCGCTTAGAAGTAGTGTTTCGCAGGCTAGAGACAATGCCACCCACGCGCCTGTGATAGAAGCGGTTCGCGTACCACCATCAGCTTGAATCACATCACAATCGATTTTTATTTGCCGCTCTCCAAGCGCCTTCAGGTCAATAATAGCGCGCAAGGAACGTCCGATAAGGCGCTGAATTTCCTGTGTCCGGCCAGATTGTTTGCCTCTGGCTGCTTCTCTGTCCATCCGGCTATGAGTTGCGCGTGGCAGCATGCCATATTCAGCGGTCACCCAGCCTTTCTGGGTGTTCCGCAGGAAGCCTGGAACCTTATCTTCAATAGAGGCTGTGCATAAAACATGGGTATTGCCCATTTTTATCAGACAGGATCCTTCAGCATAGGGTGAGACATGTGGCTCTATCTTAACATCGCGCAATTGGTCACTTAATCGGCCGGAGGGCCGCGGGGCGTGTGTTTCGTGAGACATGATCATATTTCCTTTAATTGCGGATGAGATATAACGTGTAAAAATAGGCATCTAGCCAAAGATAGCTTTTGTATAAGACAAAACACGCTTCTGGCTTGTGTTTCAAGTTGTCTTTTCATCTGTTTGCATAGGCAGGGCGCAAATTTTTTGATATCACCAGAAGATAGGTTCTGTTCCCGTCTTTGGGAGGCAGCGTGGCGCGCTATTATTTCCGCCATTTGTGGGGCAAAATGACAGATTCTGTGCCAGAATTAACCCGCCGTAATCAGCATATCTTTGCTGAGATCGTAAAAAATTATCTAGAATCAGGCTCGCCTGTTGGCTCAGGCCTGATAGCCGCGCATCAGGATATTGATTTGTCATCTGCATCTGTGCGCGCAATTATGGCCGACCTTGAACAGACAGGGTTATTATTCTCACCTCACCCATCAGCAGGCCGCATACCGACCAGAGCGGGGTTGCGCTTATTTGTTGATGGCTTGATGGAAGTGGGCGGGGCTCTTTCCGAGGCAGAACATGCCTCTATTGACGGGCTTGCTGCGGCCCAAGGCCTCAGTGTGAAACAGCTTCTTGATAAGGCAAGCATGGCATTATCGGGCTTGTCAAAATGTGCCTCTCTTGTGCTAGCGCCAACTGAAGATCTCTGCGTCACCCATATAGAATTTGTGCCACTCCAGGATAAAAGAATGCTTGTCATTCTGGTCTTCACCAATGGGCAGGTAGAAAATAGGATGTTTGATCTGCCTGACGGCTTGCCAGCATCAGCAATGATAGAAGCCAGTAATTATATGAATGCCCATTATCTAGGAAAATCACTTTCCCAGATAAAAAATTCTGTTTATCAGGATATCTCACAGAGGCGTAAAGAGCTGGATGTTCTGGCATCGGGGCTTATTGAGCGCGGCCTTGCGAGCTGGTCAGATGGAGAGGGTAGTGATGACGCCTCTCTTATTCTTCATGGGCAGGCAAACCTGCTTGATGACATCAAGGCTATTGAGGATGTAGCCCAGCTAAAGCTGCTCTTTGACCGATTGGAAATGCATCGACATGCTGGTCAGCTAATGAATGCTGTTGAGGATGCTAACGGACTACGCATTTTTATTGGCTCCGACCATCAGCTTTTTTCCCAGACAGGATGTTCTATGGTGCTGTCACCCTATCGGGGGAGTGATAATCAGATTATCGGGGCTATCGGTGTTATCGGGCCACGGCATATGAATTATGCGAAAATTATCTCAATGGTTGATTATACCAGCGAGACTATTGCACGACTTTTGCGGTAAGCTCCTTGAGGAGCGTTTCAAGCTGTGATTTGTCTGGCAAGATGTTCAGAATCATATCAAGCCATGTTCTGTCAATAATGCCCTGTTGGGCCGCATCAATCAAAATAATGCTGATAACAAACCCTACCAAAAGTAACAGTAGAACACCCCCAAAACTGATTTTTTTGGGGCTCTTTTTAGGCTTAGCTTGGCTCGGAGTGTCTTCTGATGGTGTCTGTTGAGGGCTTGCAACAGATTGTGTCTCTGCGCTCTCTTCTATGCGTTGTTTTGCGGTATCCGACTCAGGCTCATCCAGAACAGTTTCAGGAGCTTCTTTATGCCGCGGAACAATAAGAGCATCATGACATTCAGGACAGTATAATGGGAAATTCTGGCTTTGCAGCTCATCCAATGCCTTGATGTCGATTTGAGAGACAAAGCTGCATTTCAAACAGCCTAATTCTATCAGCCGCGCCATTGGCAAAGGGCCAGATAAAACAGGCGCAAAATAATGCTGGTGACAATGATGACACGCGATCGGCCAGCCCCCCGTCTCAGAAAGGAGCTCTGGTACCATCCCAACCATGCGGCAGTGTGGACAGGCTAGTTTAATCATCTTTAGCACCCGTTACCTTCGAAGATTTTTTGCGGGCAGGCTTTGCCTTCGCCTCAGTTTTCTTGGTACTAGCTTTTGCAGGGGAAGTCTTTGTCTTGTGCTTTACTGACGCAGTCGTGTTATTCTGTGCCAGCTTTGCGGCTTTTTTCAGAGCTGATTTAGCGGCTGCGCGTTTTGATGCTGTTATAGTTTTATCAACGCTGCTGTTATCCTCAGCTGGTTTTGGCTTAACGCTTTCAGCTCTGTCAGGTGATGCTAGACGTTTATCAATGGCATTATCTATCTGTTCTTTTATGATGATAGCCAGTGCTGATGCGAGTTCTTTTGTCTGGGATGATATCTGCGATGCTTCGCTCATAGTTGGGCGAGTATCTGGCTTCTGCTCGTCAGTTTGACCTGCTGTCTCAACAGCATTTCTGATAGCAATAAAGGGGTCATCTGATGGCGCCCGGATGTTTTTATCGACGGGCTCATCTAGCGGCATACCGGATGCAGGAAGGGGGTCTGCCGGTTCTTTTTCTGCCCCCGGCCGTGATACCATTCCTGTTAATACGATACTCGTCATCAGGTCATTTTTACTGATTGAAGAGAGCGGAATGGATCCATCACCGCGATGCTTAGTTACATTATGGTTGCTGATAGCTGTTACAGGCAGGCTTCCGATAATCGGCAGCCGGGTAGCATCTTGGCTTTTAACTCTCACCGAGACTTCTAGAGGCCCTGACTGATTATCATGCCCCAGATTTTGACGGACCGGCTCATGACCTTCCAGAACATCAGCTTCACGATAGAGCGTTTCTATCTTGCCAAAAAGCGCGTCATCCTGAGCTATGTTAGCATTTTTATCTGTTTCTGACGTCATCACTATCTATTTCAGTTTTGCAGAAATATTGTATCTGCCAGTTTTTTCGCACAAACCATCTGCGGCACCAAGGACTGAGCCCTTCTTATAGCCTGTTTTTATTTTTTACAGAAAGAAGAGAATGATAAAACAGAGCAAATAGTAAAAAAAGTCTGAAAAAAACCTTTCAAACTCTTGGCATAGGCGAAGTGGCACCCCACTTAACGTCCTGAGATCCGGCTAAGGCCCAAAAATATTTTTCCCACTAGTTTGTCAGGACGTTGAATGACACAAGAAAACGACACGAATCAGCCAGCAGAAGATATTCCAGCCGAAAATATTGTAGAATCAGAGACACAGGCTGAAAATAGTCCCGAACTTACAACAGCGCCTGTAGATGGCGAGGATAACAGTTTGCCGGCTGATGATGCAGGCGGGGATGATGATATAGCCAACCTCGCTGCTGAACGCGATGAATTACGCGACCAGTTGCTTCGGACCCTCGCAGATAACGAAAATCTGCGTCGTCGCACAGAGCGCGAATTAACGGCAGCCAAGAAATATGGCGCTTTGGGGTTTGCCCGTGATTTAATGGCTTCCGTTGATAATCTAGATAAAGCAATTGACCTCATTCCTGAAAATAAGGATGAGCTAGATGAAACAGTGAAGAATATCCTCATCGGGGTCGAAATGACTGGCCGCGAAATTGCGTCTGTTTTAGAGCGGCATAATATTTCCAAAATTTCGCCTGACGGTGAAAAATTTGATTATAACCTTCATCAGGCAATGTTTGAGGTGCCATCTGATGAAGTAGAGCCTGGCTTTGTGATGCAGGTTGTGCAGTCTGGCTATCAGCTTCATGACAGATTGCTTCGTCCGGCAATGGTTGGTGTGTCCAAACCTGCTAGCCCGCCGCAAACGACTGAAGCGCCTGAAACGGAAAGCTAGATAGGCTGAATTTTTCTTCATGTCCGCCCCTCTTGCAGGTCGGCATGACAAACCTTATATGAACCTTGCTAGCAAAATGCAGCAGGTGCTGACAGGCCGATGTTCCGGTATTGTCTTAACACGAAAGAAGGACAGAGACAGATGGGTAGAGTTATTGGTATCGATCTTGGCACCACAAATTCTTGTGTGGCGGTCATGGACGGCAAAGACACAAAAATTATTGAAAATGCAGAAGGTGCGCGCACAACCCCTTCCATGATCGGCTTTGCTGATGATGGTGAGCGGCTGGTTGGCCAGCCTGCAAAACGTCAGGCTGTAACAAACCCTGAAAAAACTATTTTCGCTGTAAAGCGCCTGATTGGTAGACGTGCAGATGACGCACCAACCAAGAGCTTTGCTCAACTTGTACCATATGAGATTAAGCCTGCGAAGAACGGTGATGCATGGATTGGTGTTGGCGATGAAGAATATTCGCCAAGCCAGATGTCGAGCTTTATTCTGCGCAAGCTAAAAGAAGATGCCGAAGCATTTCTTGGCGAAGAGGTCGATAAGGCTGTTATTACTGTCCCGGCTTATTTTAATGATGCGCAGCGTCAGGCAACAAAAGATGCAGGCAAGATTGCCGGCCTTGAAGTGTTGCGGATTATCAACGAGCCAACAGCAGCAGCACTTGCATATGGGCTGGATAAAAATGAAGCTGGTGTCATCGCGGTATTTGACCTTGGTGGCGGTACGTTTGATGTTTCTGTACTTGAAGTCGGCGATGGTGTTTTTGAAGTAAAATCAACAAACGGCGATACCTTTCTTGGCGGTGAAGATTTCGATCAGGCAATTATCGATTTTCTGGCAGCTGAATTTAAATCTGATCAGGGCATTGATTTACGCGGCGACAAGATGGCGCTACAGCGTTTGAAAGAAGCAGCAGAAAAAGCAAAAATCGAGCTGTCTAGTACGACACAGACAGAAGTAAATCTGCCGTTTATTACAGCCGATGCTTCTGGTCCAAAACACCTTAATGTAAAGATGACCAGAACAAAGCTAGAGCAGCTTGTTGAAACATTAATTAAACGGTCTCTGGAGCCATGCCGTAAAGCGCTAAAAGATGCTGGTATATCTGCAGGCGAAATTGATGAGGTTATCCTAGTCGGTGGTATGACGCGGATGCCAAAAATCATCGATACAGTAAAAGAGTTTTTTGGCCGGGAACCTCATCGCGGTGTTAACCCTGATGAAGTTGTAGCAAGTGGTGCTGCTATTCAGGCAGGTGTTTTAACAGGCGAAGTCAAAGATGTT
>Ga0209603_1005242_pt1 | contig 10472 bp, 10 predicted proteins | sample COGITO_mtgs_1206_FD_184812 | JGI IMG/M metagenome (GOLD analysis project Ga0209603, IMG submission 184812) | Pelagic marine microbial communities from North Sea - COGITO_mtgs_120607 (SPAdes) (version 2) | ecosystem: Environmental > Aquatic > Marine > Epipelagic ... | reverse complement strand
AAATAAGGTCGACTTACCGCAGCCATTAGCGCCTACTAAGCCTACTTTATGCTCTGGAAATAAGGTTGCTGAGGCATCTTTTAACAGTGCTTTACCACCACGTAGGAGTTCTATTTCTGAGATTTGTATCATGAATACGTTACTTTACTGTGCCCTGATTTAATTGCCTACATCATAACACGGATCGACTTATGGTTATCAATCGTATCTTTATTAGGATAAAATGGCAGCAGCTAAACTGTGGAGAGACGGTGTGAAACAGAGAAAACGATTTATTGCGGGCGCAACGTGTCCTGAATGTAAAACCATGGATATGATGATGCTATACAAAGAGCATGACGTTGAAAAGGTAGAGTGTGTACAGTGCGGTCATAAAATGACGCAACCAGAGCAAGCTGTGCAAGCATCAACACGCCAATTCGAACAAGTTATTGGCGTGTTTAAGCCGGGTGATTAACCGCCTGCATTAATAATGCGGTGGTGGTGGCTCTGGCATATTTGACATCATAGATGTCGATGATTGTGATTCTTTAATTTTCTCCGCCAGTAGCTCTGTTTGGCGCTTCATTTTAGCCAACAGCTGCTGGTGAGCTTTTATTTCATCATTTAAAATATCAATGGTTTCGTCTTGAAAGGCGACTTTAGCCTCAAGCTCCATTAAGCGATGTTCAATTGTGTTCATTAGCTTCTCGTATAGTAAAGCGCTCAGCGATTCCGCTGGAGCTCTCGGTTAACAACGCAGTGTCGTCATCAGTAAAAGCGACATCAAGCACTACCGCTGATTTAGGCTTACTGCCTTCGCGCGGGGTGACACGCCAGCTTTGAATTTTTTCACCATCGGCAATTTTCCATAAATCAACCAAACGGTTCGGTGAGCCCGTTAGTAACAAGGTTGCTTGTTCGTTAAACCTAACTGCAGTAAAAATTTTCTGACGGGCAATATACGCCAGTTTACTAACAAGATCACCTGTTGTCAGCTGCCATACATGTGCTTGTGCCATACTGTCAGCGGTAAAGGCGTAGCGACCCTGTGGATCAAGGGCTACTTGCGTTACGCGGTTGGGGTGATTAAAACGGTGGATAACTTGGCCGCTTTGCGTATCCCAAAAGTACGCAACATAATCATTTGAGCCACTTAATGCAAAACGGCCATTGGGTGCTAGATCAACCACGTTAATTTTTTCTTGGTGGCCAAGGAACTCAATGCGCCTACCGGTCTCTAAGTTGAGATAAACAACAACATTGTCGCTGCGGCCATATAAAACACTGCGACCTTGATTGCTAATAGCGATATCGCGAATGGTGGCGGTTTTTATTTTGTAATAACCAACGTTGTCACCGGTGTTTATATCCCATACGGCAAAGGTGGTTTTTTCAGCGGTAACAGCATGGCTATTATCAAAGGCTATGGCAACAGTATGTACTAGGCTGTCTTGGTCTTGTTGCTGAAACCATTGATATTTTAAAACCTGCTGTTGATTATCCCAAAGAGCGACCCCATGGTGTATAGATGAGATTAGGCTATATCGGCCATCATGAGAAAGGGCAGAGGCAAACGCGCCTCGAGCTGCATGCTCATAGCTGGCAGTCGCTTGTTCTTTTTGTTCTGAGCAGGCAATTAATAAAGTGCAGCACAGAAGATACAAAAAAGTACGAAATATCGACATATTACAGGTATTTCCCCTTAACTCTTATTGACTGAGAGGTTAGACTAGGACGCGATAAAGGTCGAGGTCGTTTATCTAATGATTTGAAATTGGCTTTTTGCCGTATTCAGTAATTAGATAAGCAGCCTATCACGTAGGCCGTTAATCTTTAACTAGTAATAATACAATAAATGACATCTGCAAAGTGTGTCGGAGATTTAAAATGAAAAAGACGATTAAATTGTCATTGATTGCAGCGTCAGTTTTAGCGCTTACAGCTTGTAATCAAGAAGCAAAACAAGAACAAGCACCTGTAAAGTTAGAAACTGAAGCACAACAACAAGCATACGGTATTGGTGCATCTGTTGGTAACTTTTTAAATAAAGACCTAGCTGACAAAACTGAGCTAGGTGTTGAGCTTGATCAAGCACTACTTATGCGCGGCTTTAAAGATGCACTTGCTGGCGAGTCTAAGCTTGATGAAGAGAAAATCCGTGAAGTATTAACTGCACTTGATACATCTGTACGCACTAAGCAAGAAGCTCAGGCTAAAGTTGAAGCAGAAAAGAGCAAAGCAGCGGGTGAGCAATACTTAGTTGATAACGCTGCAAAAGAAGGTGTAACAGTAACTGAGTCAGGTCTTCAATACGAAGTAATGTCAATGGGTGATGGTGAAAAACCTGTAGCTACTGACGTTGTTAAAGTACATTACAAAGGTACTTTACTAGACGGTACTGAATTTGATAGCTCTTATTCACGTAATGAGCCTACAACTTTCCCACTTAACCGCGTAATCGCAGGTTGGACTGAAGGTTTACAACTTATGCCTGTAGGGTCAAAGTACAAATTCACTATTCCATCTGACCTTGCTTATGGCGAACGTGACTTAGGTAAGATCCCTGCTAACTCAACACTTGTTTTCGAAGTAGAATTACTTGAAATTCAAGGCGAAGAAGAAGTAGCAGCTGCTGAGTAATTTACTCAAGCTAGCAAAAAGGGGCCAATAGGCCCCTTTTTTGTGCAATATACCAACCGATCTCAAGATACGAATTATCCGCCTTGGTTTGGCTGGGTATAATAATTAATCTGTGTGATTTGAGTATAGGTTATCGATAAGTTCGTCTTCTAACTCAAAGCGTAGTTCTAGCGCTTCACCCAACTTAGATAAGTCATTATCAAATTGATCTAACAAATCATCTTTTGCAACTTCGGCATATTTATCGTTGAAGTCTAAAGCTATATCCGTAGTGTCAGAGATGCGAGGGTATAATTCATTGGCAAGTTGTTGGCTTTTAGGCCCCTTTTGCTCACAAGCTTTTGCTATGTCGTCATAAACTTCAAAGTGCCCAGCAGACAAATAATCCATTAAAATTTGGCAAAAGGTCTGAATTTGCAGCTGATCTGGTAAAGCGTGGTCTTTTTTATCATACGGTGAAAAACCAGCAATTTTACAATAAAGCACGAGTAGCTCTTGGCGCTCTGTTAGCCATTTATCGATTATTGTGTGGCTACCGCCCCATTTTTGTTGAGCTTTTTCCAAACGCGTCAGCATGATTATTCTCCTAAGCCGGGTTGGTTTTGTTTATATAACAATGAAATATGGAGGAAAGATCAACACATTTTTTTCTTTATTCCGTAACAAAATTTTAAGTTGTTGATATAAAACAATTTATCAAAGTTAAATAAAAGTGTGTTTAGTTTTTTTAAGGCAAGAAAAAACCACCATAAATGGTGGTTTAATTTCTTTTTCCATGACTTGTTAGAACAAGCTTTCTTTTTGTTTTGGGAAGATTTTTATTATTGTTGTTATACAATTTTTATTATTGTTTTTGTTAACGCGGGACAAGTTATACCAAGGTTTTTTGTATGTTGCAAACTTATTAATAAAAAAATTTAAATGTTACTTTTTGTTGCTCGCTTTTTAAACATTAAATAAAACCTTTGATCTAAATCTATACTGGGGTGTTTTACAATTATAGCGATAGAGCGTTGTGCGATATGGTGATACAATCTGCGCAATATCTACAAGTTTTAGGATCCTTTACGCTATGAGCGAATTAAAAAACGACCGTTATTTACGTGCACTACAAAAACAACCTGTTGATGTAACTCCGGTATGGATGATGCGCCAAGCTGGCCGCTATTTGCCTGAGTACCGTGCAACACGTGCACAAGCGGGCGATTTTATGAGCCTGTGCCGAAATGCTGAACTTGCCTGTGAAGTGACTTTGCAGCCACTACGTCGTTACCCGCTAGATGCTGCTATATTATTTAGCGATATTTTAACGATTCCAGATGCAATGGGCTTGGGCTTGTACTTCGAAACCGGTGAAGGTCCTAAATTTGAACGTCCAATTTCATCTTTAGCTGATGTTAAGAAAATTCCAAAGTTAGATCCAACAGATGAACTTGGCTACGTAATGAACGCAGTCAGCACTATTCGTCGTGAATTAAAAGGTGAAGTGCCACTGATTGGCTTTTCTGGTTCGCCTTGGACATTAGCAACCTATATGGTAGAAGGCTCAAGCAGTAAAGTATTTGGTAAAATCAAAAAGATGGCGTTTGCAGAGCCACAAACACTGCACTTATTACTTGATAAGTTAGCCGACTCAGTGATTGATTACCTTAACGCACAAGTAAAAGCGGGTGCTCAATCACTTATGGTTTTCGACTCATGGGGTGGTGTATTAAGCCCGCGTGATTACAACGAGTTCTCATTGCAGTATATGCACAAAATTGTTGATGGTTTAATCCGTGAATATGACGGCCGTAAAGTGCCTGTAACGCTGTTTACTAAAAATGGTGGTCAATGGATTGAAGCAATCGCTGCAACAGGTTGTGACGCAGTAGGTCTTGATTGGACTATTAACATTAGTGATGCTAAACGCCGTGTTGGTGACAAAGTAGCGCTACAAGGTAATATGGACCCATCAATGCTGCACGGCACACATGATCGTATTCGCCAAGAAGTAGGCACAATTTTAGAAGATTTTGGCACAGGTAACGGCCATGTATTTAACTTAGGCCACGGTATAACACCAGATGTTGACCCTGAAAATGCAGGTGTATTCATCAATGCGGTACATGAGTTAAGTGCACAATATCATAAATAACAAATAGCTATTTATACTCTTTATTAAAAAGCCCGCTTAATGTTAAGCGGGCTTTTTGTTACTTACATTTAGACCTACGTAAATAAACGATTTAAGCCATTTAGTGCCGCAACGCGGTAGGCTTCAGCCATGGTTGGATAGTTAAATGTGGTATTAACAAAGTAATCGATATTATTACCGCCATTTTTTTGTTCCATAATGGCTTGGCCAATGTGAACAATTTCTGAGGCACGCTCACCAAAGCAATGTACACCAAGTACTTCTTTGGTTTCAGTGTGAAACAGTATTTTTAAACTGCCGACTTCAGTACCTGCAATTTGCGCACGCGCCAAGTGTTTAAACTGCGCACGGCCTACTTCATAAGGAATTTTTGCGGCTGTTAGCTCCTGTTCTGTTTTACCCACAGAGCTCATCTCAGGAATGGTATAAATACCCGCCGGAATATCAATAATTAGTTTTTCATCGCAATTGCCACAAGCGATAGCATCAGCAGCAATTCGACCTTGATCAAACGCCGCACTGGCAAGGCTTGGGTAACCAATCACATCACCTACTGCATAAATGTTATCGATTTCGGTTTGGTATGTTTCGTTTACTTTTAGCTGGCCACGGCCATCGGCTTTTAAGCCAACAGCTTCAAGATTTAAGCCGTCGGTGTTACCCGTTCGACCATTAGCAAATAAAATACAATCAGCTTTTACACGTTTACCTGATTTTAAATGCATTATCACGCAGTCTTCACGGGTTTCAATGCGGTCAAATTCTTCGTTGTGACGAATAACAATACCGCTGTTCCAAAAGTGGTAGCTCAATGCGTCTGAGATCTCAGCATCCATAAACGCAAGTAGGCGGTCACGAGTATTTACCAAATCAACCTTAGCACCTAAGCCTTTAAAAATAGACGCATACTCACAGCCAATTACACCGGCACCATAAATTAAGACGCGATGAGGGTCATGCTCAAGGCCTAAAATAGTGTCACTGTCGTAAATGCGTGAGTGAGTAAAATCGACTTCAGGTGGGCGATAAGGGCGCGAACCAGTGGCAATAACAATTGTTTTAGCTGTTAAACGCTCTGTTGAACCATCAAGGCGAGTAATTTCAACGGTGTTTTTATCAACAAAGCTCGCATCACCTTGGAATAGGTGAATACGGTTACGATCGTAAAAGCTACTGCGTAAATTAGACTGCTTTGAAATTACCGAACTTGCGTGACGCAAAATATCAGGAAACGTTAAGCGAGTAGGGCGTTCACCCATGCTAAACAGAGGGTTTGCTTTGTATTCAATATAGCGGCTAACAGAGTGTCTTAGCGCTTTTGATGGAATGGTGCCCCAGTGAACACAGCCCCCACCTACACCTTCTTGGCGTTCAATAACAGCCACTTTTTTGTTGCTTTTAGACAGGTTCATGGCGGTACCTTCACCGCCAGGGCCTGTGCCTATAATGATCGCATCATATTGATATGATGGTTGTTCTTTCTTTACTTGTTGTTTGGCCACAGCCACTCCTACATTAACTAAAAGAGGCTTTTAATAACCTCGCATTCAGTGCTAGCCATGCTTGTTTTTGACTTTCCCAAGCGGCTTCTAATTCATGGTATTGTGTAATTAAAGCTGATTTTTCGCATTGTTGCAGCATGTTATTCTTTTTAACTTCTAATACCTGTTTTTTTAGGGCACAAAAGTGTTGTAGCTTTTTCAGCAATAAATCATATTCTTGCTGCAATAATGTTAGCTTATCTTGCGCTAGTGGCAATTTAGCTAAGCGAATTTGCGTTTTGTTCATGAGTGTTTCGGCCTTCGCTTTTTCAATACGTTCGACCGGCGTACGTTTCAATTTACGTGCTAAGCCTAATGCCGCGAGTGAGCGAATTAACCATTTTGTTGGATCATAATGAAACCATCTAATGCCATTACGGTAGTCGCTGGCAAATATATGGTGAAAATTATGATACCCCTCGCCATAGGTGAATAGCGCTAAAAAGCCGTTATCACGGGCTGTATTCTTTTCAGTGTAAGGGCGTGAGCCCCAAATATGCGCCACTGAATTAATAAAAAAGGTAAAATGTTGGCTTAACACTAAACGCAATAATCCAGCTAATAATAGCATACCAAATACATCGCCGACCATTAAACCAAGGGCTAAAGGAATACCAATATTAGTAGCAAGTACTAGCTTCATGTAGTGGCGATGCTGCCACATCACTACTTTATTGCGTTGTAAGTCACGACAATTGCTGTAATCACTATAACTATCACCTTGATAATCACGCAACATCCAACCTATGTGACTATACCAAAAGCCATTCGTTGCAGCGTATGGGTCTTTTACTGGGTCGTCTACTTGTCCGTGATGAATGCGGTGATCACTACTCCAGTGCAGCGCACTGTTTTGTAATGCAAATGCCCCGCCTAAAGCAAAAAAAGCTTCTATGGCAGGGTGAGCGTCGTAGGTTTTATGTGCCCATAGGCGATGATACCCAGCAGTTATCGACATGCCGGCATAAAACATACACGCAACAAAAGCAATCCAATGCGCGCTTGAAAATCCATGGGTAATTCCATACCAAGGAACTAAAATAACAGCAGCCAAAAATGTAAGGCTAAAAAAGAGGACATTGGTCCAAATAATCGGTGGTTTTTTCATCTTTAAAAATCTGAGCGTACACTTGTACGCTAAAATAGTATTTCATTCTCTCGCCGTCAAGTATTAGACTGGGGAATTAAGCTAAAAGTCACCATAATTTGATTTAAATTAAATCAGGAGTAGTTCATGTCGGGTGTTCGCGCGCAACAAAAACAAAAAACACGACAAGCTTTAATTGAGGCGGCATTTAATCAATTAAGTGCTGATCATAGTTTTTCCAACCTCAGTTTACGTGAAGTTGCTCGCGAAGCGGGTATTGCGCCTACTTCTTTTTATCGGCATTTTAAAGATATGAATGAGCTCGGTTTAACCATGGTTGATGAAGCCGGTTTAACATTACGCCAACTAATGCGCCAAGCGCGGCGTCGTATTGCTAGCGGTGGCAGTGTGATTACGACCTCAGTGGTGACTTTTATGGAGTTCATAGATAATTCAAGTAATCAGTTTAGGTTGCTTCTGAGAGAGCGTTCGGGCACATCAAAGGCATTCAGAGCCGCGGTTGCTCGAGAAATAAAGCATTTTATTTTGGAGCTGGCACATTACCTCGAAAGCGAAACGCCTTGTGATGCAACTCAAGCATACATTCAAGCAGAAGCAATGGTTACCCTGGTATTTAATGCAGGAGCAGAAGCGCTTGATTTGGAAGGCCAACAACGTGATGAGTTGGTTGAACGAGTGATTTGGCAGTTACGTTACATTACCCGCGGTGCGAGTAATTACATTAGAGATCACAATAATAGCTAAAACTATAAATAGTTAATCTAAGCAATGACAGGTTAAGCACTGGTTTAAAAAGCTTGGAAATCTACCTTGTCGTATTAATTTATCTACTTTTATTTTTAATTTGAATTATCTATCCCCTCATTGTCGGTTTTAATGACGTTTCAAGGTGATATTATGCTTGCACCTCGTGTGGATGAGTGTTAAAAATAGGCCTCACTGAACACACACATTTAGTAAAGATGATGCAAAATACACGTTTAATTACATTAAAACTAAACCTCCTGCTGCTAACTTATGTAAGCGGGCGTTAGTGTATTTTCATTAAGAAACATTAAAAGACCCCGCAAAATGCGGGGTTTTTTTTATCTCGCAATTAGGGTAGCTGAGAATTAAGGGTAAATTATGCAGGATAAAGACAAGGTATGGATTTTCGACACCACTTTACGCGATGGTGAGCAGGCATTAAAAGCAAGCCTAACAGAGGATGATAAAATCCAACTGGCACACACCATCAGCCGCTTAAATGTTGATGTGATGGAAGTGGGTTTTCCAGTTTCTAGCCCTGCCGATTTTCGTTCAGTACAACGCATTGCTACGGAAGTAAAAGGACCTATTATCTGTGGTTTAGCACGCTCTGTTGCTAAAGACATTGAAGCTTGCGGCGAAGCACTTCGCAGCGCACAGCAAAGCCGTATCCATACTTTTATCGCTACCAGCCCACTGCACTTAGAGCACAAATTACGTATGAGCTTGGATGACGCCACAGCTATGGCTGTTAAATCAATCAAACTTGCTCGTAACTATACCGATGATGTGGAATTTTCATGTGAAGATGCCGGGCGTACTCCGCATTGGGATTTATGCAAAATTGTTGAACAAGCCATCAACGCGGGTGCATCAACGATCAACTTACCCGACACCGTTGGTTTTGTAACACCAGATGAATACGCGGCAATGATTCATCATCTAATGAATAACGTGCCAAATATAGATAAAGCACGCTTGAGTGTGCATTGCCATAACGACTTAGGGTTGGCAGTTGCAAACTCAGTTGCGGCTGTTCAAGCGGGCGCACGCCAAATCGAGTGTACTATCAATGGTATTGGCGAGCGTGCGGGTAACTGCTCGCTTGAAGAAGTGGCGATGATAATGAAAATGCGCCAAGACCACTTAAAAGTACACACCGATATTCGTAGCGAAGAAATTTACCGCGCGTCTCGTCAAGTGGCAAAAATTTGTAATATGCCAGTGCAACCAAATAAAGCCATTGTTGGCGAAAACGCATTTGCTCACAGTTCAGGTATTCACCAAGACGGTGTCTTAAAAGCGCAAAACACTTATGAAATCATGTCGCCAGAAAGTGTGGGCGTGCCAAATAACCAATTGAATATGACCTCACGTTCGGGTCGTCATGTTATTGAACACCGCTTAGAAGAGTTAGGTTATCAAAAATCTGATTACGATATGGATAGCTTATATGAAAGCTTTTTAGCGTTGGCTGACCAAAAAGGCACGGTCTACGACTATGACCTTGAAGCGATGATCTATTTTAATCAAATCAATGATAAAGATGAAAAATACCAATTAGAGTTTGTTAACTCAACGTCTAATTCACAGTCGGTGGCGAGCTCAACTATTGGCATGACCATCGATGGAGCATCTAAGCAAGAAGCCGCAACCGGCAATGGCCCTGTTGAAGCGTCATTCTTAGCGATTGAGCGCTTAACGGGTATGGCAGTTGAGATGATTGAGTTTAATTTAGAAGCCACGGGGGAAGGGGCAAGTTCTCTTGGCCAAGTAAATATAATAGCTAAATACGATGGTCGCCCTTATCACGGTGCGGGCATTGCAGCGGATGTGGTTGAAGCGTCAGTACGCGCCATGATCCGTGTTTATAACTTAATTTATCGTGCACAAAAAGTGTCTGATTTAAAACAACAAAGGAAAGCAGGATGAGTCAAACAAATTACAGCGTTGCAGTATTAGCAGGCGACGGTATCGGCCCAGAAGTGATGGCAGCAGCAGAAAGTGTGCTTGATGCAGTAAGTAACAAGTTTGGCTTTACCATGACTCGCCACCCTCATGCTATTGGTGGTGCGGCTATTGATGAATTTGGCAAAGCATTACCAGATACAACACTTGCAGCGTGCGAACAAGCTGATGCGATTTTATTTGGCTCAGTCGGCGGCCCAAAGTGGGAGCACTTACCTGCCGATGAACAACCAGAGCGCGCCTCATTATTGCCACTGCGTAAGCACTTTGGACTGTTTTGTAATTTACGCCCAGCTCAGTTACTACCGGCTTTAAGTGCAGCTTCGCCACTGCGTGCAGATATTAGTGA
>Ga0209603_1005237_pt1 | contig 10481 bp, 10 predicted proteins | sample COGITO_mtgs_1206_FD_184812 | JGI IMG/M metagenome (GOLD analysis project Ga0209603, IMG submission 184812) | Pelagic marine microbial communities from North Sea - COGITO_mtgs_120607 (SPAdes) (version 2) | ecosystem: Environmental > Aquatic > Marine > Epipelagic ... | reverse complement strand
GTGAGTCCAAGCAAAACCACAATCGATTAATCCTTTATCAACTGCATCTAAAGTTTCTTTAACACCAACTACTGATCCAGCTGGCATAATTTCGAACTTAAGTGATCCCTGAGTTAGTTCAGTAACCGTGTCAGTGAAATCTTTTAACATTTTCACTTCATCAGCTTTTGCACTAATTACAGTTTGGCACTTAAGAGTTTGTGCAGAATTTGCCCCTGTAACAGTCATTACTGTTAAAAGAAGAGTTCCTACAACTAATGATATGATTTTTTTCTTATTATATATTTCCCTCTTGTTATTGTTTTTTTATAAAAAAGGAACCTTCTCAAAAAAATAAATCTAAAACAAGTGCTAATATGAATAAACTTTAATTTATTAGTGTTGGTAACACTAGAATTTTACTTTTTAACCATTATAAAGTTAAAATTTAATGGAAAATTTTGATTATATTATTATTGGAGCCGGGTCTGCAGGTTGTGTGCTTGCAAATAGATTGTCTGAAAATTCAAATAACAAAGTTTTATTAATAGAAGCTGGTGGAAAAGATTCTTATCCATGGATTCATATTCCAGTTGGGTACTATAAAACAATGCATAACCCAAAGACAGACTGGTGTTACAATACTGAGCCAGATGCAACTATGGAAAATAGATCCATACCTTATCCTAGAGGAAAAACATTAGGAGGAAGCTCTTCTATAAATGGTTTACTCTATATAAGAGGGCAAGAACAAGATTATGATATTTGGAGACAATTAGGAAATAAAGGGTGGAGTTGGAACGATGTTTTACCTTACTTTTTAAAAGCTGAAAATCAAGAAAGAGGTAAAAGTGAATTTCATGGAATTAATGGGCCACTTTCCGTATCTGATCAAAGAATTAAACTGCCTATTCTTGATGCGTTTATGAATGCAGCTGAGGAAGTTGGTATTCCAAAAGTAAATGATTTTAATAAGGGTGATAATTTTGGTTGTGGTTATTTTCAAGTAACAGAAAAAAATGGCTTAAGATGTAGTGCTGCTGTTGGATATCTTAATCCAATTAAAAATAGAAAAAATTTAAAAATAGAAACAAAATGCCATGTTGAAAAAATAAACTTTGAAAATAAAAAAGCAGTAAGTGTTTCATATTGGAGGGATAATCAGTCTTTCACTGTAAAAACAAATAAAGAAATTATCTTAAGTGCAGGATCGATAGGCTCAACGCAAATACTTCAAACATCTGGTATTGGTGATGCTAAAAAATTATCACCACTTGGTATCGATATTGTAAAAAATTCAATAGGTGTTGGTAAAAACTTACAAGATCACTTAATGTTTAGACCTGTTTACAAAGTAAAAAATATTAAAACTTTAAATAAAAAGATAAATAGTTTGATTGGTAAGTTAATGATTGGAATGGAATATGTATTTTTAAGAAAAGGTCCAATGACAATGGGTGCAAGTCAACTTTGTGGTTTTGCAAAAAGTGACTCATCAAGATCAACACCAAATCTACAATTTCATGTTCAACCAATTAGCACTGATAAATTAGGTGGATCAAATTTACATGATTTTGATGCTTTTACACCAACAGTTGCCAACATCAGACCCACAAGCAAAGGTGAAATTAATATAATCAGTAAAGATAGTAGAGTTAATCCTAAGATAAAAATGAATTATCTTTCTAGTCCAGATGATAGAAAAGTAGCTGCTGCAGGATTAAGACTAATTAGAAAAATTGTTCTAGAGAGCGATGAATTTAAAAAATATAACCCTGAAGAATTTAGGCCTGGAATTAATATTCAAGATGACGAGGAGCTAGTAAAAGCTGCTAGTAATTATGCTCAAACTATATTTCACCCAGTTGGGACATGTAAAATGGGTAATGATGATAATTCAGTTGTTTCTGATGATCTAAAAGTTCATGGTATAGAAAATTTAAGAGTCATTGATGCCTCAGTGATGCCTAACATTACATCTGGAAATACCAATGCACCTACAATAATGATTGCCGAAAAAGGTGCTGATATGATATTAAACAACTAATGTTTACAGATTTATTCGGCGCTGAACAGTTAGCAATATTAACTCAAATAATCTTCATAGATTTAGTTTTAGCTGGTGATAATGCAATTATAATTGGAATGGTTGCCTCTAAGTTTCCTGTTGAGCAAAGAAAAAAAGTTATTTTTTGGGGAATTGGTGGAGCTGTAATTTTAAGAATTATTCTTACAATGCTAACTGCTTATTTACTTCAAATAACAGGTTTAAGATTAATTGGTGGTATATTGCTGCTTTATATAGTTTACAAATTATATACTGATGTAATTAAAGGCCAAGGAGGACAAGAGAACATCAAAGTGGATAACTCAAGTTTCATGAAGGCAATATGGACAGTTTTATTAGCAGATTTTACAATGAGCTTAGATAATGTTTTGGGAGTTGCTGGTGCTGCAGGAGATCATTATTATTTACTTATTTTTGGCTTAATACTATCGATTGTTTTAATGGCAACAGCTGCAAATTTAATTTCTAAATGGATTAATGAATATAAATGGATAGCTTGGATCGGTTTGTTTGCTATTTTAGTTGTTGCAGTTGACTTGATATACACTGATATAAACACACTTTTTCTTTAGAATGTTTAAAAAAATTGATCTTAAAAATAAAACAGCTTTAGTTACAGGAGCTGGCAAAGGCCTTGGAAAAGCATGTGCAATTGCATTAGCAGAGGCAGGTGCCAAAGTTATTATAGTTAGCAGAACTTTATCTGATTTAATTAAAGTTGAAAAACTAATTAAGAAAACAAAAGGGTCATGTGTAAAATTTGAGTGTGATGTTACTGACCTTAATAAATTCAAAAATATATTAAATAAAGTAAAAAAATTAGATATATTAGTTAATAACGCAGGCAACAATAGACCAGAACATTTTACAAAAGTTAAAAAAGAAAATATGGAGTATTTAGTTGAGCTGAATATGAAAGCTGCGTTCAATGTTGCTCAATTATGTGCTCAAAAAATGGTACAATTAAAAAACAGAAAAAAAATTGGTGGCTCAATCATCAATATGTCCTCTCAACTTGGAAGAGTTGGAGCTCCAATACGTAGTGTCTATAACATGACTAAATTTGGTTTAGAAGGTTTGACAAGAGGTATGGCTCTTGAATTAAGTAAATCCAACATAAGAGTTAACAGTGTTTGTCCTACTTTTGTTGAGACACCGATGGTCAAAGCTTTTTTCAAAAATAAAAAATTTAAAAAGGAGGTGTTTGAAAATATTCCTCTTGGCAGGATTGCTCAGGAAAATGACGTTTCAACGGCTGTAGCTTTTTTAGCAGCCGATAGCTCAAACTCTATAACGGGAACATCTTTAATGGTAGATGGCGGATGGACAGCAAAATAATGACTAAATTTTTAAAAGATATAAACTTGAAAGGTAAATTTGTTTTAATAACAGGTGCAACTAAAGGTATTGGTAGATCAACAGCAGTTGCTATGCATCAAGTGGGGGCTTCTATAATTGCTGTCGGAAGAAATAAAAGTGAACTTAAAACATTAAAAAAAAAATTGAGAACTAGAATTCAATGTGTTGAATGTGACGTTAGAGATTATCAAAAAATAAGCAAAGTAATTAATAATATAAAAAAAATTGATGTCTTAGTTAATAATGCAGGCACAAACTTACCCGAACCCTTTTTAAAAGTAAAAAAATCTTCTTTAGAAATGTTGCTTGAGGTCAATACGAAAGCAGCATTTAATGTGGCAAAACTCTGCACAGACAAAATGCTAAAACTAAGAAATAGAAAAAAAGTTGGTGGCTCTATAATTCACACCTCATCAATGTTTGGTCTTGTGGGAGGACCTAATAGAACTGTTTATAGTATGACAAAATTTGGTATCGAAGGATTAACCAAAGGTATGGCTGTAGATTTAGCTAAATATAATATAAGAGTTAACAGTGTTTGTCCTACTTTTGTGGCTACACCAAGAGCTAAAAAATATTTAGCTGATAAAAAATTTAATAAATATGCTTTAAACAATATCCCACTTGGAAGAATAGCAACAGAAAGTGACGTTGCAACAGCAATTACTTTTTTAAGTTCTAATGCTGCTTCAATGATAACTGGAACGAATATAATCATTGATGGTGGGTGGACAGCAAAATAATGCATAAACTACTTTTTAGCTTATTTTTTTTTTTAATTAATCCAGTTTTTGCAATTGAATTTAATGGAAAATTTATTCAGGGTCATTTTATTATAGGTAAAACTAACCCTAACGCACAAATTTTAATAGACAAAAAAAAAGTTAAAGTTTCAAAAGATGGCTATTTTGCTTTTGGAATTGGAAAAGATAGAAAGCTCGATATTGTAATAACTGAAAATGACACCAAAATTATAAAAAAAGTTCAAAAGCGAAAATATAAAATTCAAAAAATCGATGGATTAGCCAAAAAGAAAGTTACACCTCCTGAAGAATTTTATGCAAGAATTAAAAAAGAAAATAAGTTAATTGTCGATGCTAGAGAAATTCATAGTGATTTATCTTTTTTTAAGGACAAATTTATTTTGCCTGTCGAGGATGCTATTATTACAGGCGTTTATGGTAGTCAAAGAATTTTAAACGGTATTCCTAAGTGGCCTCATTACGGATTAGATTTTGCACAAAAAAAAGGGACCCCTATTAAAGCAATGAACAATGGTATAGTTACATTAGCTGAAAAAGATTTATTTTATACAGGGGCCACGTTAATATTTGACCATGGACATGGCATCTCAACACTTTATATGCACATGGATAAAATCTTTGTAAATAAAGGAGATCATGTAAAAAAAGGTGACATAGTTGGAACAGTAGGATCAAGTGGAAGATCCACAGGTCCACACTTGGATATTAGACTTAACTGGTTTGGTACTAGACTAGACCCAGCAACTATATTAAATATTAAAAAATGAAAATGACCTCTTTAGAAAAAACAGCAAATAAAATAGCTAACGCATTTATTAAAGATAAGATAATTTCACCCCTTCCCTCAAAATATACAAAGAAACTTTCAGAGGCACAAAAACTAAGAGTAATGGCTGAAAGTAAAATTAAAGATCCGATTGTAGGTTTTAAAGCAGCTGGTACTGGAATACCGGTTATGAAAAAATTGAAAGAAAAAGAACCATTTTATGCATCAATTTTTAAAAAAAACCTTTTAAAAAATGGAAAAAAAGTAAAGATTAATAAATATACTCTAGGGATCGAGTTAGAGGTTTGTTATCTTATTAAAAAGAAATTCTTTTTATCAAAAAAAATAATTACCAAAAATAATATTTCTAAATTTATCTCACATATGGCGCCATGCATTGAGATTGTCGGTTATAGACAAAGAAAAAAAGGAATTACTTCATTTGGTGATTTATGTAGTGATTTTGGTGCTAATGTAAAATTTTTGCTTGGTCCTAAAAAAAAATATAAAAAAATTAATATTGGAAATTTAAAAACTAATATTTTTAATAAAAAAATAAATCAAAAAGTAAACGGTAACACTAATACAGTTTATATTAATCCATTAAATTCTCTTAGATTTGTTCTAAACAAACTTAAAAAAGATAAAATTAATTTAAATAAAAATTTTTATGTATTTACAGGTTCAACCATTGGAGTTGTTCCAATTAAAGGAAAAGGGTTATACACAGGTCATATTGATAAGTTAGGTTCGGCTAAAGCTATTATCTGTTAGTTACAAAACCATAGATTTGCAACTTTAACATCTTGATTGAAAAAACTGTACTGATATTTTTCTTCATGGATTAGTTTACAATCTCTGGGGTTATTTCTTTTTATATTTCTTACATTTTGATAAGCAATAAATGGTCTTATTTTTGCAGAATCTAATTCTGAATAATTTTTGAAACATTTAAAATTATTGGTTATTAAAAATTCTTTAACGTAGGTATCACCATATATGCAAATTTTTTTATCAAGAGAATTTAAATTGGTATATTTGATTATTTCTTTTTGCAAATTCTTGTTACTTATTCCCCAATAATCTACTTCAAAATTTTTATCTATTTTTTTAAATTTCGCAAATGAGTTGAGCCAAGTATATTGATATGGATTAATAGAAAAATTTTCTACTATAAAAAATAGCAAAAGAGGTATAGCCAATATATGAAATAGTTTTTTATTGAAAATAAAAATATTAAATAGTGAAACTAAAAATAAAAAGGGTATTAAGAACATTATATGTCTAACTTCATCATATAACGCTATGTCCTTTAATATAAATAGCAAAATAATTATAATTGGTGTTATTAAAAAAATTAAATATTGAATTATTGTTTCTTTATTTAACTGAAAAATCTTTTTTTCAATCATTGGGTAAATAAACAAACCAATAATTATTAAAATTGGTAATTTAAAAAAAAACCAAATAAAGAAATAACTAGATGGTAAATTCAATGATTTCATACAATTACCAAGTGTCAAAGTACATACATCTTGCTGGTATTTGCTCATCCACTTAATTGAATTAAAAAATTCGAAAGGGTTGTGCCAAAATATAGGGTTTAAAACTAAAACAAATAAAAAAAATGTAACAAACGAATATAAAATATATTTTATATTTTTTATTAAAAAAGATTTAAAGTTTATTTTAGCATAGTTATTTAAAACTAAAATTCCTACGAAATACTGAATAAATATAAGTATTCCTGAAATACGTATACTAATTAAATAAGCGGAAAAAAAAGATAAAAGAATAATATTTCTCATTTTAATCTTTTCTTTATTAAAAAAACTTTTTAATATTACTAAAAAAAAATAAGTATTAATTAACCAAACAGATAAAAATGGAATATCCTTCGGGTTAATTTGTGCATGACCAAATAAATAAGGATAAGTAATATAAATTGCTGTAGTTAATATTGAAAAGTTTAGATTTTTTGAAATATTTAATGCTATCAGATAAAAAAAAATTGCAGAAATAGAAAAAATTATAAATATAGAAATATGTTTTGTAATAAGTAATGAGCCATAGCTACTAACACCAATTATTTCTTCAACTATATCAGAAAAAAAGAATTGAAAAGGTTGACTAAAAAAATGAAAACCTATGCCATGGTATTTGTCTTTGTAATTTAGAAATTCCTCGTACTCACCTGTTGTTAAAAATAATTTTATACCTTCTAGGTTTTTATGCCAATTAGCTTGTTCATGAAACGCATCATGAGAAATTCCATTATTTATACTAAGCCAAGCACCAAAAAGCGTATACAATGTTAATAAGAATAATAAGATTAAATTTTTTTTAATCATTACTTCATACAGTAATTAAATATAAAAAAATTTAAACAACTAAAATTTCAAATGAAATAGTAAATAATGGATTATCTTGAATAATATTCAATTACAAGATTGGGTTCCATAATAACTGGATAAGGAACTTCTTCAAATTTCGGTGTTCTAACAAATTTAACTTTTTTATTTTTTTCATCCAATTGAATGTATTCCGGGGTTTCTCTTTCTTTGTTAGCCAAAGCAATATCAATAAATGCTAATTGTTTTGATTTATCTCTAATTTCAATTGTGTCTTCTTCTTTAACTACATAGCTTCCTATATTAACTTTTTTTCCATTTACTTTAACATGTCCATGATTAATAAGTTGTCTTGCTGAAAAAATTGTAGTTGAAAATCTTGCTCTATAAACTACTGCATCAAGTCTTCTTTCAAGTAAACCAATTAAATTTTCACCAGTATCACCTTTTTGCATTGCAGCTTTTTTATAAATATTTCTAAATTGTCTCTCATTAATATTTCCATAATATCCCTTAAGCTTTTGTTTAGCTTGAAGTTGAATTCCATAATCTGAAGGTTTACCTTGTCTAGCTTGACCATGTTGTCCTGGACCATATGCTCTAGTATTAAAGGGACTTTTAGGTCGACCCCATAGGTTAATTTTTAATCTTCTATCTATTTTATGTTTAGAGCTAATTCTTTTTGTCATTTAATAGGAGGGTTTATAAACTTACTCATTATTTTGTCAATGAACCTTTTTTAGCCAAACTAGCAAATACACTAGATAAAATACGAGTTTCTTTATCAGATAACTCCATTTTATAAAAAATACTTCTTAAATTTTCTAACATTATGGGTTTCTTTTCTACTTGTTTAAAAAAATTTTTTTCTTCTAATTTTTTCACACATAAATTAGTCATTGCTTGGATTTCTTTTTTACTAGCTAAAGACACTTTTTTAGACTTCGAGTATTTTGAACTTTTCAAATTTACAATTTTTGATAGCGCATGAGCTATAATTATAACACTGTGAGACAAATTTAAGGATTTAAAATCAGGGTTTGTTGGAATTTGCATAGTATAATTTGCGTAACTTATTTCATTATTTGACAATCCTGAAGCTTCTGACCCAAACATAAAAGCAATCTTTTTGTTAAAATCAATTTTTATTAAATCGTCTAGTTTAATATGTTTAATATTTTTATTTCTAAATCTGGCAGAGGTGGCAATTACAATATCTACTTTTTTAACAGCTGTTTCTAAATTTTCATATACATTACTATTTCTAATTATATCTTTCGCTCCTACAGATGTTGCTAAAATTTTATCGTTAGGAAAAATTGGTTTTGGTTTTATAACAACTAATTTTTTAAAATTAAAATTTTTTAGTGCTCTAGCACAGGCTCCTATATTTTCTGATAATTGTGGCTGATGTAAAATAAATGAAATATTGTTAAACGACATTAAAGACTTGCCGGTGCATTATCTTTGAATAGTTTATAATCCAAACTATCAATTAGTGCCTTGAATGATGCATCAATAATATTTGCGGACACACCAATAGTAAACCAACTTTTTCCTTTTGAATCTGTGCTTTCTATTGAAACTCTAGTTACAGCTTCAGTTCCTGTATTTAAAATTCTAACTTTATAGTCAACTAATTTAAGATCTTTTAAATATTTAGAATATTTATTTAATTTATCTATATTTTGTCTAATAGCATTATCCAAGGCATTTACTGGTCCATTACCTTCACCTTCACAAACAATCTTTTTACCATCAACCTCTAATTGTGCTTTTGCAGATGAGATAATTTTTCCAGATGAGTTTTTTTTAACAGAAACATCATATTCTTTAATTGATATATATCTTGGTATCTCCCCAATAATTCTTCTTGCTAAAAGTTCAAACGAAGCATCAGCTCCGTCATAACTATAACCAATAAACTCTCTATCTTTAACTTCTTCTAGAAGTTTTTTAATTTTTGAGTCACTTTCTTCTATTTCAATGCCAATAGTTTTTAATCTTGAAATTATATTGGATTTTCCTGATTGATCAGAAACGACAATATTTCTTGAGTTACCTACTTCTTCAGGATTAATATGTTCATAAGTTTTTGGATCTTTTTGAACAGCAGAAACATGTAAGCCTCCTTTATGTGAAAATGCTGCAGCACCAACATAAGGTAAATGTTTATTAGGTTTTCTATTTAAAATTTCATCTAAAAGTCTTGAGCATTGTGTTAAATTTTTAATATTTTGTGGTTTTATTTTCACCTCAAATTTTGAAGCAAAATCGTTCTTTAAAAAAAAAGTCGGAATTAAAGACATTAAATTTGCATTTCCACATCTCTCACCTAAACCATTAATAGTTCCCTGGACTTGTCTTACACCGGCCCAAACCGCTGCTAATGAATTTGCAACAGCATTGCCAGTATCATTATGTGCATGTATTCCTAAATTTTTACCTGGAATAACTTTAATTACTTCATTAACTATTTTGCTAACTTCATGAGGTAATGTTCCACCATTAGTGTCACATAAAATTATCCACCTTGCACCTTGGTCAAAAGCGGCTTTAAGACAAGATAAAGCATATTTTGAATTTGCTTTATATCCATCAAAAAAATGTTCTGCATCAAACATGAACTCTTTTTTCTCTTTAACAAAGTGTTTTGTACTTTCACTTATATTTTCTAAATTTTCTTCGTTAGAAATACCTAAAGCAATATCAACATGAAAATCCCATGATTTACCCACCAAACAAACTGCAGGCGTATTCGAATTTAAAAGTGCAGACAACCCAGGATCATTATCGGCACTTCGACCAGTTTTTTTAGTCATACCAAATGATGTTAATATAGAGTTTTTAAAGTTATGTTTTTTTTGAAAAAATTCAGTATCAGTAGGATTTGCACCTGGCCATCCACCTTCGATATAATCGACACCTAGGTTATCTAATGCTGATGCAATTTTTACTTTGTCATCTACTGAAAAATCAACCCCTTGAGTTTGGGCTCCATCTCTAAGTGTTGTATCAAATATATAAAGTTGTTCTTTGCTCATTTAAATTTCCAAACTGTTTTACCATTTTTATCTTCTATTAAAACACCTTTATCTAAAAGTTCATTTCTAATTAAATCAGATTTTATATAATCCTTGTCTTCTCTTGCTTTATCTCTTAATGCAATTTTTTTTTGAATATCTTCTTCACTA
>Ga0209603_1005234_pt1 | contig 10483 bp, 7 predicted proteins | sample COGITO_mtgs_1206_FD_184812 | JGI IMG/M metagenome (GOLD analysis project Ga0209603, IMG submission 184812) | Pelagic marine microbial communities from North Sea - COGITO_mtgs_120607 (SPAdes) (version 2) | ecosystem: Environmental > Aquatic > Marine > Epipelagic ... | reverse complement strand
TCAATGTGACCTACATCAATTTGGATATGTTTGCACTCAATTGGCCAGTTCCCACACCACTCGCAAGCCAGTTAGCTGGTTGTGATGAAGAGTTTTGGACGCTGTATATGTTCACCTCACCGGTTGATGATTGGTCGTATTATGAGGACAGAGGCCTTGAGGTCACCCAAGAGATGCAGGTCTATGCAGAATGGTTCCAAGCGCATCTCAAAGAGATCAATGCCAATCTTTCCCATCCTGAAGAATGGGTTCGAGTGATTGACGATATCAAAGGAAATTCCGACCATTATAATTTCATCATGAACAACCATACTGCGACGTGGTTGCGCGGTCAGCATCAGTACATCTACGAGGAAGGTGATGCCTGTGAGCAGACGCCTAAGCACGCTCAAACCGATACAGTTGCCACCATCAACACGATGGCCGGAGGTCAAGCCAATGTCGAGCAAGGGTTGCAGACCGGGCTGGATATTATCGCTACAATGGCGTGGTGGGACTGGCAAACCCCAGATATGCTTGAGGCTCAAGAACAAGATGCGAATGCGCAAACTGACGGTGGAGGCGGCTCAATGAGCACGTTCCTGATTCCGCTGTTTTGGTTGACCTTGTTGCCGGTTGTGTTCTTCCTTGCCAAGAGCAGTAAAGATTCTAAAGAAGAGTAATTGCTTCACTTTTCATCAACCCTCTATCAGGTGTTTTATTTACTTCATCGTTCTAAGGTGGTCATGGGAGATGAAACGCTACGGGCCATCGACCTTTTTGCAGGCGCAGGGGGTATGAGTCTCGGCTTCGAACTTGCAGGTATTGAGGTTGTTGCTGCAGTTGAATATTGCGAAAAAGCAATGATTACACACAGGCATAATTTTCCAAATCATCTTTCTTATCGCGAAGATATTTGCAATGTCGAAACATCAACTGTGCTATCAGATTTGGAGGAAAAAGGACTTTACAAAAAGGATATTGACCTTGTCATCGGTGGACCTCCATGCCCCGGTTTTTCCAACATTGGTCGTTCAAAAATTATCAGTCTACTTCGTGATAAGAAATGGAAATGGAAAGGCCGTCCACCAAAAGAATGGCGTCACCAATTTGTCCAAGACCCTCGAAACAAACTTTTTCTTGAATTTGTGAGGTTTGTAAAAGATTTCGAACCGCGAGGTTTTGTTATGGAGAACGTCACTGGAATGTTGAATTCCAAAAACTCAGGTGGGCAAATGATAACTGACCTTGTTCACAATTCGTTTAATGAGATTGGCTATGAATGCAGAATGAAAGTACTTCATGCAGATAAATTAGGAGTCCCCCAAGCTAGAAAAAGAGTGATTTTTATTGGATGGAAATCTAATTCGCCAAATGATGAATTTTCACATCCTCAGATGAAAGAATATTTTGAATGGACTTCTGTTGACGCTATTAGCGACCTTCCCTTTGTATCTCAAGATGGTGGTTTTTCGAGCCAAAAGCATGGCCCTGCGAACAATAAATATCAAGATTTAATGCGATTTAAGGCCTACAAGAATGCAAATAGAATTGATCCAAGAACTGGAAAAGTTCCTTCGAGAAAAGTGGAACTGAGTTGTCATAAAGGTCGTTGGGTTAATCCTAGAGACAGAGCAATCTTTCCTGAACTCAAAACGCCAAAAAACGGTAAGAGAATTACTTATGACCAAATAGACCCAGCAAAACTGAAATTCCCTTCGCCATGGAAATGGAATAAGAAAAATCGATTAGTGATAAATTCGAAAATGAAATCAGGTACGAACCAGTATAAATGGTATCGAACAGACTCTTTCAAAGATAAGATTCGACGAATTCCAGCACACAAACCGTGTCCAACTCTTGTTGCACATATGGCAACTGACACTTACATGTATGTTCATCCAACTGAAGACAGAACTCTAACTCCTCAAGAAGCAGCACGTATTCAATCATTCCCTGATAGTTTCGATTTCAGCGTAGTATCTTTCACTTCACAGTATAGACAAATAGGAAATGCCGTGCCGCCCTTCATGGCTAAAGCCATCGCTCAAAGCATATTATCCTCTTGGAAGTTTGAAAGTAACAAGTAATGGAAATTATTCTGATTCCAACATTTCAAATGCTCGTTTGGCATATAACATCAATATTTTTGCGGTAGAAACGCCTTGTTGAAGATGAGAATGCGTTTGAGGATCATTGGCATGAAATGTAGTATTTCGCAAGTCTGCAAAAATTCTCCAGTTTGTTTCAAAAGTCATCAACGATACACCAAGAACATTTTCAAAAGAAGCCCAAGTATTTTTCGTTGTGATTGATTCTTTTAACCTTCCGAGTGTCATAGCGTCCCAATACTTTCTTGATGGTTTCTCTAAGTTTCCAATTCCCTTTTTTGCCCATTCATCTAACTTAGGCAATATGGAGTTTTTCACTTTTCCAGGTACATTATTCCACCAATTTTTCCCATAAAGTTTGATATAAATCTGATGCGTCAGTTGTCTGTATGTTTTTTCAGTCATAACTAGGAGACTGTATTTCTCTTCAGTTGAGGAGTTTTCAGAATGGATTTGTTCAATCAATTTGTCATCATTCCATGTTCCTTCTGAAGTTAGCAATTTCCAGTTTTCTTTATTTTTTGAATCCAATTGAAAAAGATCATTTAAAGCTAGCCTGTAAGAGATTTTATCGACCGAATATGGTACATGCTCCAGTAATTCAGCAGGGAATACTGGAGTATCTTGGCGAATAGGACAAAGTATAGTACGGCCTTCGCTAAAACGAGAAAAATATTCTGTACGTTCATCGTCACGCCACTTAGCAAGAACTAGCTGTTCTAAGATTTGATTTCCCACTCCGTGCTTTTCTCCCCATGCTAGGGCTTCATCAATAAATTCTGGAAGATTTTTACCTTCTTCATCGGAATAGAGGTGAATAGCAGCAATCGTTAGACGTTTGTCGATTCGGTGATCCAGTTGTTCGATATGATTTATACGAACTCTTGGGGGTTCATCGGCAAAGGATTTCACCTCAATTGCCCATGTTTCGGACGAAATATCGTGGAGACCACTATCGGGGCCTTTCCATTTGTTAACTGCAGTAGTTGGAGGAATTGCATTTCCAAGTTTCATAACCACTGCCAGTTCCCCAATCAATCCTTTTTGCTCGGGAATAGTGAGTGGCTCTTTCGGTGCCGCCCACAATGAACGATGTTCCTCTACAGTTGTTCGAAGAGTTTCTAAATCGATGGTTTCAGAATTCATTTTCGTTATCAATTCGGCAGCAAAGGGTTCAATAGCAAATCTCCATCTTCGTTCAGCAATAATATCAATCCACAAAGAAGCTTCTTCACGAATTTGGAAAGTAGTTGTCTTAATTGAAATCCCAGCAGTTAATCTGCTTCGAATTCTTTCTTCACCATCTCGGAGTGCCAATAATAGATGATATCGTGATTTCCGATCTAATCCAATTCTCACGCCATCCGAAAGTCTCATTATTTCAGGTGAGTCATTGGATGCCCGAGGTTGACTTTCGAGATTCATTTCTAGATTATCCCAAAGCAAGACAATTTTTTCTTGAATTCTTTTAATTTCTTCACTCATAATTTTTCACCTATTTGATATTCCTTTTACTGATACAACTCGATTAAATTCTTCTTCAATACCGCCTTTTCGAGGGAACTTTAATGCTAAAGCGACTACAGGAACTGAAAAATAAGGAATCTCAATACGATTTTCTGCTCCTTTACGTGGTTGAGAGCCTGGAGCAATGTAGTAAATTATCATCGCAGGTGCATTAGAGTCAACCAAATCTAAATTTTTAAAATCTTGCGGGTCACTAACTGCTCGAACATCATTTGAGGGGGTTCCATCGGCCAACGAACGTTGAGAACGAGAGACCCATCTCGGTTTGATATCGAGGACTGAGTTTAATTTTGGTTCTGTACCAGTCACTTGTCGAAGATTATCCCATTTTGAGCCCCCATGTGCTACTATGAACTTCGGCAATTCGTTTCGATTATCTCGAATGTATCGTGCAAGACCTAATGTGTCAAATGTAGCATAAGGTGGCCCTGGTAGTTGGAGTGATTCAATAAAATCAGCCACTGAGTCATGGTCTACATTTTCCCAACATAGAGTTCGATTATTGTTATCGGAATCATGTGTTCCCAATTTATTAATAAAGGAAGCAGATTTAGAAAAATTTTCTTCAATTTGGCTTGTTTTATCTAGAGGGAGGTGTATGCTTTGAACGGTTTGATTCGAGTAATCACTAATTGTAATTATTGCTGCCTGCATTTTATTTCTTGCAGTTGGCCTCAAATCGTTGTGCAGAGGAATTCGTACTGCAAGATCGCGTGGAGACCTACCTAAAACTGCATAACGGGCTATATCACTTCTTACGGCTTGTTCAACCTTTACCAACCATTCAAACCACAGAAGTAATTTTTCAGAGGTGTGTACACGAACGAGCTCTTCATAGCCATGGCGGTATCCAAACCATCGGCCCATTTGCATGAGTGAATCATAAAGTTTCGTTTCTCTAAGATAGAAAGAAACACAAAGTCCTTCAAGCGTGAGGCCACGACTGAGTTTATTCCCTCCGATAGCAATAACATTCAATCCCTCTGGATGCTTACTATAGTCAAGGTCTTTTTCTGAAATCGAATTTATCATTCTTACTTCTACAGTATGGATCCATCCATCTTCGTCCTCGTCTTTGAGGAGTTCATCTTCAATATCTATCCAACTCTCAACAGTAGGATTCTTAGATTGAAATTGATTTTTCCACCTTTTTTCTAATCGTGAACGGAATTCATCTCCATCGCCAAAGGTCATTGAAGATTTTTGTTTCCATTGGTCTACTAATTCCTTTAAGACGGAAGTATAGGTGTCTTGGTCTTCATTTAATCGTGTAATATGAACAAGCATAGAATGATGCGGGTTCATTTTTTTCCCTTTTTGTCTTCGAAGGTGACGTGCAATTCCGGTTAGAATGAAATCCATAACTGCATCTTGAAGACACATTGGGATTTGTGATTCAATCTCTTCATTTGGTTCGATATCCATGGAGTGAACTTCGTCAGCAGATTGGTTCGAATGAATTACGGTGAAAGGCGAGTCTTCATCAGGAAAATCTGGGTCTGCAAAGAATTTCTTTGGACCCAAATATGCATCCGGTTCTTTCATACATACGATAAAGTCTCGCGGATAGAGTGACTTTCCATATACTTCATCTTCCAATTTTTCATCAATCAAGACATTCGCAAAAGGAGTAGCGGTGTAACCAATATATGCTGAACGTGAAAATGCACGAATAATTCGACGCACGATTTGATTTGTACGAGACGGGTCTGTTTCGGATGTATCATTAAGATCTTCATCATCATGGTCAAGTTCAGGGTCACTCATTTCTAGATCTCCATCACCACCAGTATTTACTGTAGCATGGTCCGCTTCATCATCAATGATTAAAACTCGATGTTTGTCACACAAGTCCGGACCTGCTGCCTTAATTCCATTAAGCAAGTGTTCGAGTACAGTCACATTTTTCTTAACAACAGCTACAAGAATTCTATTTTCCTCTAAGGCATTATTCATACGAATAGGGATTTCTTCACGTGTTACTGCTTTGACGTCATTTTCTAACGTTGTTAATATCTCCCAATTTTTCCGACCATCAGTTGATATTGTAGATACATGTGTAAGCAAATTATGGTGGTCTCCAATCAAATCTTTCATTAAACGAACTTGAGTTTGATTTCTTAGGTCGTTCAAGATTCCTGAAAGTACGATGACAAAAGTAATTCCATCGTCTGCTGCTCTTGCCATTAAACCCGAAAAATGACCAGTTTTACCACTTTGTACGTAGCCTACAACTAATCCATACAACTTTTCTAATTCAGGATTACTCAGTAGGGCGGCTATTCTTTTTGTACTTTTTTCGGTTTCTTCGATTGCAGATTCGGGTAGTAATTCGTTTTCAATAAGCCAATTTTTATGTGCATCCCAAGTAGTATTTTCAATAACATTGTCTTTCAACGATGCCTCGAGGATACTCTCATCGGCCAACATTACTTCATCTACTTGGATTGCTATTTCAGTGGCTAACAACATGTTGGCTTTTTGCAATTCATCAGGCGTTAAGGAATTAAAAAATGTTTCTAAATTATTATTTTTACGAGCCCGTGTTAACTGACTCAAAAGCTCAAAGTCATCATCATTCAAGGCTCCCACATCCGCAATTGCTGCCTTAATTGTTCATACGCAGGGTCTGATTTATCTACTGTTAGAATTAATTTATTTTCTTCTTCTTTGATTTCAGAGATGATTGACTTAGGCCGTATTGTTTTAGCCCTCAATTTGGGACTTTGACCTGGTGGTGCAGGAACTGAAGAAGTACTTGTCGAAACACTTGAACCTCCTTGAGAGGGTTGTACACTCGACGTTTTCTTCGATTTTTTCCCTTCATTGTTGTAACGGAATTGGAATGCCTCATAAAAGGACATTTTTTTGCCCTTACGAATTGGTTTCCAAGAACGCTTTTCTTCAACTACCGAATGTATTTTTCGAAGAAATTCCATAGGCAAGTCAACATTAGTCTTTGTTGGACCTAATCCAAACCAAGTAGAGTGTTTTGGTGGGATGTCAATAAGCATCTTAGCCAAACAATTGTGAGGGTCAGTATTTTCTCCAAACATTCCACCCTGCCATTCTCCATAATGAATGAGTCTTTTATTCCTATAAATATAGAAACCTTGCATAAAATTCTTCTTTTTATATCCAGCATTAATTTGGTTACAACGTTTTGAATCAGTCATTCTTTTATTATGAGGGATAATCGTCATTATTGATTTGACGTTGATTGATTCACCTTCAATTTGAACCGGGATAAGGACCTCATTTTTTACAGTTCCATAATCAATATCTTTCTCCCAACTCATGAATGGATCCTGCGCAATTATTTGCCTACCATTGAGTTTCAAGGTTGTATTCTTATTTTCTTCCATGATTCGATGATAAGTTAATCCGAGATGGATTTTTACTTTTTTCATTTCTTTATCCAGTGATATGTTTTGAGATTTATTTAGTTCCTGCCATTTTGAGGCTTGATGAACATCTTCTAGGAGTATCATCGTAGACCAATTCTCATCTTGAAATTTAGTTTTAGAAATATTGAATGCAGAACTTCCAGTAGGAAATTTTAGCAGTTCATTTCTATTTGTTTCCCTCATGTGATGTGCTGAAATCCGCCTCAATGAAAAAACACCAGATTTGTGTGAGGCAACAGTTACTTCATGTGCTTGAGAGAGGGCGGAAAGTTTCATGCCAATTCCGTATACCCCTAAATCTGATTCGTTTCGTTCTCTTTTTAACCCTAATCTCATGGCTTTATTCATGTCGTCTTGACTAATTCCTTTACCATTGTCCAGTATTCGGATATAGGGTAAACTTGTATCTGGGTCGAGGTCAATTTGAATATCAATTTCAGTCGCATCTGCATCATAGGCATTATCGACTAAGTCTGCAATCGATTGTCCTAGAGTGTAACTGATTGCTTGATAATAATCCATCATGCCACCGGGGTCACTTTCCCAATTTTCGACATCTCTTGATTTATTATCGGTTGTCATGCTAAGACCACTTAGCAAGGTTATAAAAACTAATTTGAGAACCATTCTCTATGACCACTGTCGATTTACTCTTGGAAGAGTTCTTGAAGCAAGGTAGGAAGCAAGGACTTAATGAAAATTTATTGAGAGAAATCCATACTTTTTTACTCGAATACCAATTTTTGCCTGCTGGTGAACGAGATAATGTACGTTCCAATCTCGAACGATTAATTCGTATTCACTCGGAGGCTTAGCAATGAGATTGACTCATTTAATATTGAGAAATATTGGACCCTTTAGAGACCCTCCACCAATTAGTCTTGACACCAGCAAAAGTGCCACGGGTTATGCTTTTTTTGCTGATAATGGCAGAGGTAAAACCAGTATTTACAATGCAATGCGATGGTGTCTTTTTGGAGAAGTTCGTGAAAGAGCAACGACAGTCAATGGTAAGCGACTTGAAGGTACTATGAGGCCGATAGTTGGTGAGGGCAAGATATTGATGAATAAGGACGCATATGAGAACGACAAGATTCAGGAAATGTCAGTGATGCTCATTGCTCAGGGTGATAAAGGACAGATACAAATTCAGCGGACTGCAACATCAACCACCACTTTACCCCGAAATGATAGTGAATTGTCTTTTGAACTATCAGTCTCCATCGGTTCAAAAACAGCCACAGGTAAAAAAGCTCAAGAAGCGATTGAGACCTTCTTCCCAAAGGGCCTTGAGCGTTTCTTTTTCATTGATGGTGAAGCATTGGAAGAGTATACTGAAATGATGCAATCATCCTCTTTACATGGGTTACAAGATGACGTTAACGCTGTTTTGAGAATTCCTTCTTTCACGAAAGGGGTAGATGATTTAGTATTCATTCGGCAGGGTATCAAAGCCAAAATCACTTCATCTAATAAAGCGGAACAAGCCTCGTCAGCCAATCGCGATAAAGCAAAAATGCAACAAAGAGAATTAGATGCCGCACTTTCGAAAGTCAACTCAACTGAAAAATCTCTTGCCACTCTTCGTGCGAAGCTTCTTGACACAAATGAAAAATTGAAAGAACATCAAGAATATATCGATGTATACAAAAAAATGGATACATTAGAAATTGAAATACGATTACTCGAATCTGAAATTTTAGAGGCTGCAAAAGACAAAATGCAAGAGAGTAAGGAGGCTTGGAAAGTGCTCATGTGGAAGAAAGCAGGACCATTGTATCATCGTTTCAATGACCAAATTGACGATATAAACAATCGAGACGGATTAATTCGAACAATTACTCAAGATTTAGAAAGAGACAAATTAGAACTCGAAACAATGGATGGAATTTGCACTAAATGTGGACAATCTTTACCGGATATTGAAGAACATCAAAATAGACTACAAAAAGATATACAGGATAAAACTCAAAAGTTGCTCGAATTAGAGCAAAGCGATTCTTTGTCTTCCGAAGACTTGTACACTACTTTAGGCGACCTCAATAAATTACAACCACCCCAAGGTGGTTTAGAACGTATTCTACGAGCTGAAAGAAAATGGAATGATAGGAAGAAAAGTTTACTGAATAAAAAAGAGGAACTTGATCACTTGAATTCGAAGGTGACTTCAGAGGGTAAAGCTGACACTGATCAGTTGAGAGAAACGAAAGGCCGGCAAGAAGCGACATTAGCAACACGGGAAAAGGATTTGAAACACGCAAAATCCGTTGCAAATGAAGCAGAAATTCAACTTCGCGCATTGAACCGGTTGGCTGGAAAGAGTTCTGAAGACACAGAAAGTTATGCTTTGGATTCCACTATTGGAAAAATTATTGTTGCACTTAGAGATACTATTAGTTCGTATCGGGAATCAGCTCGTAAAGAAGTAGAACAAAAGGCATCTTCTGTATTTCTCGAACTTACCAACGCAAAGGGAGTCTTTTCTGGAATCCATCTTGACAAAGATTTCAAGGCCAATATTAAACTTGCCAAAGGAGGTTTTGCAGTAAATCCATCGAGTGGAATGGTGAGCATGATGACTATCAGTGTAATCGATGCACTTCGACGAGTTTCTAGAATAGATGCCCCTGTATTTTTAGACACTCCGGGGCGTTCTCTTGATTTCAAACATAAAGAGGAACTGCTAAATTATTTTTGGAAAAGCGAAGGACATCAATTTTTAATTTTCGCTCACAGCGGTGAGTTTGATACAGAAAATACGCTTGAAAATCATTCAGAACAACTTGCGAAAGCCTGGAGTCTTTCTTGGCCAGGTGACCATCGTGAATGTTATGAGTGTGGAAGTGAAGACGTTGTTCATGATTCGAGTTCAAAAATGAATACTTGTTCGGAATGTGGTGAAAAATGGGATATTCGTTCCAATAATACGATAATTAAGGAGTTGAATATATGAGAGAAGAATTTGCCAAAGGTAGCGTAGGTATATCCAAAACATCCCACGCCTTACTTGTAAGTTTAGTTTACAATCCAGACGATGTATCTGAGGACCGTCCCTTTGAATCAATTGTGGAAGCTTTTCGCTTCGCGTTTGCATTAGGATATAGTCAAGGTAAATCAAATGATAAAACGAGCAGAACAGTTACTGTAGCACCTAGACAATTTGTCGTTACCGAATATGTGGAAATTCTTAGAAATGAATTAATAGACTCCAAAAAATCATTGGGTGGTTTGATCAGTGAATATGCTGAAGGAGGCTGCGATTTGATATCAGATGCCAAATCTTCTCAAATCTCAGTATTAAGTTTGTTAGAATGAGGACAGCCTTTTTCGAAATGGTTGGTCAATCTTCTTTGACTAGTATATCTTAGCCATCATACTTCATTTCATCCATGCCACTTGCTGTGAGGATAATCAAGGGTCTTTAAGTCAGCATCACCTCTTCTTAACATGCGAAGAGTG
>Ga0209603_1005232_pt1 | contig 10483 bp, 12 predicted proteins | sample COGITO_mtgs_1206_FD_184812 | JGI IMG/M metagenome (GOLD analysis project Ga0209603, IMG submission 184812) | Pelagic marine microbial communities from North Sea - COGITO_mtgs_120607 (SPAdes) (version 2) | ecosystem: Environmental > Aquatic > Marine > Epipelagic ... | reverse complement strand
TGGAGAATTAGATCATACTTGGAATTACTTAGTAGGAGTGTATGATGATATTGAAAAACCTAAATTAATTCATTATACTGAAGGCGGTCCGTGGTTTGAAAACTATCGCGATTGTGAATTTAATGAATTATGGAAACAAGAACTTTATGATATGTTTAAGTAAAAACCTTGATGACGAATACATTAACATGTATGCAAAGGGAGCAAAACTTCCGATATATGATTACGATTATAACTATCAAGATAAAAAAGATTCTATATTAATAAGAAGTTTAGCTAAAAGAAAAGTTATCTGGGAATGCCAAAGATCTAACCAAAACTTTTATTATATGGATAGTGGATATGTAGGAAACTATAAATGCGATGTAAATCCAATGGGCTGGAAATTATATCATAGAATTGTTCCTAACGGATTACAGCACAACGAAATAATTGAACGCCCAAATGATCGCTGGGAAAAATTAAAAACAAAAATACACACTAGAAAAAAAGGCGGCAGTCATATCTTATTAGTAACACCTAGCTCAAAACCTTGTAAATTTTACGGTGTTAAATTAGAAGAATGGAAAGAAGAAACTATCGAAACAATACGCAAGTATACAGACCGTCCGATTGTTGTTCGAGAAAAACAACCGAGGTTTCAGCGTCTGCGCAAAACTATCTATCAAGATTTAGACAACGCACATGCACTTGTTACATACAACAGCATTGCAGCAATTGAAAGTGTATTATACGGTATTCCTGCATTTACACTTGCCCCTACAGCTGCTGATCCTGTTGCGAATAAAAATTTATGGAATATAGAAAAACCAAAACACCTTAGTAAAGATGAAATCTATGCTTGGGCATGTCATTTGGCATATGGGCAATTCCATATCGACGAACTTAAAAACGGAACTGCCCACCGTATACTAATGGAGGATAAACATGCCAATTAAATATGCAGTTGTACATCGATCAGACCCTAACAATGTTGGCGACTTAGCTGCTAACCCACTTCAATACTTTTTAAACAAAGACGAATATCAAGTTATAGATATAATGAATTGTAGCGTTGAACAAATACCAACTGACGTTCCGTTAGTAATAGGCGGCGGTGGCTTGTTAGGAAATGATTTTTTTGGTGATGTTGTAGAATCGTTATTACTAGCACCCGACACTGCAAAAGCAATGCAACAATGGACTGATGTATGGAACATAGTACAGAACACTAATGCAAAGCCAAGAGATAAATTTATGGCAAAGTTACAGCCGTTAGTTCACGACTATCTTAACGAACTTGACAATCAGCGCCAACCAAGAATTCTATGGGGAGCAGGTCATAATGCAGAAACGGCAAAACGTACTAAAGCAATGGCATACCCTGGATGGATGAATTATTTTGATATGGTTGGTATACGAGATTACAAACAGCCTTTTAAATGGGTACCATGTGCTAGTTGTATGCATCCTGCATTGGCAAAAAAATATCCCATTAGAAATAAAGTAATTTGGTTTGAACATAAGAAACAATTAATTAAAGCAACAAACTTTGGTAATGATTCAATTCCACGTTTTATTAATAGCGGTGGAAACATGGATCAAACTATAGAGCTGTTAGGAAGTGCTGAAACAATTATTACTAACAGTTACCATGGTGCATACTGGGGAGCATTATTAGGACGTAAAGTTATTGTTACCGAACCGTGGAGTACTAAATTTTATGGATTTAAACATATGCCGTATTTGTTAACTAAACTTCAAACCTGGAACGATATTATTGATGATGTTCCAACGTACCCTAATGCATTAGAAGAATGTGTACAAATTACAAAAAACTACTGGCAAGAGGTACAACAGCTATGAACAAAAAAACCGTAGTAGCATATGCTGCCGGAGTTCCTAATGCAAATAAATCACCACATAAAATAGAAGTATTAAAAAGATTTATACAAGGGGTAGTTGCAAATGGTGACAAGGGAATATTACATGCTGGACAAAATATATTAGAAAGTGATGTTAATATGATTCAAGGATGGGTGCATGCTAACAGTGTGTTATCTCCACACCTTAAAGTAAGAAAGTATGCAGTTGAAGAAGCAAGATTAAAAGGTAAACATTCAATAATGTGTGATAGTAACCTTTTTAATTATGATGTAGGTAAGTTTCATCCTATGCATTATTCAAGGTACAGCATGGACGGAGTATTTCCTACTACAGGAAATTATTTTTCTGATAATCCAGACCCAAATAGATGGAAGCAAATACAACAGGACCTCGGACTAAGTTTGAAAGACTGGCGGTCAAACGGTGTGCATATTTTAATTTGTACTCAACGCAATGGAGGCTGGAGTATGGACGGATTACCGGTTGTAGATTGGTTAGATAAAACTATAGATCAATTACGTAAATTTACTGATCGACCAATAATTGTTAGAGGTCATCCTGGTGATAAACATGCTGTAAAATATTTAAACAAGAAAAAATACACAGTTAGCACTAATCCAAAAATTACACAAGATTTTACAAACGCTTGGGCTACAGTTACATATAATAGTAGTCCGGGAGTAGCAAGTGCAATTGAAGGTATTCCTTTATTTGTAACTGATCCTAACCCGCGTATTAGTCAAGCGTTTCCTGTTGCAAATACAGACTTATCACAAATTGAAACTCCGGATATATTTGAAAGACAAAATTGGATAGAAAAATTAGCTATGAGTCATTGGAAATTTCAAGAACTAACAGACGGTAGTGCTTGGGCACACATGAGAGATTATGTATGATTAGTATGGTAGGATTTCCGGCACCAGCAAGTAAATTATACTTTGGTTGGGCAGGCGGGATACAACGATGTGGAGATAAATTTACAACAGTAGATGATCTAAAACATTATGAAGTAAAACGTGCTGATTGTTTCTATCAAACTAATGAACTTAAACCAAAATTTTTACACGGCGGCAGAGAAGAATGGCATGGCAAGTATATGTTACATATCCGCAACAGTAATAAGCCTTATATAGTAAGTGAAAGCGAACCATTTAGAGAACACAAAGGTTGGTTGCGGTTTGGTTGGAATAGTTATCGTTGGAATGATGCAAATTGGAATAATGATAATGTAGGTCCTGAGCGTTGGAATAAATTTCAAAAAGCAACTAATATTAAATTTACTGACTGGCATAGTCCAGGAGACCATATTCTTATAATGGGTCAAAAAGAAGGCGACAGTAGTCTAGTTAAAATTTACGAGCAAGGATATGAAAGCATATACAATTGGATAGTAGATCAAATTATTATCATAAGACAGTACACTGATAGAAAAATTATAATCCGACCTCATCCACGTAACCTTGATAGAGGTGTTAAAATTACAACAAGGATATTAGATAAACTTGATGTACCAAATGTTGAGATTAGTACAAATTTAACAAGAGGCGGATCACAAGGTGGCGAAGGTTTAGACGCTGATCTGGCAAACTGTTATTGCGTAGTAACCTACAATAGTTTAAGTGGAGTTGAAGCAGTTGTAAAAGGAATTCCTGTATTTGCATTAGATGGAGGCAGTATGGTACATCCAGTAGCACATCATCATTTAAAAGATATCGAAAATATTAATTATGATATTGATCTACAAGATTGGAAAAATAAAATTGCATACAGTATGTGGAATAAAAAAGATGTTCAAACAGGAGAATGTTGGACACACCTTAAAGGAGTTTATTTCAAATGACATACTACAGTCAAATAGGACAGGACAAGTATTATATTGAAGAAATTGCTAAACACAGACGCGGTGGAGTATTTTTAGATATAGGTGCTAATGACGGATTGTTTGGTAGTAACACAGCAACACTAGAATTAGATTACGGTTGGACTGGATTGTGTATAGAAGCAAATCCAAAATTAATACAACCACTAACCGATAATAGACCTAACAGTACTATTGTACACAAAGCAGTTTGGACTAGTGTAGGAACTGTAGATATAGAAGTGCCACTACATTTCAAAAAGAATGATCCAGCAGATCAGCTAGGTCGAATTGCAGGTATTGAAAGAAATCAAAAATCATTTAAAAAGTTTTTTGATAAAGGTATTGAAACATTTAAGGTACAGTCAGATACAGCAACTACTATAATTAATGATACATTAGGATTACCTATTATAATTGATTATATGAGTTTAGATACCGAAGGAGCTGAAATAGAAGCACTACAGTCAATTGACTTTAACTTAATTGACATACGCTTTATGACAATTGAACACGGTAATAGAAAAGGTATGAAAAATGTTTTTGATAACTATCTTAAACAGTTTGGCTATACTGTACATCGTGTAAATGAATGGGATATTGAGTTTATAAAATGAATAATCTTAGAGAACAATTTAATAAATTAACCAAACGATGCCATAAGTTTGAACATTACTTTCCGTTATATGAAACACACTTTGAAAGGTTTGTAGGTAAAAGCCCACGAATACTTGAAATTGGAGTGTTCGGTGGCGGCAGTTTAGAATTATGGAAAAACTATTTTGGTCCAGGAACTACAGTTGTAGGAGTAGATAAAAATCCTCATTGTAAAAAATACGAAGAAGAGGACATTGAAATAATCATCGATGACCAAACTAATCGTGAGCTATGGTACGATATGCCAGTAGAGTCTTTTGATATTGTAATAGATGACGGAAGCCATATTTGCAGCCATCAAATACAAACGCTACAAATGGTATATAGATTAATCAAACAAGATGGTATCTACTGGTGTGAAGATGTACATACTAGTTACTACAACAGTCACGGTGGAGGGTTATATTCTCCTACTTCATTTATTAGTTTTACAAAATCAATTATTGATGTAATTCATGATTATCATACAAAGTGGATTTTCAAAACCGGTGAAAACCCATTAAACAAACTTGATCCAAACTTCGTCGAAATATTTGCAGACATTAAAGGAATACACTTTTATGATAGTGTAGTTGTTATTGACAAAGGTGAAAGACCTAAAATAAAAGACGTATTGGTAAACAGATGAATAGCTGGGATTGTTTTGACACTTTAATTGCAAGATTGCATTTTCATCCAAAAACTGTTTTCGACGAAGTTGGACGCAGGATAGGAGATCCAGATTTTAGATCCAAGCGAGTTACTGCTGAAAAATCTAGTAATAAAACCTACGAAGATATCTATGCTCGGTTACCAGGTATTGATCCTCAAATAGAATTAGATGTCGAACTAGAACATAACTTTGCTATTAATGAAAACATTATACAAGTTAAAGACGGTGATCTGATATTAAGTGATATGTATTTGCCAGCAGACTTTATTATGAAAATGTTACGCAATGTAGGAATGTGTGCTGATGTTGATATTATTGTTACCCCCAACGGAAAGAAAAAAGGTTGGATATGGGACGAAGTAAAATCAAAATATAATATAGAAAATCACTACGGGGATAATATGAAAAGTGATGTGTTATCTGCAAAGGCTAACGGAGTGAATGGAATACACTATACTGGGTTCGAGCTCAACGAAACAGAGCGTATGGTTTATAAGCACGACAAACAATTAGCATTATGGATGAGGTGTACAAGACTACAATGTCCTTTTAATGACGAACGGCATATACGCTTTTGGAACGACCAAGCAAATATTAACTTACCTGTACTAGCTCTAGCTACATTAGAACTACCTAATACACCTATTGCATTTTCATATAGAGATTGCTATAATTGGCAAAAGATATACGAAGCAATGACTGGAAATCAAGGACACAGATTAGATGTAAGTCGAAAAATGTATCTTGAACCAAACGATTATTTTAGAAACTACATGAAGTTTGTAAAAGAAATTGGTGCAACTATTGTAGATATGCAAGGTAAAGGACGTAGCATACTAAGTTTTTATGACGGTAAGCCTCCTAGAACACTATACATAGGAGGTAAAACACCTGACTATATTACACAGCTAGTACAATACAATACTAAGAGTATGGAAAAACATAATTGCTACGAAGAAGGACCTGTAATTGATTTTAATGAACACGGAGCAGTTAGAGGTGTAAACGACCATCCTAGTGATGTTGCAGACATACATAAGAAAGCAGGACAAGCCGCAACACGATATATTGATAAATTTAAATTTAAAAGAAATAAAGAATTGCTTTTAGAACTTGTAAAAATGTATGACACTAAGAACTTTACAAACAAAAATGTAAGTTGGGCAAAGTACAACTAAGCCTGTACTGTAAGTAACATATTTTCCCAATTAACTATTAGTGCTGTAAGGCCGCCTTTAAGACGTAACTTATGTAATCGCTTGTGTAGTTTATGACTGTCGGCAACTCCGTCAATACATGCTTTTTCAAAGTCGATTAAAAATAATTGCCCATCATCTCTTACTATAAGATTTCCAACATTTGCATCCAAATGCATAACTCCGCTCCTGTGTAGGTCTTGTGCTATTTGGTTTAGTTGTTTGTGCATATCAGGTATGAATATTTTTTTATCATCCCATTGTAGTTGCTGTACACTATTTCCAACATGTTCAATTTCGATAGTCCATTTTTTAATATCTTTGTTAATTAATCGAGGAACGTGATTACTAAACGCTAATCTACGATAGCAATCTACTTCGCGGGTAAATGCGGCAAATCCAGGTAGTTGTTTTTTATATGTACGCATATAACTATTTATTGCTAAATAATTGTATGGCAAAACATTATAGCAAATTTACAAACGATTATACTAAAATTTATTACAAAGGAGAATTAATCTCCGAAGGTCTGAAGGATTATTCAAGAGATCCGCTTGAACGCATCAATGCAATTCCAATAAACTTTGACGGGAAGACTGTGCTTGATTTAGGATGCAACTGTGGCGGAACATTATTTGCTGTAGCTGATAAAATTAAACAAGGATGGGGTAACGATATAAATCCAGAAGCAATTAGATATGCAAACGATATTGCAGAGAAACATAATATTAATAATGTTTCTTTTAGTGTTGCTGATTTATCAAAATGGAAAGAACATAATTTACCTAAACCAGATATACTATTTGCATTAGCAATAGCTAAATGGGTACAACCTTGGAGAGATATACTTTTATATTTAAATGCTCCTGTGGTAGTATTTGAAACCCACGGTAAGGGTAGTATGCAACCTGATCAAATAGCCTGGCTTAAAGATCACTACTCAAGTGTAGAACTGTTGTTACAAGGTTACGAAAAAGGTAAACGAAAACTATTTCTTTGTAAAAAATAATTATTTCCAATAATTTTCTGTACGATTAACCATTATATCAGACCGTTGACTCTTGCCAGCAACTTTTCTGTTGCCTTTCATGTGATCAATCCATTTACCTAATACTGTGTTAATTAACGGATGTCCACCTCCGCCTGACTTTGCTTCTTTCAAATACATTTCAGCACTATAATCTAAAACGTTATTGTCTATAGGACGCAACTGATTTAATATATGACCAAATACAAAACTGTCATGCCATTCAACTAATTCAAAAATTCCTTTGTCTGGTTCTTCGTAAAATCTTTCAAACTCTTTTAAGAATTGTATGCACATTGGGTGATTTATATTCATACCGTAAAATCCGCACTCGGGCCATGTTTGTGATCCTTTGCCTCTACCTACATATGTTATCCATTTGTCTTTAGGAAGCAGATTGTTAAAGTCTTTGTGTTTCCAAGGACTATGTACAAATGTATCAGCATCCATCCATACGCACCAATCTTTACTACGCTCACATGCATCAAACACTGCATATACTTTGTTAGCAAATCGAACAGCGTCCCACTTAAATTCTTTGTTCCAATCTTTACGTCCTTGTCTTGCTGGATGATTAGATATATCACCGTTAGCATGTGGAACTGATTCCCACTTTGCTTTAAAAGCATTTAGTTTAGGCAATGCTTCAAATGAATCAAATATTTTAATTTGATCAGGATTAGGATTAACTGGCGTACATGCTTCTGCATATACAAGCAATTTAATTTTAGATTCTACATTTTCTGCAAAACTATTTAAAAATCGTTGCCCATATAAATCAAGTCCTGGCTTGTGAAATGTTGTAACCACAGTTATATCTGACATTCTAAAATCCTTGTAAATATGTTATATGGATATATTTAACAATGAAATTTAGTTTGTGGACACAATATGGCGCACTTAACTCTGCCCCTGTCTTTAATGCGTTTAGACAAGGTGCTCATACTCTTGGTTTCAATTGTGTTGATAACAGTAATGACTCTGATGTTGACGTTATTTGGAGTGTACTGTTTAATGGAAGGATGGCCGGCAACCGTGCTATCTGGGAGAGAAACTTTGCTGATTCTAAGCCAACTATTGTACTTGAAGTAGGTGGTATTAAAAGAGGCACAACATGGAAGGTAGGTTTAAATGGGATTAATAGAGATGCTTACTTTGGTCCTAGTGGCAACGACAATACTCGTGTTAATGAACTAGGACTTAAATTAAAACCTTGGCGAGCAAGTGGTGATTTTATTTTAATATGTGGACAACACGATAAAAGTTTGCAGTGGCAAGGCATGCCACGTATGAGTAATTGGTTCTTAAATACATACGACGAAATACGCAAACATACTGATCGACCTATATTATTTCGGGCGCATCCACGCTGTAGACTAGAACATATTGAGCGAGGGTTAATTAACGTACACCGACAAGAACCAAGGCATATTACTAACACTTATGACGACTTCGATATGGGGTTTGATAACATATGGGCTACTATTAGCTATTCAAGTAATCCTGGTATTCATAGTATTATAAATGGTGTTCCTGCTTTTGTTAGTACCCATAGTCTTGCTTATGATGCTGGCAATGATATTGACTTTATGTATGATATCGAAACACCAGTTATGTTAGACCGAACACAATGGCTTAATGACTATGCACATACTGAATACACTGTAGAAGAAATATCTCAAGGATTACCACTTAAACGCTTGACATCTAAACTTTAATCTGTTATAATACTTGTATGTTTAGTAAAAAATTAACCGTAGAAGACTATATCGAAATACTAGTAGGGTTCCATACCAACTCTAACGATTATAAATTTGTTATTGAAAAATCAGATTTTAATCTTCTTACAAGTTTAGGTAGACAAACTTTACGAATGATTCCGTATACCGATAGACAATATGAATTAGTTAAACAAAAACTATTAGAATATAACGAACAATTTGTAATGAATGGGTTTGATGATATTCAATCTCAGTTTAATGAATTGCGTATGCCATTGCGTAGTATTGATAGAAGCAGATGGATTAAAATAATTACACTAGATGATAATGATTATATTGGCGTTAGATTTTCATTTAACAAGAAACTTATAACAGTCTTAGATAAATTAAACTCTATCGAAGACAAAGGGTTATATGACAAAAAATTAAAAATTAAATATTTTAAACTTACTGAAAAAAATTTACACTCTATTATAAATTTACTAAAAGATAAAAACTTTACAATTAGTCCTGAACTACAAGAAAAATATGAAATACTAGAAATGATGAATAACAACAAAAAAGATCACGTACCAGGAATATACAGTTTAAGTTTAAAAAATTTAAACGAAAAGGCAATTAACTATATGGTATCAACTATTGGAAGCGAACCTAGTATTGCTAACCTTGCAAAATATAAAGATCGCAATACACTATTTGGTATAAAGCATTTTGACCAGGCAGACCTAGATAATAGTATTAACAGGTATACATCTTTAAGTCAAAAAATAGTTAGACGTAACAATGCAAAAATATTAATAGATCCTACAGAATATCCATTTGATAGAGTTGCTGAATCATTACTTGAGCTTAGTCGGTATCCTATACTTGTAGTATTAAATGAACAAGATGATTTTGATAATCTAACTAAAGTATATCATAGTTTTAGAAATATTTTTGATGGTAATGATTTTTGTACATTATATAGAAAAGATAATAACTCACCTGATAATATTGCATTTAATCAGTATATTAAAGAAAATAAATTAAATAATTCTCTTGCTTTATCTTCAAAGGTAGTGTATACTAGTGTAACTAAAATGAGTAAAGTTCTATTGCAATCGCAATGGAAGCCTCAATGTGTATTATTTATGGGCAGTATAAGGTCAAATAATATTGATCCTTATGTTGACGAACTGGATTTAGTTATACATTACGATGTAGAATCTAGCCAGTTCATAAGATTCAGACACGGTGGAATAGAAAAGATATAAATGGCAAGTTGTAAACTAATAATCGAAGACGAAGTAAACATCAAACTAGAAGGACTAGAGGTTGATGTGCGTCGAAAACTAGCCAACGCTCTCAAGTTTGAAGTGCCTTACGCAAGATATATGCCACAGTATAAACTAGGACGGTGGGACGGTAAAGTTGCTTTCTTTGGTATTGGTGGCACAGGTTATGTTAATCATCTTGATACAGTTAGTGCAGTGCTTGCAAAAAATAATGTACAAATAGTAGACATTG
>Ga0209603_1005226_pt1 | contig 10497 bp, 7 predicted proteins | sample COGITO_mtgs_1206_FD_184812 | JGI IMG/M metagenome (GOLD analysis project Ga0209603, IMG submission 184812) | Pelagic marine microbial communities from North Sea - COGITO_mtgs_120607 (SPAdes) (version 2) | ecosystem: Environmental > Aquatic > Marine > Epipelagic ... | reverse complement strand
CAAAGACCAAATTGAGATCTTGGAGCGAAAGTTGAAACGCGAACTCAAGGATGCTGAGGCACTTCTTGAATGATTGATGACAATCACAGTGAGTCTGAACCCATCAAAGGAAACCTAGGCGAAACTCTTTATTCGCCGCTTCTGTCATTGGGTCGGGCGATAGATTGGATTTGTTTAAACTCGAGATATTAACGAAAAAACAAAGCAGATGTCGCCGTTGTTTCAGTATTACAAGCAGAAAAAAAGGTCGTGATGAATGCCTACCTGGATTATACGAGGTTAATCACATAGATGAAAAAGGATTCATCAAGAAAGAACATTGGAGAGCGTATAAAAAATTGTACAGATCACTTCTTCCCGAAAGTATCCCAAAGAGGAGTAATAATTTCCTTTCGAAGAATGGGTATTTGTGGGAACACCCAGGATTGAGATCCGATGCTGCAAGGAGTTCTTTACCATCACCGGGAATTTCAAACTATTTGGAGGATGATGAATTCACTGATGGCCGATTTTCATCTCTTAGTGTCCAAAGGAAACCCCATTCAAACAAGAATATACTCAAGGGCATTCAACGTCCCAAATCAATTACCTCACACCCTATGTTCGGAGATGCTTGGCATCAGTATCTAACGGCATTAAATTCGGTAAAACAATTCTACAATAGTTACGATATCGTATCGCCAAGGGGAGATACTCAAAGATACGGATTTTACAAGACGTATGCGTCTTTCGGATTAGTGTTTAGGGAACCTGATGATTTGATCAAATTTTGGGAAAAAAGAGTATCTGATGACTTACCCGGTGTTTACATTGCCATCACTGATAAGCAATCCAAATATCCAACTGGAAACAGGAAACACACAAAACAGACTTGGGGGACTTACTGCGGTGAATCAAAACAACTCCCCCACCGAATTATCGGATACGAAGGTGAAGTTACTAAGAATGAAAAATGGTGGATTTCCTCTGATGAAAAAATGAATATGCTAGTTATTACAGATGGTCGTCCCGCAGCCCTTTCCATTTTTTCCAATAAAGATGTGCGTCTTTGCCTGGAGAGGTTGTGCTATGAGTGGATCTCATTAGCAAAGAGTCGCTGTGGGAAAAAGATTGCAGATGTTAGAGAGCCTCCCAAAATCTCTGCAGTTAGTATCGAAAATGTAGCACAGGCAAGAATGATTTTTGGGCACGCAGTGGAGCCTTTGTTGCAACAATGGATTAACGATACACTTGGAGTTTCGATAGGCCAAATGGTATTCACCGAGTCATTGCATTGACAGTGTTGGAAATTGGTGCTAGAGGTTTGAGCAATCACTGAAAGATTATCTGCACACACCGGTGTCGGGATTTAGAGGGTCGGATTTTTTGTCCCTTTGAAGACAGCGGTAGCGTTGCTCACACTCGCTTTGATTGAATTTCCTGCCACCTTCATAGGGTGAGGTCGGATTCCATGTCGTCCGAACCTTATCAGGTTCGAACTCTGGGGAGTCGCACAGGGCTGCGACTGCCGCTCAATATTGGATGCGATCGGCACGCTGATCGAGGCACAGCGACCAGATTTGGCAATGATCCTGGTTAAGCAGGAACTCAATTCTCAAACTTGACCCACTCGTCTCCACTTCCAACGGTTCGGTAGAAGTTCGTACCGTCGTCAGTGGTGAACCACTCGTAGCCGTTCTCATCCGAGCGCTGAGCTGCTGTGTCAGCCGTTGGTACGTTGGTTGAGACGTCAACGGCTTGGGCCGCTTGGATCGGTTGTTCGGTCTCCATCGGCTCGTGTGGGACAGCCTGTTCGAGTCCGGGTAGCGACTTCACCACGTGCTCTGTTTGGTCGTATTCGTCAACCAGCGTTGAAGTTCGTCGGTGGCCGAGGAACTCGTATTCGAGGTCAGCACGAAGACGCTCAAGTCGGATGCCCTGGTGGGGTCCGAGCATACGCATCATGAGTGAGTATTCCCACATGCCTGAGATGTGTTCGAGATCTTCAACGGACTGAGCACCACGCAGCATTTCTTCGTAGCGAGCGGTACGTCCGTTGCGTGTGGCAAAGCCAATGGCGATCCAGATGAAGACCGGTACACCTCCGAAGATACCAATCAGGTCCCAGGCACCAAGGCTCACTTGCGTGCCAGGGATGATGACCTCAAAGCCGTCAATGGGTTGACTGCTGCTTGAGAACGGGTCGGTGCCTTGACGCACTTCGTCGGTGTCGGTCCAACCGTCGTTGTCGTCATCAGTATCAGCATTATCGCCTTCACCATCACCATCAGCATCCGCCCATTCGCGGTAGTCCTCGGGGAAGGCATCGTTTTCGTCAAGCACGCCATCGTTGTCCAAGTCACCGGGTGAAGCGAGCTTTGGCAGAGGGTCAATCGAGTCGTTGTAGCCGTCGTTGTCAAAGTCGAACAGGTACGGGTCAGGATTGTTTCCGCTCAGATTGTCACCAAATCCGTCGCCGTCGAGATCTTCCCATTGGGTTGGGTCATTGGGGAAGGCATCGGCAAGTCGGCCGGTTGGATTGTCACCGTAGCCATCACCATCAAGGTCCGACCATTGGGTTGGGTCGGCGATGAAGGCGTCGGGAGTCGTACCCTCCATGTTGTCACCGTAGCCATCACCGTCGATGTCCGACCATTGCGTTGTATCTTCAGGGAATTTGTCGGCTCCCGTTCCTCGTGGATTATCACCGAATCCGTCGCCGTCTGCGTCGGTGGTTTGGGACGGGTCGAACGGGAACGCATCCTCATTGTTGCCAACGTCATCGCCATCCGTATCGTCCCATTCGTTCGGGTCGTTGGGGAAGGTGTCGCCTCGGTTACCCGCTGTGTTATCACCGAAGCCGTCACCGTCCGAGTCGGTGTCCTGCGTGGCGTCATCGGGGAAGGCGTCGTCTTCGTCGGCGACACCGTCGTGATCGCTGTCTTGCCATCTTAACGGATCGTTGGGGAAGCGGTCGGGGAGGTTCCCGTTCTGGTTGTCGCCGTAACCATCCCCGTCAGTGTCGTTCCATTGTGTCGAATCCGAAGGGAATCGGTCAACTTGAGTCGCATTTTCCGACTGATTTTCGCCGTAGCCATCGCCATCTCTGTCGTCGGTTTGACTCGGATTGTTCGGGAAAGCATCGTTCTTGTCCGAGACCCCATCACCATCAGCGTCTAAACAACCATACCGATCGACATACGATGTTCCAGCAATGAGAATACAATCGTCACCTTCGAATCCGTTGAACTCATCACCATAGCCGTCACCGTCCGAATCCTTCCATTGGCTTGATTGGTTGGGGAAGTGGTCTTGCGAATCGGCCCAACCATCAAAGTCCTTATCAGGGCAACCATAGGTGTCATTCCTTGACGATGTACCATATGTGGTTGGACACGAATCACCCATACTTCCCGACGGATTATCACCATAACCATCTGAATCCGAATCAGCAATCTGGTCTTGATTCAATGGGAAAGTATCTCCTTGATCGGATACACCGTCTGAGTCCGAATCCAAACAACCTAACTTATCGACATGCGATGTCCCGAATTGCCCTGGGCAATCGTCCCCCAGAACCCCACTACCGTTATCTCCGAATCCATCCAAATCGGTATCTCGTTGTTGAGTGAAATCAGCAGGATAGTCGTCTGAAAAATCTGGTTCACCGTCTAGATCAAGATCACCAATCAAAAATTCAATGCCTTTACTGTTGATATTCGGAATTAATCCCAGTCCCCGCCATAAATCATGCTTGACAACCTCAGAATCGTCAAATAATGATGAAGAATATATCGCGGAATCAATAAGTTCTATGCCCTGTGTAAACCCAATAGATCGATTCATTCCGGAGGAGAAATCAATTATCACCTGAGTGTCGGTGGTTGAAATTGCTCCATATTCATTGCATGGAGTGTTGCGGCTACAACGGCTCATCACCAACAAACGATCTCCATCAATCATCCGAAGCGTGGCTGGGCTTGATTCACCCTTTTCACCAAGGCTTACTTCCGATATGGTTGAGTTAGAAACATTGAGCAACAAAATACTGTGGTTGTAGCTGAATAGAGAACTCGATTGAAGAATCGGACGAGTGCAAGCCACCGCAGTGAGGTTATTGTCGAGACGCATGACATTCCCATACGCGTCACAGGCCTCATGATTCACAACACTGTATGTGTCATCATCACCTACTATGAATTTGAAATCCGAGTTGCCATCGAGCTCAATGCCTGAAAATGTCTCAACTGTATTGTAAACATAGTCGCTGGATGCGGATGTGTATGAATTCAATCTGGGCATCGTCCTAGAATTAATTGAAGAAAACGATTCATCGATTGAGATAGAGAAATCAGAAAAGTGGATAGCATGACCCATACTCGATTCAGTCGTCCCGTTTACATCAATACCGGAACAATAGTGACTGGGATTTCTGTATGTATGACCTAACCTGAATTTAAACCGCACAGATGAATCATTGCTCACAGAGTTTGAAACTGATGCAACTTTGCAAGGATACGAACCACCTATGTGTGAGGTCTCGAAAATAATTGAGTCTTCTGTCAGGAACGTAGTTCGGTTCATTTTGATAAACACTACTGCAGAAGCATAAGTCGTTCCTCCACTTGAGAAATTTACATCAAACAACTGTTGAACGTGGCCACCCTGATTGTTAACTTGCTCATACTGAAATACGCCTGAGAAAATAATTGAGTGGTCAAAGACCGCCATTGATTCTAACCCACCCCCGGAATACCGATCTTGATCGCCAGAATTGTAAATTTGATTTACGTTGTTGTAAAAATGACGGCGCGGGATGATGATCTCATTGATGAGCGTTCCGTTATCATCAACCTCCATAAACAAGAAATCTCCCTGAACGGCGAATTGATTGTTCAATGGTGAATATCTCGGAAAGTTACCATTTTCTGTGAGCAAATACATCGATCTGTTTGTTGGATTCTTCCACCAGTCTACCAACATCAAATCATCAATATCTGCACCGATGTCAAGGTCATAAGTGGTATAATTCCAACTGATGTTGCTTTGATTAACAGCCACAAGTCGTACCTCTTTCGGGTGTCCTAAAGAACTGGCCTCTTTTTCGGAAAAAAGTGCTTGCTGTAATCCTGAAAATGACGCTAAGATGAACAATGCACTGAGCAGGACAACTTGCAGTTTCGGCATGGTTAGTTACACATATTCCCAATTAATGACCCTTGTGATTCGAAACCCATGTCGTTCGAACTGTCGTGAGTCAAAACCCATGTCGTCCGGAAAGGCCCGTTGCAACCCTTTGTACACCCTTGCGTGAGATACTCATGGTTGGGTACCCATCTTCTAAAAATTATAGCAAGGGTGTTGGATGGGTTATCCATACACCGATGCATTTGATTAATCGCTCATGAACAGGGAATTTTGTGGGCGAGGAAGGTTATGCATGGCTTTCTCGAAAAGTTCCGAACGGATTTTGGAATTCTTTGGAAAACAGGCAAGCATACTTGAGATGGCTTGGTGAAAAACTTGGCTTCAGCACCAAAGATGATTGGTACATGTTGGAAGGCAAACACTTCAGCAAGGAAAACAAAGGAACTACAATTTACTCTAGATTTTACAACGACCCCAAAGTAGCCGTCAGAGAATTATTCCCTGACAAAATCTGGTATCCATGGTTGTTCAGGCGTGCGGGAAATGGATTTTGGAAACAGCAAGAAAACCGCATACAATACCTAAAATGGTTAGAAGCCAGATTAGGATTTTCCACTCCCGAGGATTGGTACAAAATCACTAGATCTGATTATGATAACAACAACGGATCCGGATTGTTAGTTCACGCTTATGCAAGCACCATTTCCGAACCACCTATGGAACTGTATCCAGAGTTTGAATGGAAGCCATGGCTGTTCAAAATTACTCCTCGCAGGTATTTTTCGGATACGAAGAATAGGAGACAATATCTTGATTGGGTTGGTGAAGAACTAAACCATTCATCCCTTGAATCGTGGTACAGGAGAACAAAATACGATGTGTCCTTGAAGCAAGGCGGTAGCCTTGTTGAGAACTATTACAAAGGCTCACTCAGTAAAATGCTGGCTGATGTGTATCCCGAATTCGATTGGGATGTCAGCAAGTTTGTTCAATCACCATCGGGTTACTGGAATGATGATTCCAATGTCAAAACTCATTTGTTGCGCTTGGGTGAAATCGAAGAGTTCCGAAATATGGACGACTGGTACAATCTAGACCAGAAAATGCTCGTCGAACACGGTCTTGGTGGTGGTCTGTACCGTAGATTTGGTGGAAGCCCGATTAGATTGTTGAAGCACATATTCCCCGATCATGACTGGAAAGAATTTCTTTTCTCTTCAACTCCAAAAGGGTGGTGGGATGATGATGCGAATTGGAGGCAATATCTTGGTTGGCTAAAAGAAAAACTAGGGTTTGACTCAATGGAAGATTGGTATATCGTAACAACAGACGATTTTTCAAGACACAAAGGCAGTTCGCTTCTCAAATATACAGGTTCGTCACCATCAAAGATTCTGATGAAAACCTATCCTGAATTTGAATGGGATGTTGAACGGTTTTACGATGGGAAGAAAAATCAGAAGCGCCTTTTCAAATTAGTCAAGGAGATATTCCCAAACGAGGAAATTCATTTTGACTTTAAGCATCACGAAATGAGGTTTGAAAAATCAAATTATCCCATGGAACTTGATATCTGGATACCATGTCTAAACTTGGCGTTCGAATATCAGGGTGAACAGCATTATTACGATGAGGATGTCATGGAAAGAGATGAGCAAAAGAGAAGTGCTTGTGTCGAAAACAGTATTCATCTTATCGAAATTCCACACACGTGGGATTCAACGGAGAAATATGTCTTCGATAGGATTCCTAGCCATCTCCTAAAGCCTAGAACTCAAAATAGTCGAACAATGTTTTAGGGCGCATATTTTCCTTTTTGAAAAACTCATTTTCATTTGCATATTCGATTGGATTAGTATTGAATAATTCTTTACTTCCATCGAACTTCTCAACTGTCGTGACTCTGATTTCATCTATCGCTAACAGTTTTGACTCCAATTCTTTAGCATCTTTACCCATTTCGAATCTTAGCGTTTGGAGAAGTTTCACTTCTAAGTTCATACCGTTCTTTCTCAAGGAGTAATCCACTTGGTATCTTCTATGATTTGGATCACTTGAAATTCCTCCTTTGTACCACCAGACACCTGTGGGTCCAGCAATCTCCATGGCGTAAAAATAAGCTGGTTCATCAGGATTGAATCCTGTTTCAGCACATTGCTGACATCCGCGCCCCTTAGCCCGATTTCCAATAATTGAAATCCATTCAAAATCGCATTTTTTACAAAGCCACCAGGCCTTCTTGTTACTATTTTTTGTAAAATCATTTGGTGTTTTATCACCGTTTTTAGTAGGGTGCCATTCTTTGGCTAATTCAGGCATAGTAGTCGCTAAACAATTTGTAATGGACGTTTTTTGTCCCGCACAAAAAGGACACCCAGTACCGCCTTGTACCCTTCCGCCAACTTTTGTACTCCATTCATGATCTGACCCCTCTGGACACTTCCACCATACTCTCTTGCTACTTCCATTCGTAATCTCTGAAGGTTTCAGGTTTCCATTTTTTGTAGGGTGCCACTGAGAAGCAATCTCAGGATGTGTGTTTGCTAAACAATTGGTTCCAGAGAGTCTTTTTCCTGCACAGAAAGGACAACCTCCCATCTGATTTTTCCTTGTCCTATCGGAAATTCTACCCTTCCACAGATGATCCTCTGCTACAGGACATTGCCACCATGCGTAACTACTGCTATGGGGAGTAAATTGATATGGAGTTTTATCTCCATTCTTGTCACTCCACATTTCCACCCATTCAGAGAAAATTGCTCCGAATGAATTGCATTCACATACCTTTTTTGGAGGCGTAGCACAATACGGGCAACCGTTTCCTCTAACTCTGTTTGCTACAGTCGATTTCCAAGAGTGCTCGTGTTCGCAAGTCGAGTTAGGACACAGCCAAAGAACTGACTTTTCAGAACCATGAGTCAATTCTGTTGCAGGTGTTGGTTCATCGGGATGCAGTTGTAGAGCCAATTCAGGATGTGTATTTGCTATGCTATCACAAGGACAGAATGCTGCTTGATTACCCGCACAGTATGGGCATCCAGTATCTTGTCCAATACGAGTATTTGGCGCAGACTGCCACTCGTGAGGGTGTTCGCAAGTGGACTTATCGCAATACCACCAAACACGAGTTCCATATCCTGAGGCTATGTCTGAAGGTGTCAAATCACCATTTTTTGTAGGATGCCATTCTTTGGCCAAATCTGGTCGAACAGATTGCAGAGAATTTCTCCCATCGCTGTGCAGTCTTCCCAATTGGCAGTGAGGGCAACCATTGTTATGGCGATTATACACATTTGTCTTCCATTCGTTTGAACAGTCAATACATTTCCACCATGCAGAAAATTCTGATTTTGAGGTCACATCGAATGGTGATTTTGGTAGGTTTAGTTCATCATGCCATTCAATCGAAATTTCTGGATGCAAAATCGCCAATGAGTTTCTCTTATCACTATGCAATCTCCCACCTACGCAGCAAGGACATCCTGCAACCTTTCCCTTCTTGATTCTGTTATTCGGAGATGCAGACCATTCGTGCTCACATTTGTGACATTTCCATGACACCTGCTTACCTGTTCCAAAGGTAAAATCAGCGGAATCCCTTTCATCGTTCCAATCAACTAAGATTTCAGGGTGGGTAATATCAAGGGAAGGCCCTCGTTTACACACAGGGCATTGCTTGATCCTGTTATTTCTGAAACGAACACTTGGGGCAATTTCCCATTCATGGCCTTCCTTACATTTCCATTTTATTTTTTTACCTGAGCCCAGAGAGATTGTATTTGGGTCTAAATCATCATTCCATTCATGCAAAATTTCAGCATATTGTTTCGCTACCGACGGTTTAATTGGCACAAAACTTCCAGAGTTTCCTCCAACCATGCACCCCATACACCGCCAACTGTCAATAAAGACTACGGTTCAACTCTTGCTTCTATGCCAAGGCTTTGACCCCCACCAATCTGGTGCTGTGAATTTGAGTCGGTTGGTATGGAAATCATTACCGATGGTTCGGGTGATGGAATTGCCCTGCCATTTACTGCCAAGCTTGCCCTACATACCATTGACCTCAATTTGCCAATCCATCCAATCGATGTGGTCTAAATCCGAACCGAAGCCTTCAAACGGCTCACGAGGTATTTCGGTACATGGGCAAAAAACAGTACCACGAAGAAGAATTAACCCCAGATTGGGTAAGAGCAAGACAGGCGAGCATCAACGATGGTGAACTACGAAATCACCGTGATTCGACCAAGAAGAACGATCACAGAATTCCCCTTTGGGTCGCATGTGATTTCATGGACATCGGAGTAAACAGTGCTGAAGAGGTTACAGATCAAGATTGGCTCACTCTCATTGAGCGATTTCGTGCTGGTAAAAACAGAAGCGGAAATCCTTTGAAAGAAGCAAGCATACGAAAAAGAAAGGAAGGGTTAATTCAAATGTTAAGGGCTCTGAAACTCTTTGATACACTCGATTTTGTCGAAAAATGGAAGGAGAATAAGGTCTCGAAAGAGATCACATATTGGAACTGCGATGAAATGGAAGCAATGAATCAACAGGCTCTACTGTTTGCCACCGATGAAAAAATGCTCAAGTTTGCTGCTGTGCATCTGCTGCATTACCACATCGCTCCACGGCGACAAGACACTGCAACATTCAAATGGGATTATATCGATCTCAATGAGGGGACAATCCAATTCTTTGCAAGCAAGAACGGAAAGCGATGTGTATCATTCATCGAACCACGGTTCCTTCCTGTATTCAAGAAATACAAAGCCTGGCTTGAGGAAGAAGGCCACGACATGACGTACTTGTTCCCATCTTCGAATGCTGGAAATTCAGGAACTACCAAGGTAAAACGCCCTCACATCTCTAACAAGTCTGTCAATTTATGGTTGGCAAAGGTCCGAAACGGTGCTACCTCATTTTACGGTTCCACTATCAGAACCTATGCGTCCCACACATACCGACATTCCCTTGCAATGCGGTTTCTAAACAGCAGAGGCACCTTCGAGGACGTTGCTCGGATTCTCGGCGACACTGTAGCCACTATCGAAACTCATTACTCTGAGCTTGGGTTTACACCTGCATTCCGTGAAGCCTGGGAAGCCGCTCATGTTCGTTCAACGATGAACACAACCGAAGGAACGGCACAACCAGAGTGGCTGGATCGGTTCAGAAAGGTACGGACTCCAAATCGGTACAAGCCCCTCGCACCCCATTCACGGGGTACGGACTCAAAGTTGGTGGCGGACGTACCAGGATTCGAACCCGGGTTTTCGGCTTAGAAGGCCAAAGTGATATCCAACTACACTATACGTCCTTAGTTCAAGCGCGGGGCTCACACTTGATGAAGGTTAACCATCAGAA
>Ga0209603_1005220_pt1 | contig 10500 bp, 9 predicted proteins | sample COGITO_mtgs_1206_FD_184812 | JGI IMG/M metagenome (GOLD analysis project Ga0209603, IMG submission 184812) | Pelagic marine microbial communities from North Sea - COGITO_mtgs_120607 (SPAdes) (version 2) | ecosystem: Environmental > Aquatic > Marine > Epipelagic ... | reverse complement strand
TGGAACACCAGTAACAAATTCGAACAAGGCTTTGTCAGATATGACACAGCAAGAAGTTCTTAATTTGGCGGCAAAAGGCCAACTGGGAAATTATACATATTAAATAACTTAATAGTTAAATAAGGATAAATAATTATGGCTATTACAAACACAGACTTTCAAAATGTCGCACTCGCTATCTCTGCTTACGCAGACGAAGCCTACACAACCGCTCAAAAGCTTAATTCAACTGGCATCGTTGGTATGCGTGATGATATTAATGCTGATGGCGAATCCTTTGTTGGTCAGTTCCGTTACTACAAGCCACTGGCAGCTAACGTAAACGTTGCTTCCTTGTCTTCCGCAACAAACGGTACATACACAGATATCACAACTGATATCGCCAACTATGTTAAAACTGTTCGCACATTCGGCGCACAGCAAGTAAACATGCAAGAAGTCGTATCCAAGCAAGACGGTCTTGCTAAAATTGCTCGTGACTTTGCACAAGTACGTGGCGATGACGAAGGTACTGCTCTTATGAACCTTCTCAAAGGTGTTGCAGCTAACGAAGTTGCTACAGGTGATGCAGGTGGTTCCGGTAACGGTGGTCTTACAGACTATGACACAGATGCTGATACAGCCGCAACAGGTAACTTTGTTGACGTAAACGCTCTTGGTGCCTTTGGTGCTGCTGCAACTGGTTCTTCTGACGCACGTAAACTCTTCGACTCTACCGCTGTTGGCGCTGCTCGTGGTGAGCGTTTGTTCCAAGCTATCGGCATGGGCTTCAAAGACTACGAACCAGACTTTATGTACATGGTTACTTCGCCAGAGATCATGGCAGAAATGCGCTCTGCTAACTTGGTAGACGATACAACTGTTACCGATGGTAACTTGAACTTCAGCACCATCTTTGGTGGTAAGTTCCGTTTGGTAATGACTCGTGCAAACCAAATGCACAGCGCCGCTTCCGGTGATTTGAACGCACAATCTACAAAGTGTAGCTTCATTGTCAAGCCAGGTTCAGTAACCTTTGCCCCCGTAGCAACACCTACACCAGTAGAAGTTGATCGTGATGCAGCCTCCTACACAGGTGGTGGTTCTACCAACATCTGGTACCGTTATGGCTTCATCATGCACCCAATGGGTTACGATTGGGCAGGTGCTACAAACGCATTTGCAACAAACGCTAACCTCGCAGCTTCTGCATCTTGGGATCGTAAAATGTCCGCGCTTAACTTGGGTATCCTACCTATCTTTCACTCATAATAAAATAGGAGGAGCTAATGGCTTTAGTTCTAAATACCAATAGTTATGTAACAGTTGTTTCAGCAGAAAGTTATTTCGAGACCCGAATTGATGCTGCAAAATGGAATAGTGCTTCTGATAGTTTAAAAGATGAAGCTCTAGTAACTGCTACACAAATTATAGATAACAATCCTTGGATTGGTTCGGCTATTAGCTCTTCGCAAGCTTTGGCTTGGCCTCGTAAAAATGCAATGTACTATGATCCTAGAATGGGGTTTGACGTTACTTTTACTAATTCAGAAATACCTGATTTGGTAAAAATTGCTGTTTATGAGCAAGCCTTACATTTGTTAAATAATGAGGACTTGCTAGCTCAAACAACTCAGACATACGAGAGTATTAGTATCGGTAACATTAGTTTATCTGACTCTAATAATGATGTAACTAGAATTTCTATTACACCTTCTTTCGTTATGAAACCCCTTAGACCTTTGATCCGTAGAGGATCACAAGGGCAAGGCTCTGGTTGGTGGAGGGCTAACTAATGTCTCTTTCTGCAAAAGTAACTGCCGCTGTTAACAAGGCTTTTATTGCTGCGGATGATATAGTTAAGAAAGGAATCCTCTCCACTAAGTCGGTATCGAGTTATGACTTTGGATCACGCCAAACAGTTAGTACTATAACTAGTCAAACTGTAGATGTGATTATTCAGTCCACTCAAAAACCTTCTGGGGAGGGTTTTACAACTACAGCTGTTATGAGATCAGGTGTTGATATTTCGGTTTACGATGTATTAACAGTTGAATCAAAGGTTTACAATATTGTTGACTACACAGATAATAACTTCACTATTCAAGCTATCTTAACTAAAGAGGTTCAGTGATGTATGATAATGTCTTAGACGATATTGAAGCAGTGTTTGACTCTGCTACTTGGAACGTAAACAACATTGATATTTACCCAGATAACTATCAAGGTACTATCTCTGATCAAACAGAATTCTGTAGGCTTAATGTATTACCTAGCAACAGTGAACACTATGTATATGGTGGCAAAAAACAAACTGAAGGTTTAGTTTCTGTCAAGATATTTGTTAAAGCAGGTGAGGGTCAGTCCCGCGTCATGGCTATAGCAGATATTTTAGATATAAACCTTCAAAGCAAAAAATTAACAAATGGAACAGAGCTTGGAACTTCTTATTTGAATGTAGAAGGCCTAGACTCATCTAACAAAGCGCTATACAGCGCAACTTATATTATACCATTTAAAATATACGGAGAATAACAAATGGCTCATATTTCATCCCTTGGCGCAGGTATTTTTACATATCTCGACATGTACACGGCAAGTGCTTTTGACAGTGCTACAGTCACTAGCGCAGCAACTGCTGCATCAAACTTCGCAACTGCTAACGCATCTGACATTTCTCGTATGCCTTCTGTTCGGGAATTCCCTTCAGTCGGTACACCTGCGAACATCGTAAACGTCCCTGTTTATGGTCAAAACACCTCGTCTCAGGTACAAGGTCAAGCTGACGCTCCTTCTTTGGAAGTTACAGTTAACTATGTTGCAGAGGACATGACAGATATTCATGCCCTAGTTGGTCAACAGATCTTGTTCCGATTCATGATGTGCGCAAGTGCAACAACCTTAACAGAATCGCTTGCAGCAACCCTTGCAACAGAAAACACAGAGTTTTACTTTGTTGGTAAGGTAGAAGCTGTTCTAGTAAACCCACAGTTGACTGATACAACTACAGCGACAATTACTTTGTCGTCTCAATCAGACTTCTTTGGGCCTGCTACTATTGCAGCCACATAATAAATAAAATTAGAGGGGGCTTAACTGCCCTCTCTTCTTGTATATATAAAAGAGATATTATGACAGATAAACCATTTAGTAAAAGTTTTGTTATGCGCACAACCTTTAGGCATATGCGCCGTAGCGTAGACATTAGTATTCGTAAGTCGTTTGAGAGGTTTCAAGATTTTGATAACGATTCAACTACAGGGCAAGAGATTATGGAAACATTATCTGTCCTGCATCAAGTCAGGAAAATACTTGATGACTTTCAAGCAAACAACCAAGAATTATTTACAGAAAAAGATAAGTTAGATTAAGGAATTATTATGAAACATTTAGTTGGTAAACAGATTATTGAAAAAGTCCCTTTTATGGGCGATGAAGTAGAAATCCGCAAACTCTCTGTTACAGAAGTTATGAAGGTTCAAGAACTTGTAAAAAAGTCCTCAAAGTCTAAAGCTGAAGACTCTGAGTTAAGCCTCTTGCGTGACGTCATTCGTCTTGCAGTAATCGGAGCTGATGAGTTGTCCGATGAAGATTTTAATACCTTTCCAATTGGAGAACTCTCAGATGTATCTAATCACATTTTGAGGTTCTCAGGCTTAGGCGGAGATAGCTCCTCGGGAAACTAACCGCAGAGGAAGAATCAATCTATGAGCTAGCTTACACACTATCCATGCCTGTATATCAATTAAAATATGAAATGCCATATGATGAAATGTTAAATTGGATTGAATTTTTTAAGAGAAGACCAGTGGGTTGGCGAGAAGATCAGAGAACGTATATGTTACTTAGATCTCAAGGTGTAAAAGAAAAATCAGAAACCTTATTCCCAACCTTGAAAATGCTTTCAGAAGCAAATCAAAAGGCGCTGGTTAATGATCGTGCTGTACCTAAAGGTAAATTCTTAGAAATGATGCTTAAAGCCAAAGAGGGAGATTCTTCTGGTTGGAAGCTTAATTTTGGAGACAAAAATGTCAACAAAAATTAGTCTTGAAGTAGTTAACTTCAAAAAGGAAATGGAGAGAGTTAGGCAAGAAGTAAAAAACTTGGCTAACTTAGAAATTGAAGATAAAATAAAACATGCAACAAATACATTAAGGGTAGTTACACCAGTAGATACGGGCAAAGCTCGTTCTGGCTGGGATAGTAATTATACAAAAGGCATTGATGGTTTTGTTGATGGAAAGATATTTAACAACGTAGAATACATAGATGTCCTAAACAAAGGACACAGTAAACAGGCACCTCGATATTTTATTGAACAAGTGCTTATGACAATTGGAATACTAACCCCCAATTAAAATATTTGCCCTCTGATGGCCTCTTATTATTCAAGAGATCGTTAGGGGGCAATTTTATTAAGGAGGAACCATGAGTGGTGTAGAAATTAGAGTACGTTCTAATAGTCGTCAGGCACAATCAGATCTGAGTAAATTAGAGCGTTCAGTAGGCAATATTGAAAGAAGTGCTGCAGGAGTAACTAAAGCTTTTAGAAATTTAGCAATTGGTATAGGCGCAGCCTTTAGCGGAACAATTGTCACAAAGGCTATTAACAGCACAACTGACTCCTTAACCAGTATGCAAAACAGAGTTGGTTTGGTAACGGGTCGAACCAAAGAATTAAATATAGTTTTAGACGATCTGTATAACATCTCTCGTAGAACAGGTCAACCAGTAGAACTTGCTGCAGAAACTTTTAATAGATTTGGATTAGCACTTTCAGAGGCAGGAAAAAGCTCAAAAGACATTTTAAAGGCGGTTGAGTCCGTAAACAAGTCTATAGCTATTTCTGGCGGTGGAGTAGAGTCTGCAAGAGCAGCCTTAACCCAGTTAGGGCAAGGTTTAGCTTCTGGAACTCTCAGGGGTGAAGAACTTAACTCTGTACTAGAACAAGCACCTCGTCTTGCACAAGCTATCGCAGACGCTATGGGTAAACCTAGAGGCGCTTTAAGAAAGCTAGCAGAAGAAGGTAAGTTAACAACAGAAGTTGTTTTTGATGCACTCCTTTCCCAGTCAGAAAAATTAAACGAAGAATTTGCTACAATTGAATTTACTTCAGCTGAAGCAATGATAACTCTTAAAGATCAAGTTGGTCGAGTGGTTGCTGAAATCAGCAAACAACTTGGAATTACTTCCAAATTTACCTCTAGAATTATGAACATGTCAGCCTTAATTGAAGCAAACAGGTCCACTATTGTTTCTACGGTATCTTCACAAGCTAAAGCGATAATTTCTAATTTCCAAGGAGTAATTGCTATTGTCAGAGGGCTAGCTAAAATAATCTTAGCAGTTTTTGGCAGAGCAGTTGACGCGCTGCCTAGTTTAACTTCTCCGCTTAGAGATCTTTCTCAAGTATTAGTAGCCGATGTAGCTGCAGGTTTTCTGTATGCAAGCGCTATATTAAAGAGGTTTGGGCTAGACGTAACTTCTATTTTTAGAAGCATTACAGATACAAAGTTTTCGGGAGCAATCCGTAAAATATTTAGATCAAAAAGTTTAAAAGACTTCGGTGACTCTTTATACAACCTTGGAGAAGTAATTGATCGATATGGTAGACGTTGGTATAACTTTGGGAACATTGCTGACAAGGCTTTAAGAACCATAAAGTTTAATCTCTTTGAAACAGGTGTATTCTTAGGGATTTTAGATCAAAGACTTATTAGGCTTCGTTATACTTCTTTTGAAAGATTTTCAAAAGCAGCTGGGGTAATAAATTTAGCCCTTAATGAATTAAAGAAAAATGTTCTTGCAACAAACTTTATTGTACAGCTACAAGTAGGTTTTCTGAAAACAGCACAATATGCGACAAACTTTGCTAAAGCAATTAACAATCTAAGCGGAGGTGGGATAGGTCAAGCATTCGATATGTTAGCAAGTACTTTTAAAGAAGTGTTTGATAGCGCAAGAGCATACTTATCAAAAACAGTAAACTTTGTTAGAAAATCAATTAAAGAAATAGGATATTACTTTTCTTGGGCGTATGACAAGATAATTGGAAATTCATGGTGGACAGACACTATGGAGCAAACTTATTTTATGGCTCAAAAATGGTTGCCAAAAACAACCTCTCTTATTAAAGGGTTTGCAAATGAAGTTTCTGAAATCTATAAGTTTATTAGTCTAGTTCTAAAGTCTAATTTCTCAAATGAAATTAAATTTAACCTTATTGTTGAAGGCATAAAGATCAAATTCTCTGCTTACAAAGAGGTTGCTAGAGAACTCTCTAAAAATCTTGTTAGTAGTATTTCTTCAAGTATTGCTACTGGTTTAAATGAAATTAGAGAAGTCTCCCCTAAAGTTGCAAGTTTTGTTTCTTTAGCTTTTGCGGCTGGTTTAACTAAATTAATCAGTCCAAGCTTATTTACTAAAACTTTTGCAAGAATTGGACCTCTTCTTTATATTTCTATTTTTACTGCTATAGTTAGTGCCTTTAACGGTGCTATATTAAATAGCGGAATTTTTGAGTCTATTGCAAGAGGTTTAGGAAACTCTATAGGTGCTGCAATTGATACAGTTATTAGTAATACACCTAAAATACTAAAAGCCCTAGTTCGTGTTGCTAATGAATTTGGAAAGGGTCTTGCCGAAACTATTGGTAATAGTTTTCTAGGCTTACCTGCAAAAATACTTAGTTTTCTTCCCGGAGGTGGCCTTCTTACTACTATACTTTATGGTGGTCTTACTGCCTCACTTTTCTTCGCAGGTATAAGAACAGCTATGTTAGGCCTAATAAGGTCTGTAGTTAAGGCAGGGATAGCTAAAAATACTTTAAGTTCAAATGGAATCTTATCTCAGTTGTTCTTCGGAGCAGGGGGTGTGTCAGGTCAAAGAACAAAAATACTTGGTGCCTTTGCAGGTTATATTGTAGGAGCGGAACTCTTACTAGGGGATCTTATCGGTACTTCCGGGGCAATGGCTGTTGGCATTGGTGCAACAGTTTTACAATCAGTTGTTTTAGGCGATCCTGCTAAAACTGCCTTTGTTGTTTCTACTTTTAATAGCGTAATCGCAGGGGTCTTAACAAGGGTTAAAGCGCTAGGTACTCTTATTGCTAGTCAAAGTATTATTGCCAGGATAATGTCTGGAAGCAGTGGATTAATAACTTCGGCTATTGCAGCTATCACTACTTCAAACAATAAGGCCTCCACAGGGTTTATATTGTCTTGGAAGAAAGCAACAAACTCTGCAAGCGGTTTCTTTTCTAGGTTTAGTACTAAATCTATCAAAAGGCTTGGTAAGATCGCTTTAGCTACTGCAGCCCTTACTGCTGCATTTGCAACAATGGCCTCGGCTTCAGATGGTTCTGAAGGAGAAGGTGGTACAGGGGGTGCAATTCTAGGAGGAATTGGTTTTGCACTTTTAGCTTTTGGAGATACAATATTAAGTTACGTTTTACCTCTCCTCGGTAAGCTCGGCAAAAGTATTGGCTCTGTTGGTGCAACAGCTGCTAAAAGTTTAGGAAAGTCGGCAGCAGGTGCCTTGTCTAGGATGGCTTTAGGTGCTGCATCTGTTGTATCTGGTGTATCTGGTATTATGATTGCCTTTGGAGCAGCAGCAGCAGCGATTGCTGTAACTGCTACAGGCGGTCTTATATACTCTGCCTTCTTTGGAAAAGGAGATACCTTTTTAGAAAGAGTTAAAAATAACTTTGATGGATTCTTAGCTTATTTTGACTTACTTAATGTTCGAGTTGGTGACGTAAGAAAATCATCACTAAAGACACTTAAGTCGCTAGAAAGGCTTAATACGGGCGACATTAAAATAAAATTAAGCTCTACTTTAGCAGAAGCAGATTTGTCTGATTCAAGTGACTCTGAGTTGTTAGGTATTCAAAGGGCTGTTAAAGATCTTGAGAAAAGCAGAAAAGTTGCCGATAGAGAGGTTTCTAGATTCGGGGCAGTAACCGAAGAAACTCGTAAGTCAATCAAAGCAGCTGTTAATAATGTTGAGATTGCGATAAAAAGTGCTGGCGGTGATGGTAGCACAGTAACTTCAGGTGCAGTTTCTAATCTAACACCTCTATTTAAGGCTGTATTAGAGCAGTCTGATCAAAGATCCGGTTTTCTTGAAAGAATAGGACAAAATTTTGGATTCGGTAAACAGACCGATGTAGATAAACTACTTAAAGATATAAACGATGGTTCGTTTTCTGAAGATAACCTTCGAGACCCGGCGAAAGCCATAGCCTTTGCTGAAAGAATTTTACTTACACTTGGTGATGATTTTGCTAACCTGCCAGAAGAATTCAGAGACGCTATTTTCCAACTCTCTCAGGATGGGTTTTTAAGCGCTGATGTTGCTGACGCCTTTAATAAAATAGATTTTACTGGCTTTTTTGGAGAGGCTATTGCAAAGGCGTTTGTGAACGGTAGCGTACAGTTTACAGATAACTTTACAAAAGAGGCTAAAGTTTCTGTTGACGAACAAAGTATAATACGTGGAGCAACTAACTTTACAAAAAGAATAGCAGGTATAGTTAAAACTATAGAAGAATCTTTAGGCAGAGAATTGTCTGATGCTGAAATTCTAAAACTAGACTTTAGCAAAGCAGCTGGCTTTAATAAGTTACAACAGGAAATTACTAAGCTTGAAAAACAATTAGACTTAGATCCTTCAGATATTAAAGATGCAACAACTATTTTAGCTGCTGGTAAGGGTAGCACTGTTTTACAAAAAGCAGCTGAAGACCTACTAAGAGTAAGAGCAGAAATAGCACTCCTTGCAAATCAAGAATTAAGAATTAGCTTAGAGCCAGGAACAGTTAAAGATATTAATTCTCTGTTAGAATCTCTAAATTTTGATAATATAAATATTAAAACTGTTAGTGGTAGCCTTTCTGATGAGTTAGAGCGCGAGAAAATAACTAGTAATGTACTAGAAGATATTAAAGAGATAGAAAGATTAAATCGGCTAAGAGCCTCAACAAGTAGACTTTTATTTAAAAATGAAAAACAGTATCAATTTGCATTAAATAACATTGATGATGACATTGCAAATATAAACAAACGTCTCGCATTAAGGATTCAATTAATAAACGAGGCTGAAAACGCAGAAAGCAACGTGCTTAGTACTGTTCAGGCAGCTGCATCTACTATTGATGATCGAGATATTTCTTTAAACGATTTACTAAAGATTGACAATTCTACATTAAAGAAAATAGCCGAAGTACAGTCGTTAATTGTTGCGACTACGGCACAAATAGCGTTCTTAGGAGCGAACAATTTTTCTACAGCAGTAGATGGTTTAGCAAAATCAGAATTAGCAAAAATATTAGAAGATGCTCAAAAAGAGCTTAATAAATTATTTACTGGTATTGGAACCTCTACAGGTGAGACTATATTTGAAAAGTTTGTTGGTTCTTTAGCCGATAGCGGTTTTGCTTTTGATATGCAAACAGCATCTAATCTTTCTAAAACAGCAATTAAGAAATTAGAGGCTCCCTTAAAGCTGATCAAAAAGGCTCAAGATGCTATTAAAAATTCTGCTTTATTAGATTCTAAGACAAGACAAAATTCTATTAAAATTATTCAAAAACAAAAAGACGCAATAATAGATTTACTTACAGCTGGTGATTTTCAAACCGCATCAATAGGCCTTGAAGCTTTTGGTTTAGATCCAGAGCAAGTTGGTTCTAGCAGTAAAACATTGAAAATTGGTAGAGAGATTGTGAGTCTGCAAGAGAGACTAAATCAAACTAGTTTTGAAGACTATGATACTAGGAAGAAGATATCTGAAGAAATCGAGTATCAACAATTTTTACTTGACGGACTAACAACTGCTGCGGAAGCATCTTCTGAGTCAATTAGAAATGCCTTTTCAGAAGGCTTTAAATCTCTTTTAAAAGGCGAAGGCACAATAAAAGATTTCTTTAACAACCTGTTAGATTCTATTAGTAATAATATTATTAATACTATTGTTGACTCTTTTACTACAGCATTCTTTAAGGCTGCAGGTCTTAATTCAATCTTTGATACATTCTTTGAGTCCTTGTTCCAAGGCGGTGCAGACTTTGGTAAAAATATAGGAGAACAAGCTAAGGCTGGTCTAGACGAGACTGATACTAGTACTTTCTTTGGTAAATTAAAATCAGGTTTTTCTAGTGTTATAAGCCTTTTCTCGTCTGGTCTTTCTAATGCTTTTGATGCAATCACGGGATTTTTTGATGGCGGCGGTGGAAGTAGTATATTTAGTTCTTTTAGCGGGATATTTAGTGGTATACAGGGGTTTGGCTCTAACATAATGAGTAGCATCTCAAGTGGCTTTTCCAGTTTTACTTCTTGGCTTGGATTCAGTGAAGGGGGTTTAGTTCCTAGCACTGCTTACTCAAGATCAGGTATGGACAGTGTTCCTGCTATGCTAACTCCGGGCGAATTGGTAGTTCCTGCCGACAAGATTTCAGACTTCACAGATATGAAAACAAAGTCACAACAAGTATACAACATTAATGTCTCTGGGGACGTCTCT
>Ga0209603_1005216_pt1 | contig 10502 bp, 5 predicted proteins | sample COGITO_mtgs_1206_FD_184812 | JGI IMG/M metagenome (GOLD analysis project Ga0209603, IMG submission 184812) | Pelagic marine microbial communities from North Sea - COGITO_mtgs_120607 (SPAdes) (version 2) | ecosystem: Environmental > Aquatic > Marine > Epipelagic ... | reverse complement strand
GGGGGGGGGGGGGGGGGGGGGGGGGGGGGGCGGGGGGGGGGGGGGGGGTGGCGAGGGTGAGGGCGGCGTGCGCGGCGGGGTCAGGGGTGGCGCAGGTGGGGGTGGTGGGAACGGCGGTGGCGAGGGTGTGGGCGACGAGGGCGTCGGCGAGGGCGGTGGCGGCAGCGTGGGCGGCGGCGACGACTCCCACCAGTTGGGGATCAGCGGCGGCGGCGGCGGCGGCGGCGGTTCGCAGTGGACGCGGTAGCTGGTCTCGTTCTTGCTGGAGGGCGAGGCGAAGAGCTCCAAGGTCTCGCGTCCGCTGTACAGTCCGTCCTCGAGCGTCACGCTTGCGCAGTTGGCGTGGTTGGCCACGGCATCCAGCGCCGCTTGCAGGGTGAGTTCGGACACGTCGGGTGTGCACTTTTTCCGAAAGTATTGGTTTTCGTAGGTGATCAGACACGGTATGCTCAGCATCGCACACACTCACGCTCTGCTACTAGTGACGCACACGGGGTGGTATTATTGTTCAGTCGGACGAGGGCTCGTCGGAGCGCATCGCGTCGTCCGCGAGCCCATCCGCCAACCGCTCGGTGGGCGGGTGCGACGCGTCCGACTCGGCCTTGCGTTTCCGGTCGGGTCCGCGTTTGGGGATGGGGTCGACGCCCTCGACGAAGCCCTCGGGCATGGTGCGCTTGCCCTGATAGATCTCGTAAAGGGCGTGCACGCCGCGCATGGCGGTCATGTACAGGTGCGCGCGCCGGTCGATGTACTTGGCGGCCGGGTTGTTGGCCGTGAGCGAGGCGTAGCTGCTCACGTGGCTGGGCCAGAGCCAGGCCGCGATCTGGTGCCTGCGGTTGCGAAACTGGTCCGCGTGGTCGCCCAGGTCGCGCTTGCCCAGCAGGTAGTTGAACATGCCGTCGGCGTCGCCGACCTGCCACTTGCCCGTCTCGAGGCCGAGGAGGTTGAGGAAGCACTCGGCGCGCTGCTTGGCCTGCCGCTTGGTGCACTGCTTGTCCTCGTCCCAGTAGGCCTTGAGCCGGCGGATGTCGAAGTTGCCCAGTTTGAGGTGCAGCGTCGCGAGGCTTGAGATTTCCCAGTGCATCAGGAACTCGCTCCGCTCAAAGTCGTCCGCTTTGAACTCGTGAAACGTGGCCTCCTCGCGGATCTTGACCCGGCCCGGCCCGCGGCCCTCGCCGGGCGCCTTGCAACGGGCCGTAGGAGCGCCGCTCGCGGTGAGCGCAGCGATCTGCGTGGCCGCGTCGGCCTCCGCCCGCGCGTGCGCACCCTCCATCTCGCACAGCCGCCGTTCCGTTTGCAACTCCATCAGCTCCAGCTGCGCCTTGTGCTTCTCCTCCACGGCCGCGAGGCACGCCTCGTGGCGCTTGCGCTCACGCTCGCTGCGGTCCTCGGCCGCCTTGAGCCGCTCGGCGAGTTCCTCGGCGAGCGGCGCCTTGCCCAGCGCAATGCCCTCGGCGGTGGCGTACTTGAGCTCCAAGCGGTTGACCTCGCCTCGCAGGCGCGCATTGTCCTCGAGCAGCTGCTGGACGAGGCCCTCGTTTGAAGGCGCATCGTTGCGCACGACGTCTGGCTTGGCGTGCACCAGGGCACCCGTCCATTGCTCTCGCAGGAGCGGCGTTGGCCGACAAATTGACATTTTTGACGCGCACGCACGAGCACCGGACGCGGTGGTGAGGTGACAGTTGCACGGTTGGCACTTTGTGTCGATGTCCCGCTGGTGTCCCGCTGGTGTCCCGCTGGTGTCCTGCCGAGTTCCGATTACGACAATCGGAACCACGAACGCGGAGTTCGGGTTCCACAAGTCGTCCCCAGGGGCCGAAAATCTGGTATATAAGGAATTCTGACACGTCTACAGCAACAACAAGTGCCAAGTCCCCGTAGCTCAGTAGGCAGAGCGACAGATTCTTAATCTGCTGGTCGCGGGTTCGATCCCCGTCGGGGGTACTCCCTTTTGGGCGCCACGGCTACGCCTCCGTGCGCTGCCGGCGCCGTCCAGGCGTGGCCTCGCCCGCTGGCCGCTCGTGCGCAGGAGGCGGGTTGGGGAGGTAAGGCCCAATCGACGCGTTCAACAACTTGAGCGCCTCCACGACATCCTCCCGGTCGGTGTGGGGAGTCCCTCGCGACTTGATCCGGTTGTGCACCACGCCCATCTCGTACAACGGAGCCACGTACCACCAGAAGAAGGTGTTCACGCCGTCGAGCGCAAAGGGCGCCGTTAGATCGGTGTGCACGACCGTTTGCAAGACGGACGCGACCTTGTTCAGCCATTCGTCGACGCGGTCGCCGTACTGGGCGCTGAAGAGCGGGAAGGCGTCGTCGTCGAAACTGTTCCACATCACGGACTCGACGAAGACGTTCAGCACGTTCGCGAAGAGCGTCACGGCCAGCGCACGCCTCCGGCCGTCGTCCGGGAAGGTGGCGCTCTTGCGGAACAGCTCCTCCACCTCGGACAGGCGTTCCGAGGCGTGCTCCGCTGTCGGCTTGGCCGTGTAGTGCGAGTGCTCCTCGACCTCAAAGAAGTCGGAGATGACGTCCAGCTCGTGGGTAAAGTCGGCCATGAACTCCGTGGCCTCCCCCACCTTTTCCTTGAGCAATATCAGCAACGCATCCGCGTGGCCAGTGAGCATGGGCGCCGGCGGATTGGCCGAGCGCGGCGGGCCCCTGAGCTGCGCGTCAAGGATCGGCGTGTTCCAAAAGGTGTGGTGGCGGAGGCGCAGCGCATTGAGGGCGTTCAGGTTCCGCGAGAGGGCCCCCGTGGGAAGGGTGGTCGTGGTGGCCTGAATGTACTGGTCAAGGCCGTTCCGGATCCGGTCGTGATCGACGGCGCTCTCGTCGTAGACGTAATCCGCCACGCGAGGCACGTACCTGTGCTCGCGCAGGAGCTCCGCCACAAACCAAATGCACGCGGTCTTGGCTTGGAGCGGGGTGGTGTCCGCGTACATGGCCGTCAGCAAGTTTTCGACGACGTCCGTGATCGAGGGTGGGCCTAAGTCACTAAAAAGGTCGCTTTCGTACGTTAGCAGGGGTTGGCGGTAATCGTTCGGTAGCTCGTCCATCTTGTGCAGAATCCGACGCAGGGCTTGTTGCAGCCTTGAGATGGCCTCTTCCATGGGCATGTCGCCGTGCCGGTCTTCCACAAAGTTGCGCGAGATGTTGAACGCATCGGTCAGGTCGGTCCGCCAATCTGGACGGTGCGCGGCGGCTCCTGCCCCGTACGCGCGGTCCTCGGCAAAGTTCGGATCAAGCTGCGGCAGGTTGCGCACCCAATTGGGCACCGCGCCGGTCGGGTCGAACCGGTCGTGCAGCGCCAACCAATCTTCCTTCCACAAGGGGTCCCTGGTCTTCGGGTTGAACGCCTGGCCCCGCTTCCTGACCCAGTCCCACAGCGACTGCGCCTCAAAGTAGTGGTAAAAGTACTGGTCCGTGGTGCCCGGGCGCGGGTCCTTGCTGCGCACGCGGAACGTGGCGACCAGCGACCCCTTGGCCTGGCCGGGCCAGAAAGGGGTTGCCGAAGATCGGGTCCTCGTCTTCCTCGGCCGCCTCGGCTGGCGTGAGCGCGTAAAACTCGCCCGTCGGCGTTAGGTTCAACCGGTCGAGTCGGGGCAGCATCCCGCCCCCCCCTTCCCCGGTGCTCCTTCCCTGGTTAGCAGCGACGTGCATTGGGATATCTTTGCAACTTGTGGAGACAAGCGGTGCTCGTGCGGTGCTGGTGCTGGTGCTGGTGCGCTTGCGCTTGCGCTTGCGTTGCGCAACGATGGCGCACAAGTACGACACGCTGGACGCCGTCGACACCAACGGCGCCCACGACATCGAGGACGTCTACGCGCTGGTCGTCGGCGAGGCGATGGACGCGCCCGACCTGTGCGGCGTGATCACCACCGGCCCGCTCAACCAAAGCTACTCGCACGGCGGCTACTGGGGCCGGTACCCGCTCGAATTCAAGGGCCACCCGGAGGTGTGGCACGTGCGGTGCGCGCCGGTTGGGCGCATCGGCAAACCATTGGAGCAGGGCGAGGTGCGCAAGATCTCGGTGCTCGTGCGCGACAGCCCAACGAGCAAGAACTCGATCGTGACCAACATCAAGCTGTGGCGGCGTCCCCAGGAGCACGAGGTGTGCTCGGACAATCCCGACCTCCGGAGGAAGGAGCGCGGGTGGCTCACGCTCGGGCCGATCGGCGTCGCGACCCGCGGCATCCGCATGTTTGAGCGCCGCGCCACCGGCGTCGCGCAGATCACGCTCCCTGCCATCTCGACCATCACGCGCACGACGGACGACGCCGCGCCCCGGCGCATCGAGCCGATGCTGATGATGCACTACGTCCTTGCGTCGTCCATGATCGGGATGGGGGAGCTCAACGAGTCATTGAACCCGCGCAGTTGCGAGGTGCGCTACACGGAGGAGGAGTACGATTCCGCGTGCACCCGGAGCGCAGCCACGTTCAAGCGCATGTGCGTGGCGCACTCGCCGCACTTCAAGGGGAGCGACCTCGTGCGGATCCTTCTTGCGGCCGAGGACGTGTGCGAACAGGAGAGCTTCATCGGGTACCTCGACCAGCGCGCCGACCCCTTTTACATCGGCGCCATGCAGGACGACATGCACAAGCCGAGCGGCATGCCGCTCATGCTCGCGCTCGCAGTGTGCATCGCAAGCAACACGGGGCAGTGGGGGTTGCCGCCCACCCTCTCGGACGACGCCTTCGCCGCGCAGGAGGCCCGCTTCTTCATCGAGTCCACGCTCCCGGCCATCTTGTCGTTGGAGGCCTTCAACGACGCGGCCGGCTGCGAGCAGGTCCACAGCATCGACGTCGTCCTCAATTACGCGCTGGCAAACCTGAGGCACTGCATAAGCAAGGTGCAATCCGGCAGCGCCCTGCCCGTCGCGACCAACGGCAAGCCCCCCTGCAGCGTCGATCCCAAGAAGATCAACAACGCGCTCATGGCCAGCATGCGCTACCTGATGTGCACCGGCATCGCCGTCTGCGTCGAGCTCTTCGGGATGCCCCCCAAGAAGTCGAGCGGCCCGGACGGCGTCTACACCACCTATGGCTTTGCGCAGCACCTCGTGGATCCCGTGATGGCGTCGCGCGTGCAGTCGGCGCACGACAGGGGCATGGGCAACACGGTGCCGCGGTGGAAGACGCTGCGCACGAGCACTCGCGGCAAGCGCCAGTTGGCGCTGGCGAGCGTGCTCGTCGAGGTGGACGTGTGGCTGCGCACCGGCAAGTACAGGGGTGTCGTGCTGCACCCCACGGCCGAGGCGTCCGCGTCCGCGTCCGTGCGGCCAGACGAGCTCGACGCGGCGGCGTCTGCCGCTGCCGCTGTCGCTGCCGCTGCCGCTGCCGCTGCCGCACCAGCCAGTGCGCGCAGCTCCAAGAAGCGGCCCAAGATGAAATTCGAGGCGCTGCTGGCCGAGCGGGGGAAGCAGCGCGGAGTCAGGCAACAGTGCTACGCCACCGACGCCCTGCGATGCATGATCAGGCCCGGCGGCAAGCACGACTGGAAGATTTGTGCGGCGGCGGAAAAGCTGTGCGGCGAGGCCGTGCAGGCCGCCGCGGGCATCATCAGCGACGCCCTGCAGGGCCTCGAGTACGGCGTGTGCGTGGGCATCGGCGACCTCTTCAACATCTTCACGCACCTCGTCGGGCCCGCAAGCAAGGTGCAGTGCGCGCACTGCGAGAACACGGTCGACGTCGTGGAGAGCGTCGCGTTCGCGGGGAGCCTGGCCAATTGCTCCCTGTGCGGGCAACCGCGGTGCCTCGAGTGCGTCTCGGCCGACATTGCCGCCCTTGGGGCCGGTGGGGCCCTGAGGCACGTCAGCTGCAGGCACTGCAGGAACGCGACCAATTCTTATTACTAGTGTTACGCGTCACGCGTTACGCGCTGCTCCGTGCTACCCGCGAGACGCACACGCACTCCTTGCCGGCGCACCCCCTCAACACCGCGTCCACGTCGACGAGCACGCCTTCCGTGTCTTGCACGACGATCTGGTTGGGCACGGCGTCGACGACCGTCACGCCCAACGTCAGCAGCGCCGCCTTCACCTCCCGGGACACGCAGCAGCCCACCTTGGCCGACACGGCCGTGATGTTGTAGACGCGCTGCAAAAAGTGCAGCGCCTCCACCGCGTGCTGGCTGAGCTGGTGCGCGCCGCACGGCACGTGCTTGAACTTGATGGCGACCTCGTGCTCGTTGTGCGTGAGCAGCTTCATCATCTCGGCCACGCGCGAGGTGAGCCCGCGCTCGCGGATCTCGTGCCAGTCGACCACGAAGGTGGCCTTGGCGCCGTGCTTGCGCAGCAGGAAGAGCAGCGCCGCAAACTCGACGATCGGGTGGTGCGCGCGCGGGAAGCCCTCAATGAGCAGCGCCACGCGCGAGGGGTCCTTGGGGCGCGCCTTGAGGCACCCGTCGAGTAGCAGGTCAAGGTTGCAGTACATGGCGGGGTTGAGCGGTATGAATGGGTGTACTGGTGCGTTTTTTTAGCGGAAATTGCGCAAACGCTACGAGCTAGGGTGGTCCGTGACGTGCAGCGCCTCGAGCCACACTTTGGGCAGGTGCCAGCTCGTGGCCGTCGCAAGCGTGCGCTTGAGGTGGCGCAGCTCGTGTGCGTCGTGCAGCGCAGGCAGCGCCTGCGCCCTGCGGCGCCGTTGGGTCACATGCGACGCGGCCGCGGCCTCCTGCTGCCGCAGCTTCTCCTGCGCCGCGCTGCGCCCGCAGTCGTGGCAGTCGGTGCCCAGCGTGCACGGCACGAGGTCGACCCGGCCGCAGCCGGCGATCAGGCCCGTGGTCAGGTTGACGTGGTGCGTCGCGCACTCGGCGCCGCCAAAGGCCACGTAGTACTGCCCCTCCGGGATCGACGTGTTGACCGCGGGCTGGCCGTCCTCGCCTGGTGAGAGGTAGGGTTCCATTGGACGCGGAGCTGGAAGCCATTGGTCGCCAGTGTTGGCCCAAAGCGTTTGGAAGCGGGTTGTCGGCATCGCGGTGTGTGTGGAGTTGCATAGTGTGCTACATGCACGTGAGTAGACTACTAACATGTGGTGGTTTGAGATCTGCAGGCGCTTACAAACGCCGTTGTTGGCCAGCTGGTCGTCCTTGGGCGTCACGCGCGGCCACTCCCACAGCCGAAGGTCAACGCCGTCGGGCGTCTCGTCGTACAAATAGAAGTGGTACGACGAGACGTACGCCGCGCTCCACTCGGCGTTCGCAAAGGGCGAGCACGTGTCGTCGCTGCCGTCGGCCGCGCATACTTCGGTGGCAGGGTTGGACGGCGGCGGCGGCGGCGGCAGGTGTGGAGGGTGCGAGGGCGAGGGCGGCGGCGGCGGCGGCGGCGGCGGCACCGGCGGCCACGGTGGTCGGTGCGGTCGAGGAGGCAAGGGCGGCGATGGCGGCGGTGGCGGAAGCGGGGCCTTGCCGGGCGCAAAGGGTGGTAGGGGAGGCGGCGGCGAGTAGTCGGCCAGTGTGATTTCCCCGACCGACTCGACGGCCACGCCGAACAGCGAGTTCATGTATGCGCTCTTCGTCACGAGTGTCTGCAACCGCCCAACGATCTTGTCCGCCTTTAGCCTCGGCACCGCGGCATCGATCAGGACTTGCACCGAACCAGCCACGGTCGTTGCAGAAACTTCGCCCGGGGCGACGCCGATCTCGCCCGCCATCATGAAGACGAGCGGCTCGACCTGGAACGTCTCGACCGAGCCGGCCATGGTCATCGACGCCATCAACCGCTGCTGCGGCTGCGTGGCCATAAAGTTAAAGTTGCCGACGATCTTGCCGTCGGGAGTGACCGCGAGCCCAAAGTCCGGATTTTCCGCCGGCGTGCTAATGTACGGCTCGACCACCCGCTCCTTCAGAATCTTCCAAATGTACCAAGGGTCGGGATCGTAACCGTCCAGGTACTCGTCCCTGGGTACAAACGCCATGCAGTCGTCGATGGAGAGTACGGGGGCGACTCGCTCATTGCTGTCTAAATTCTCCGACGTTACCTCGACGCCCGGTCCGCAACCGGGACACGAGACGTCCAGTAGCCCGGCTAGGAAAACCGCTTCGTCGACAACGCCGCCGGAATACCGGTGAAACTTGAGATCCATGCGCTTGATCTCTGCGACATTTTTGTTCCCTGGGCGACAATTCCACGGTATGCCTGACGATCCCGGGTCCGGGCTCGGGCTCGCAAGCGCCGGATCCTCGTCGGCGCACTCGCTGGGAAAATTGAAAAGGGTTTGTCCGCCCAACCCGACCATGCTCCACGTGCCGGTTTGGCCGTCCAGAAGGTTTTCGTTGTCAGGACCGTCGCCATCAAACACGTAAGCGAAGCACGGTCTTCCGTCTGGATAGGAGGAACTCACGGTGCCACTGTGAGCTATTGTGAACGTGTTTCCGTGCGCGGTGTCGACGCTTTTGATCAAAGGAGGATAATTTCCAGTGCATTGTGAATTGGTGCAGTAGGGCGTGCCATCCGTGGGAGAGACGGCGGCGGGCCAAGCGGACGAGACGTAGGCCCCCGTCTTATCGCAAACGTCCCACTCCGATGTTGGGTGCTTAAACCAGATGACCCGGTAGCCAGAGTTGCGCGACGGATCGGTGATTGCGAGCACTTGGCGATCGTCGCACCAAACCTCACCCGTGGCGTCGGTCAACAAGACCGCTTGTATCAAGCTCCCCGGGGGCGACGGCGGATCCCCGGGCGGCGGCGGGGTGGGCGCAGCGTCGGGATTGAAGGGTGGAACTGGTGGAGGAGACGGCGATTCGTCGCTGGTGGCACCGTAACATTGCGGGTTCACTTTCTCGCCGTTGTGCCCAACTTGTGGCATGCTGCCGTAACCGAACCTGTAGGCCTGCCGATAGGAGTTGGCGTGTTTGGCGAAAAATGCGAGGCACGCCCTGCCGCTGTCGATGTGTCCGGTGTCCGGTGGTGTGATCGTGAGGTAGTGGTCGGTGCAGGCTGCGCCCACACAGCCGGCGGGAATCGAGAGCACGCCAAACTGGGCGGTGATTGTCGGATCACTCGCTGTGGGCACCGTGGTCGACGTAAGCTTCACGTGAATGTACGAAGCTGGATCAGGATGGTACCCTGGGTCCACCTCGCATCTGTAGCTATACAGCTGAGGGTTAGCCCAGAGGAAGAGCGAGCCCCAGGTGCCGTAGACGTCGGTCCTGCTCATGTGAAGCCCGTCCGTGAGTCTGTTGCAGTCGAAGAAGTTTCCCTCCGACTCAAGATTCTTGAGTTCGATCACGGCCGTGCTTCCGTCCTCGGCAAGCTTTCGGCCGCTGGTGGGCTCGGGGGCCTCCAGACTGGCGCTTAAACGCTCCTCCTCCTCGGCAAGCTTTCGGCCGCTGGTGGGCTCGGGGGCCTCCAGACTGGCGCTTAAACGCTCCTGGGTTTCCGCGGCTCCGTCGGTCTCGGCGTCCACCAGCGACGGTGGTACTATTTCCATCCGACGTCGGTCGCCGGCCGAGCTGGGAATCACGGAGCCATCGAGGCCGTACACCAAGGCCAACCTGTACCAACGGCTGACCTCGGTGTACTTGTCCTCGTCGTTGAAGAGGAGCACCTCAGTGACCGGGATCGTGGTGCCGATATCGCCCGGGTCGGAGCCGTCCGTGTGGCCCCAGACCATGGCCTCGGCGTACCCGTATGTGGGCGTCAGGATGTTGTGCGCGATCATGCGGTTGTACTGCATGGGCGGCGCTGGCGGCGGGCTGGGACTTTCAGTGTTGCACACCACGGGTCTCTCGGCAGTCCCAGTCTGAACATAGGAAAGCCAGTTTGCGGTTTGGGCATCGTACCCCTGCTCAATGGTGCTAATCCCTGTCTTGTAGTAGGCGACGCAGCCGTTAAGCATGAGGACGCGCGGCGCAATGGCGAGGTCGGTTGCGACGCTTGCAACCATTGTGGGGGTGTACATCATTCCCCATCCGCTTCCGTGGACGGGGGGAATCTCGGATGGTACCTCAACCACCGGCCGGTCGGTCGAGGCGTATGCGCCCACCTGATCGCATCCCTCATCGGGCCCATTACCTTTCCAGTAGCCATAGAGGTACCCGTACGGCACTGACGGGTTGAACGTCTGGTCCATGACGAGCGGCTCGACCCAATCCACGTGGTATGAGCCGCTTAACTGGCACCTGGTGTAGCCGGTGGCGTCCTGGATGGCAAATGCGCTTATTGTGCCTGTGGGCGGCGGCGGGTACGGCGGCGGCGGCGTGGGCGGCGGCGGCGTGGGCGGCGGCGGCGTGGGCGATAAGAAAATGGAGTTCATTGGCGCCGCTCCGCTGATCTGCAAGCCAGGGAAGCCTCTGGGCATGTAATATTGGACGTTGCTGAGCGTGACCTGATCGACGATGCCTTGGGGGCTGAGCACCAGCGCCGCGCTGGACGTTTCGAACAGCGGCCAGTGGCCTTCGACGTACAGCGCGGCGATGGGCGGCGGCGAGGGCGGCGGCGGCGTGGGCGGCGGCGGCGAGGGCGGGGGCGGCGAAGGCGAGGGCGGCGAGGGCGAGGGCGG
>Ga0209603_1005214_pt1 | contig 10504 bp, 12 predicted proteins | sample COGITO_mtgs_1206_FD_184812 | JGI IMG/M metagenome (GOLD analysis project Ga0209603, IMG submission 184812) | Pelagic marine microbial communities from North Sea - COGITO_mtgs_120607 (SPAdes) (version 2) | ecosystem: Environmental > Aquatic > Marine > Epipelagic ... | reverse complement strand
TATTAAGCCGAGAAAATTGAGTTGTTGTAATTCATAGACTTAAAATGGTGGAGGTGGCGGGAGTCGAACCCGCGTCCCTCGTGCTTTCATACGTGGCATAAATATATAATGTGAAGCAACTTAAGTAATAATTGCGTGGTGCTAATTGTATTTTTGGTGAGCATTTTCGGGTCAATTTAGCGCGTTATATTGTAGGAATTTGGAGGAGGATGGTGATTAGTTTTAAGTGAGGCTAGATGTTTGCCAAGTCACGGGGGAGGGGGCCGACGAGGCAGGCCCAGCGTCTGTTTTATATATAGATCAGGGGCCCCAGAAAAAAATATCTCTTGATTAGGTTCACATCGTGAGTCTAAATTACACAATAAAGAGTAGTATGATTACATTAAAATATGAGTATTGTGTATTAAAGTGCTTTTGAGTAAACGATGGTGAGCTATGTAGGGGAATTAGAGATTAATTGAACGCAAATTTACATTAAATGAAAAATGAACCCAAGGCCGACGGATTTTTTAAAGCGATCGCCATAATTGCAGCAGCTTCAGTAGTTATTGTTATCATTTCTGCTTCGTATTTTTGGTTAGTACCGCAAAGTTGGCAGAATGCTTTGGATACACTGCCTCGGTGGGTGGCTCTTCCCGTCTGCGTTGGTTTAGTTCTTGTTTTTGAGGTTTTGGATTCGGTTAACAAGGCTCCAAGGAAAGAGCAGGCCGTAAAAGAAGAGGAACCATTCGAGCAGGAACCATTTGAAGGAGAGACATTCAAAGAGAAGCCACCTTACCAAAGTGAGATGTATTATGCTAGGATACTTTGTCTAAGCGGAAAGGTAACTCTTCTAGAGATTAAAAAATCATACCATAAACTGATGAAAGAATATCACCCCGATAAGATAGAAAATATGGGTGATAAGCTCAAATCCCTAGCTGCTGAAGAGACAAAAAAAATCAACGAGGCTTATGAATATTTTAAAAATAAATACTCAACAAAAGTAGAAGCAGAAAATGAAAAATAGATACGTTAATCTAATAAAATCAGCAGAGTTATTCTTTAAAAATTATGCCAGCACCAAAGGGCGCTCTTCTAGAAGCGCATTATGGTGGTGGATTTTGGCTGATGTAGTGGTGATTAGTACGATTCTAGACTTAGTAGATGCTGCTATGTATAGCGTTGAGGGAACTGATTGGTTTTATGATCCGGAATGGGGTGGGCTGTTAGGAATATTATGGATTGTAATTACTTTAATTCCATACTTATCACTATATGTGCGTCGCTTACAGGATACCAATCGTTCCGGGTGGTTGCTGCTGCTTACTTTTACAATTATTGGCATAATACCACTCTTGGTTTGGTTCTGCAGCAAAGGAACTGAAGGAGTTAATGATTATGGTGAAGACGAAGAGGCTGGGCTTTAACCCTCAAGATGTTGTAGGCGGGCCGCTAGTCAGTTCTATTAATATACACAAAGATCAGTACCTAAGATGCTTTGCGCTTCATTTGAAACTCACTCCCTTTACGCTCCCCCTTAATAAATCCTGCGAGGCAGCTGTAGCTTACCTGAGGTCGGAATCCTTGTGTACTGTCGGGGTATCTGGGGATACTGGAGGTGCTGTGGTGGTTGTAGGTGGCTCTTGAGCCTTGCAGGCTAGACTAAGGGATATGCATCAGGTGCTGTAGGAAAAATTACTGACCTCATCGTGTTCTGGAACTATCTATTTGATGAAAAATATTGCTCTGCCTGCTGCGAGAATATTTAATATCCTTATGGGTTATTTTCTTTCTTGTTTAACGGGGGTAACGTCGGTCAGATCGTTCAATCCTTGGCTTACCATCACAATCGCTTGGGCTCATTCGAGGAAGTCATTCAAGTCTATTTGTCGGACTTTAAATCTCGATCTATTGATTCCGGTAAATACGAAAAGGCTAGATTTGCAGTCGCTGCCATTGAAGATGGAAATATAATTAAGAACTACCGAAATCTCGCAGTACTAGCTTTAGTAGTCGATGCAGCGCCACCAAGTCACTATTTTGCCGAAGTGCTAGAGAATTTTGGAGAGGAACTAGAAACTCGTCTGCAGAAGCACGGCCTAAGCCAAGAGCTTGTTTCTGGCAACGCATTCAATGTCTAGCCGCTTGGAATGGCTAGGCCTAAGAATCTAATTCAAGGATGATTTAGCTTGATTCATTAGGCTGAGAGCGCAGTAAGTGACAAGAACAACTATTAAATGATATTATGAATAAAGGCGCATTATTATTCTCATTATTACACTTTATTTTCGTATGTATTGTTGCAAACGAGGAGGGCTTTTCTACCCCATTCACAATTCCAGTAATTGTAATTCTAGTAATCTCAAGTGCTACAGCTCGTCGCTTACCCCAGGGCTGCCCTAACTTGTCCTTATTCGGTTTCCTGTCTAGCCTACTAATTTTCATTTTTACCTTAATTTGGGCTGTAGCTATTCTGTTAGTACCGCCTTCAGTATTGGCTACGTGCTTAATTACGGCAGTGTCTATTGTATTATGTGTGTTGGTAGTAAAAGGTGTCTTTGGTAAATTTAAATCACGAGAGAGAGAGGATTGGCTAATTAAGAATAAAACAAAAACTGGAATTATTGGCCTGTTAATTGTTACCATCCTAATATTGGCCTACTTCTTTGGGAATATATTTAAAACAGATTACGAGAGCTTGCCCTTGCAGAAGTTAGTACATCTTGCAGAGCAGGGAGACGTGAATGCTCAATATAATCTAGGAGAGTCCTATGATGACGGCCAAGGCGTCCCTGAGGACGATGTCGAGGCTGTGAAATGGTGGCGGAAGGCAGCAGAGCAAGGACACGCGAAAGCTCAATTCTCCCTAGGGATAGCGTATGCACTTGGCCAAGGCGTTCCGCGGGACGATGCCCTGTCCTATATGTGGTCTAATCTGGCGGTCGCGCAGGGCCATAAAAATGCCAATGCTGTCAAATGGCGGTTATCCAAAGAGATGACCCGCGAGCAGATTGCCGTCGCGCAGAAGCTATCTCGCGAGTGGTCGGAGAAGATCTTATGGAGGAAAGAACATTCGCCTCGACCGGGACAGTATTTTTCTGAATATGAGCTAGAGGCAGCTCGTAAAAGATTGAAGGATAGTTATAAGAAGGGTAGAAAAGTTGTTGATCCCTTTCAGCAACCTGCACGGTAGAAGTCATAGTGATTTGCAATTACACAAGCAGTTCGCTCCATCTAAGTTAGATCAGCGAGTAAATGCTATTCGTCCTAGGTGAGAGCAGGGATTTTAATTTCTGTCTTTTCCAGGACCATTTTTAAGCAGTAAATAATTTTGAGTATGAATTATCGAACAGGTGAAGTTATTATGTATTTAGTAATAATAGTATTATTTCTCTTCTTTATGGATCAATGCTTTGGGCCAATAAATTGGTCTAACCCCGATTGGTATCCCGACTACTGAGTGTTCGCGTTCGCTTTAGCCGCCTGCCCGAAGGCAGACGGCGCTGGCTAGGGAGTAATCAGTCTACTAGTTCAAACCTCCCAATCGTAGTTACTTCCAGTTTTCTGGGAATCTCTAGCTTCCTTTTCTAGAAGCCGCTGTGTGACCTCATTAGTGGTGTAGCCAGAAAACCCTGGGTTATCCGTGGGTTCCTCTTGGGTTAACCCACGTGTTAAGTTATGTTCTGTTAAGTTATCTTCCGTTTTAGTTCCCTTCAATTTTAGTTCAGTTCCGTTTTCGTTATCTTCAATATTATTACCTTCGGTAATATTGATTTCTGTATGTTCGATTGGGTTACTTTTCGTTGAGTTCTTCTTACGTCCTCCTTTCATTCCGTTCTTTCTATTGGAGATTAGCTTGGCATTGTGATCCTCCCACATAACGAGTCTGTAGCCATCCTCGTCCTTAATCATTAAACCCGAGGCTAGAAGCGAGTCCCCCAGACGAGCCGCTTCTATACCTTCATATTGGTCTGCTCCTGCCATAAGAACTAAGTCTTCCAGATCATCTGTGCCTAAATGGCCAGTATCTCGTTTCTTACTTGCAGTGATACCTTCAAGTTCGCAACCCAAGTTCACTAGGAACTCCATTGCGGCTGGATGGTTAAGTGAGCGTTTGTATTTCTTCCACTCTATGGAAGTTCTGAATGATGGTTTTATGTTCATAATAATTAAGCTGCTTTAGTTGATTGTGGTTTCTGGTTTTCACCCGAGTATGCGCAAGAATTTTCGGTATGATCGGGGGTACAAGTGATTTGAATTTGCCAACCCTTACCATCACTCAGTTCAGAGAAATTAAAGGCTTGTACGGTTAATTTATTCAATATCCTTGCGACTGACTCCTGGGCGTTTCTGGCGCAGGAGAAGTAACGAGTGAATCCGAAGGAAGTACCCTGCAGGCACTGCCTCCAAGGGGACTTTGCGTCCCAGTGCCTCTCTTGCATTAGACCAATCAGATCCTTTTGGTCGGTCTGCAGGACCCACGGCCCTTGCTTCTGGTCCCTCGGGAATAGGTATGTACCGTAGCTCATTGTGCGACCTCCTTAACAGAGTTAGTGATATGGTTGAGCACTGCACTCGGATCGTAGAAGACTCTGCGTCCGAGCTTGTAATGCGGCAAGTTGCCTGTGGCTTTTTGGGTCATTAAAAAGCGCTTTGATGGAGCGCTTTGCTTGTCGAAGATTATCTCAACCAGGCGGTTGAGGTCTACGAGCTTGTTATTGTTTTGTGATATGGGATTTTCCATACCACCAATATAGCAAGCACTTTCAATAATACCTAATACATCACCCAAATGGGCTTCACTTTCACCTGTTTGAGTCGTCTAGTCACTCAGGCTAGATGTTATTCAGCCTAACTGTCAGGCAATGGTGCTGACTTTTCGTTTCTGAATTGATTTACTTCGAAGCCCGTAATGCCGAATTCATTCCATCTATTTAGGATACTAATTGCCTCATCTTTGGGGATTCCCAACTTGTCAAATTTCTTACGAAATGTGTTTCTCCAGTTGTCTGAAGTAATCTCCATTTTCTTAAGTCCGTCGAGAAGGGGATAGATTTTAAATCTGGCTTACACTTGCCGGCCATCCACCCGTAATCTATGTGGAAACTTAGCGTATGACGTTGGGCTAAAGCATCTAACAAACATTTAGGTAGAAAAGTGATTTTCCCACTTTGGGGGTACAATGTAGGTAACATGTAGGTAACAAAAGTTGCCTGATTTTTAATAGATTGGGGCACCCCATCGGGAGTAACTATTTCCAAGCCTCCTGTATATATTTTTGCTCGGATTTTTGTAGTAAAATAATAGAATACTACTTCTTCACTTTTTATGTTAATTTGGCTGCCCTCTTGATGCTGTGTATATACATTAACTGCTAAGTAAAAATGTTCTGCCTTGATGAAGTTTCAGAATTTTTAAAGATACGGTTATGAAACTCCTCGCTAATACCATTCTCGCTCTACTAAGCATTAATTTGATATCGTATGCAGAGTTAAATGCAGAGCTTAAAGAATTGGCACGTGAGGCCAGGCAAGGTAACGCTGATGCTCAATATGCAATTGGTAGTATTTTTGCTACTTACAATACCCCACAAGATAATACTGATGCCGCGAAATGGTTTCGTAAAGCGGCCGAGCAAGGATTAGCAGAAGCTCAATTTAATTTAGGAGTATCATACCATAGTGGAACTGGCGTTCCCAAAGATTATAATGAAGCAGCAAAATGGTATCGTAAAGCAGCCGAGCAAGGAATGGCGGAAGCTCAATTTAATTTAGGAGCATCATACTATTATGGAACTGGCGTTCCCAAAGATTATACTCAAGCAGCGAATTGGTATCGCGAAGCGGCAGAGCAAGGACAAGCGGGTGCTCAATATAATTTAGGTCTTATCTATGAATATGGAAAAGGAGTTCCCATTAATTATTCTAAGGCAGCGAAGTGGTATCGCAAATCAGCAGAGCAAGGACTAGCGGATGCTCAACATAATTTAGGCAATTTCTATGAGAATGGGAAAGGCGTAACCAAGGACTATACTGAAGCGGCAAAATGGTATCGTAAGGCTGCAGAGCGGGGCCAAGCCTCATCTCAACACAATTTAGGTAATTTCTATGTTAATGGAAAAGGCGTAACTAAGGACTATACTGAAGCAGCGAATTGGTATCGCAAAGCTGCCGAGCGGGGCTTAGCAGAATCTCAAAACGATTTAGGGCTAATGTATGCTACAGGTAAGGGCGTAGCAGAGGATGACGTACTAGCGTATATGTGGCTAAACTTAGCATCTGCAAAAGGTATCGAGAATGATGAAGCCAAGCTCGTTGTAATTAAGAGAATGTCTTTAAAACAAAATCGAGAAGCACGGAAGCTTTCTCGTGAGTGGCTGGCTAGGCAGGGCCGAGCGGAATCTCAATTTGCTTTAGGATTATCATACTGTCATGGAAAAGGCGTCCCTCAGGATTACGTAGAAGCCGTTTATTGGTTGCTTAAGGCCGCCGAGCAGGGAAATGCTAGAGCTCAATTCACCCTAGGGGTTTTTTATAACAATGGCAACGGAGTCCCTCAGGATTACACAGAAGCCATTAAGTGGTATCGTAAGGCCGCTGAGCAGGGAGACGTGGAAGCTCAATCTAACCTAGGGGTTATGTATTTCTCGGGCAATGGCGTTCCTAAGGACTACACAGAAGCCGTTAAATGGATTCGTAAGGCCGCTGAGCAGGGAAATGCTAGAAATCAATTCAACCTAGGAGTTTCGTATGCCTATGGCAATGGAGTCCCTCAGGATTACGTAGAAGCCTTTAAGTGGTATAGCAAGGCCGCTAAACAGGGAGACGCTGATGCCCAATACAACCTAGGGCTTATGTATGCTAATGGCCGAGGCGTCTCTGAGGATTTCGTCTTTGCATATTTTTGGTGGAATCAGTCAGCTGCTCAAGGCAATGAGAATGCAAAGAAAAACAAGGGTATAGTCTCCGAGCATATGACCAAAGAGCAAATCGCTGAAGCCAAGAAGCTATCCCTCGAATCGTTGGCTAAGAATTCAAAGAAAAAAAATTAAGATGAATAGAATTTGTTTATATCGGTGCATTCTCTGCGTCTTATTTGTACTCCCTACTAGCCTAATTGCCTCTACATCGGAGCCAAAGCCATATGAATTCGTCGAATACGTTAACCAATTAATCTCTGCAAATAAGCAGTCAATTCAGCCTATATTTGCCGCTTACAATTACCGACTAGATAAGATTTTAGAATTTAATGACTTAGAGAAAAAAGCAGATGACGAATACTTAGTACCTAAAATAAGAAAGGCTAGTGCAGAACTAGTATTCATTAGTCTTTTTGATTTAATAGAAAATATAAACACAAAGCTACCTCATGAAGAAAAATTATCTAGGTTAATGTCTACAAACGAAAAGCTATCAAATTATTTCGATATAAATATTAGGCCATCTTTGCCTCAACTGTTATCCAGAAGCACTCAAAATAAGTATCTCTCAGAGTTAATGCATAAAATAAAAGAATTTGAGAACCTAGAGAAAATTGAAATTAAATTACCTACGCAGAAAGCTAAGCTTATTACTATAGACAGGAACATTGCATACCCAAAAAATTCAAAGTATCTCAGCAGCCAGGAGGAATGGCCAGAGGGCAGTGTAGAGTTACTATTATTTATTAGTAAAGTAGGTAAAGTGTTCTCGACTAAAGTCCTGTCAGAAACCGACAAGCTGCTGAATGAGGCAGCAACTAAAGGGGTAAAGTCTTGGACATTTAACCCTACCATTAGGGACGGATTACTTGTTCAAACTAGGTTCAAAACTAAAGTTGTTTTTAGGCGATGAAAAGTGGTACTCGGGGAGGGACTTGAACCCTCACGCCTTACGGCACCAGAACCTAAATACGTGACCCCTAAAGTCTAGGCCTGAGGTCGACTTTCCCTGGTACTGCGTCTGCACGTAATTGATGGAATCTTTCCAGGCCCCGTAGGCGGCATTAAAGTCTAGATCACCATTCGTGAGCCTTTTAAGTTGCGCTGCTAGCATCGCTAGCTTGTAGGCATCGTCCTTGGTTTTGGAGTCAGGCTCTTCGGGTATATGGGAGTCAGTCATAGTAATATAAAAATAGTAACTTTCGCCTAGGGGCGTTTGATCATTTCTATCTGCCAGCCAAATTCAAGGTCAGGGTAATACCTGATGTAAGTATTACCGTACTTCTCAATGCGACGTCCATTAAGAAGCCTTCTTTCACTCGGCTCAGCGCCCCTCATAACTCGCTTTACTTCTGATGGAGTCATTCTGGTCTTTAGCCCCATTGCTAGGATATCTATCCTTTTGTTTTTTTGGGGATCAGCAAATGGGTCAATAAGTGATTTCGCAGTCCGCACTGCTGGCTTTTCGTCTAGTACAGATAAATTAATCTTTGGCGAATTATCTATGACAGTTCCAAGTTGTTTTGGTTTATCGTTTACATATCGCCTATTTTTAGGCCAATCACTTTTGGGAGTCCTAAAGCCATCGTCTTTGTGACTTGAAGACTGGGAAAGTGTTACAACCGCCAAGATAGGCATAGAGATTACAAGCAAAGTAATTCCTGCGGGGGAATCGAAGAATTCCGTAAGTGCTTTTTCGTCACCATTTTTCGCTTTGTATACAAGCCACGTTAGTAAGGTAAATCCGCCTACACCTACGGTTGCCATTTTACAGGCTTCACCAAAATCAGTGTCTGCTCCTATTGTTAGACCCAATAAAGTAGCCACATATAAAAAGGCTACGAACTTCCATCCAAAATTGTCGACGTTGCTCATAATCTATATACTACGTAATTATGAAACATTTTCAGGCCTCAATGACCAGAACTTTTCTGCCTGGGCATCCGTCCAGAAACCAAGATAGTGATCCCTGATTATCCGTTCGCTATTACCAGTTTCAAGAGCGGTATTGTCGAAGCTTGGTGGCCTGAGCTGGTGAAATAATTCTTTGATTTCGGTTCAATTACGTGACGTCGAATAGATTCAGCAATTTGTTTTTCTGAAGTCTTCGAAAATCATATGGCGAATTTAACTATTTTGGCTGTGCCCTCTGGCGGGTGAATGTTGAAATAGCGCCTTCCTTCTCCATCCAGAACAGCCCTACGGTAGTGATCAAATAACTCTTGGTCGCCTTGCTTATGGCCCATATTGAGGGAGGTCTCATTTGGTTTTTTATAGAGATCAAGATGGTAGCTACCGTATGAGTCCCGCATCCCGTTGTTTTTGAGTGCAACACCAGCTATTTTATGTGCTAGCTTGCGTCTGCGATCATAGGGGCTTGAGCCATTGAAGGGAAATACTTTCCCTCCCGACTTTCTAGCAAATCGGAGCCATTTTGCTGCATTTTGATTAATTTCGATATTTCGTATCCGACGTTTTTTCGCTATCTTTGAGGAAATATGGACAAACGGTTTGTCTCGATCGAGATGCACTTCGTTCCAGGTTAGGTTTCTGATCTCATTTGTGCGTAATCCGCAGAACAGCCCAAGTGCAACGCAAGGAAGCCAGTCGAATAGGATAGGGTGTTCCGTATCTAGGCAGGCAATAAGTAAATTCTCTGCTTCCTCGACTAGGTATATTTCAGGCGGATCCTTCTCTGATTTGAGGGCAGTCTGAAAGAGGGCGTCTCTTCTGGAATGGGTCAAAGAATCCAGCGGATTGTCGATGATGAGGCTCTCGTTTTTAGCAACTTTAAAGAGGTTGTTAATGTCTGTGAAGTAGTTTTGGACAGTCCTCCCGTCCTGAGAAACTCCATTCAGAAAGACTTCCATCTGTTCTACTGAGATGTCCTGGGCTGTAATGTCACCAAAGTGATCCAGGAGTAGGTTCCAGCGTGAGCGGTAGCTGCTTAAAGTGCGGCTCCTGCAACCTTTGCGCTTCTTCAGCTTCAATATGTGCTGAATGATTGGTCCGAGGGTGCTGAGCTTGGTTTTGCTCAGTCTCGGAATGGCGTAAAGTGCGAGTTCCTTTAGTGATGAATTAATGCCGCTGCCCTTAAGTAGATTAAGGGCCTCCTGAGCATCTAATATTTCAGCGGTGGTAATATCGCTAGCACTGGTTCCGTGCTTAATACTTTTTCTATATGTACTGCTGGCAAACTCTTTAGCCTCAGCTTCCGAAGGGAGCTGTTTCTGTAGATACGCTTTCCCCGTGTATTTAGACGGGATATAAACTCGATATGAGGCCCCGTAGTGCTTACCAGAAGTGGAGTTTTGCACCAGAGAGATTTTGATTCCACTCTTTTTGGGATATTCATATTTGCCTGAATCTACTTTGACACGCCCTGATCTCATCTAGCCATACTGAACACTAAGAGAGCAGAGGCCAATATTTTATTGGAGGAATCTTGTAGGAGTTGGCTGTATTTTACTTACAAAACTTGTAAGTACCTAATAATGATTGCCTTAAATGGTGGAGGTGGCGGGAGTCGAACCCGCGTCCCTCGTGCTTTCATACGTGGCATCTACATGCTTAGCTTTCAATTTATTGTCGTCGCCAGATCGC
>Ga0209603_1005210_pt1 | contig 10507 bp, 7 predicted proteins | sample COGITO_mtgs_1206_FD_184812 | JGI IMG/M metagenome (GOLD analysis project Ga0209603, IMG submission 184812) | Pelagic marine microbial communities from North Sea - COGITO_mtgs_120607 (SPAdes) (version 2) | ecosystem: Environmental > Aquatic > Marine > Epipelagic ... | reverse complement strand
ATCCACACCACAATATGATGTCTTAACACGGGGCTTGCCGATTCGCCAAGATGCAGGGCATACGCTGGGTGAGCTTGATTACCTGCTGAGAGATCTTGTTTCAGGCCGCACCATCCACCTTGAGTTGGCTGTGAAATTCTATCTGGCCGTGGAGACGGAGAGCGGCTTGCGGCTGCCGGGGCCCGATGCTCGGGATCATTATTTTCGTAAGCTTGAGAAGATGCGCTCACACCAATTGGTACTGATGGACAAATTTCGAGATCTGCTACCAAATGAATTTCGAGACCAAGAGGTCGATGTGCAACAGCTAGTGCATGGCTGTATTTTTAATCATGTGCGTGCAGCTGGGCCGGCGCAGGCCGAGTTTCTCAACCCGAATGGGCGGCGCGGTAAGTGGCTGCATGCCGAGGAGTGTGCCGATTACTTCGGGGAGGATGCCTTGCTGCAGATTATTCCAAAACCGCTCTGGCCTGCCCCTATGAAGATCATTGCAGGCTTGGAATTGGAGAAGTGGAAGCCAGGTGAACAAGTGGATCGCTGTGTGATGGTGCGGAAATTTGCTGGAGAGGATGCTGAAGATGGAGATGAACATTGCCCCTATTTTATCGCGCCGAACGGCTATCCTTTTAATCGCGAGGGTCGGCCTTGAGGTTTACATGCTTCACGAGCGGGCAAATTAGAATTGCCTGTCGCATGCCCACGAAGTAGGTATCGGCATGTCCACAGGCAAGGGAACCATCAAACTCGGCGTGCTCGGTTCAGGCTCCGGCTCGAACATGCAGGCGATCTTGGATGCCATTGAGGATGGCTCGCTGGATGCAGAGATTGTGCTGGTGCTCTCTGATAACCCAGAGGCCTATATTCTTGAACGTGCTCAGAAGGCGGGTATCCGCGCTGAGGTGATTGATTGCGGAGGCTATAGCACACGATTCCCAGATGCGTCTCAGGCCGCCGTGGCAGAGCAGCTCAAGTCGGCAGCAGTGGACATCGTCTGTCTTGCGGGATTCATGCGGCTGGTGAAAGCACCACTGCTGGACGTGTTCCCCCAGAGAATTCTTAATATCCATCCTTCGATCCTTCCTGCCTATCCTGGACTGATGGCTTGGAAACAAGCGGTGCAGGACGGGGCTCGTGAGTCTGGCTGCACGGTTCACTATGTAGATGCCGGCATGGACACGGGGCCGACTATTTTACAAGCGAAGGTTCCTGTGTTAGTAGACGACACCGCCGACACCTTGCACGCCCGCATCCAGGTGGAGGAACATCAGCTTTACCCAGACGCCATCCGGCTGGTCTGGAACGACATTCAATCCAACGCATCAACATCTTAACAAACTAACAATTTATCGACATGGCTAAAAAACCAACGGCAAAAAAAACAAGCTCCAAATCAGCATGGGAGAAATCCATGCCTAAGGCCCAATTCGAATTTATGCGTGAGGTGCTTGCCGCCCCCAGTCCGATCGGGCTCGAAGCTGCGATGTCCTACGGGGTGCTGAAGCCGTATTTTGAGAAGTTCATGCCGAAGTCCTGGGCGATTCATCAGTTCAAGGGCAATGCCGGTATCGTTATCGATACCCACCCGGGGCAGGACGACATGACCTCGGCAATGATCATTGGCCACGCCGATAAGATCCGTATGCAGGTGCGTAAGATTGATGCCGATGGCAAGATCTGGGTGAATACAGATTCCTTCCTGCCATGCACACTGGTTGGTCATGAAGTAAAACTCTTTAGCCAGGACCCCAAGAAGCCTGGCAATTATCGTTGTATCGAGGGCGGCACGATCGAGGCCCTCGGTGCCATCCATTTCTCCGAGCCTGCACAGCGGACAGGGGATAAGGGCCTCAAGCCTGAGATGATGTATCTTGAGCTGCAGATGCACGGGGAAAAGTGCAAGGAGAAGATCGAAGCTCTTGGCATCCGTCCGGGAGACCCGATCATCCTTAACCGCCCGATCAAAAAAGGATTCTCTGACGATACTTACTACGGAGCCTATCTCGATAATGGCTTAGGATGTTTTGTGGTGGCAGAAATTGCTAAGATCTTGGCAAAGTCTCCGCTCAAAAACCTGCGTCTATTCTACACAATTGCAACGCACGAGGAGATCGGTCGTTTTGGTGCCACCGCGATTGCGGGCGAGCTTAAGCCTGACATTCTGATCGGTTCTGACGTCAATCACGACTACGATGCCGCTCCGGGTATTGGTGCTAAGCGCATGAACCCACTTGCTATGGGTAAGGGCTTTAGCCTGACTAACGGCTCGATCACCAGTGAGTATCTCAATACCTTAATTGAGAAAGCCTGCCAGAAAAACAAGATTCCCTATCAGGTTGATTTTTCTGGCCGTGACACTGGCACGGACGCGATGGCAGCTTCCTTGGCTGGGGTGGACAGTGCCTCAACTTCGATTGGTTTCCCCATTCGGAACATGCATACGATTTCAGAAACTGGCCATACTGCGGACGTGCTTGCTGCGATCCACGGCATGGTGGAAACTTTTAAAGCCATGGATCAGATGAACCGCGGCAAGGGCATTCGCCGTGATGATCTGAAGAATGGTCATCCACGATTGGATGACGCCAAGACGCTGTAGGCCGGCCAGGCTATAACACCCTGTAGCTTATTCGACGGTGACGCTTTTTGCTAGGTTGCGCGGTTGGTCGATGGAGCAGCCCCTGATTCTGGCGATGTGGTAAGAGAGCAGCTGCAGGGCAACAGCGGCCGGAATCACGGAGCTATACTGCGGGCAGGAAGGGATTTCAATGACGTGGTCACAAGCGGCGCGTGCTTCCTCGTCGCCCTCGGTGATGACACCGAGAACCGGTGCGCTACGTGCCTTGCACTCGGCCACGTTGCTAAGGGTTTTTTCCTGTCCAGGTCCCTCGTTGAGCAGGGCGATCACGGGCATGGACTCTTCTAAAAGGGCAATCGGTCCGTGCTTGAGCTCGGCTGCGTGGTAACCCTCAGCGTGAATGTAGGAGATTTCCTTGAGCTTGAGCGCACCTTCTAGTGCAACGGGATACATGTAGCCGCGTCCGATAAAGAAGGCATTATTGTAGTGTGCATAGTGTGCTGCGACTTCAGCGATCTGATCATTGGTTTTGAGAACCGCCTCCACCAGCTCGGGGATGCGTTCGATTTCTTTGGCTATTTTCATGCCTTGCTCGCAGGATAAGCGATGGGCACGGGCAAACTTGAGGGCGATCATCAGTAGGGTAGAAACCTGGCTGGTGAATGCCTTGGTGGAGGCCACACTGATCTCTGGCCCGGCGTGTAAATAGATACCTCGGCTGGTTTCCCGAGCGATGGTTGACCCAACAACATTGACAAGAGCGGCAACGAGGGAGCCTTTCTCGACAGCCTCACGGACCGCAGCGAGGGTGTCAGCTGTTTCTCCAGACTGGCTGATAGCAAGTACCATGTCCCGGCTGCCCACGATGGGATTACGATAGCGGAATTCGGCAGCTTGCTCGACCTCGGCGGGAATGGCGGCAAAGTCCTCGACAGCATATTCACCAATCAGTCCAGCATTCATCGAGGTGCCACAACCGACAATGAGCAGACGCTGGATGTCGACGAGTTCGCGCGGACTGAGGTTGAGCCCAGAGAGGATGGCAGTGCCTCGATTGAGGTCGATGCGGCCGCGGATGGTATTACTGATCGCTTCTGGTTGCTCAAAGATTTCTTTAAGCATGTAGTGCTCATAACCGCCTTTTTCCGCGGCGCCTGGTGACCAATCAATTTCTGATGGTGTGCGTGAGACGGCACCTTTATCTAGGCTTCGGATATCTACCTTGCTGCCCTCAATGCGGGCGATGTCATTATCGTCAAGGTAGATGGCTTGGCGTGTGTAGGTGATGATGGCGGAGGCGTCTGAGGCGACGATGGTTTCATCATCACCGAGGCCAATGACGATGGGCGAGCCACTGCGAGCAACAACCAGCACGCCGGGTTCATCCTTGGCCATGCAGGTAATGCCATAGGTACCTTCGACTTCCTTGAGAGCGGTGGTAACGGCTTCTAATAAGTCGCCTTGATAGAGGGACTCGACTAAATGAGCAAGGACCTCTGAATCCGTATCGGATTTGAAGGTATGTCCCTGTGCCTTGAAACGGTTACGCAGATCGTTGTGGTTTTCTATGATGCCATTATGGACGAGAACCACGCGGCCTTCATTGCCCTCGTGCGGGTGGGCGTTGAGTGTGGTGGGTGGTCCATGGGTGGCCCAGCGGGTATGGGCGATTCCAGTATGTGCTTCAGATAGCATGCCGTCTTCTTGCTCGACGATCTCAGCTAGGCCAGCAACCTTGCCGCTTTGTTTTCTGATCAGTATCCCATCGTCGCTGGTGACGGCGAGGCCAGCCGAGTCATAGCCACGGTATTCAAGTTTTTTAAGTCCGCTGATGAGAACGGGCATCGCTGCTCGTTTGCCTGTGTATCCTACTATTCCGCACATAATGGTTAGATTTTTGTAATGATGATTGGGTGATTAAGTGATGTCTCGCTTTACCGTTTGGTTCGGCAGGGTCTGTGAGTTGGGGCCAAGTTTACGCCCAGGGTAGATGGCGGTCAGAATGCCGGTGTGGCTACCGTCACCAACGACGGTACCGAATTTCCTGCGGCCGGTATCGACAAGTGAATCACGAACTCGAGAGAGGTGGTTGGTTCCATCATGGCGCAGGTTCGAGGTGATGGTTCCGGCGCCAAAGTTGACATCGTTGCCAATGACGGAGTCGCCTACGTAGCTGAGGTGGCCAATTGAGCTGTTGTTGCCAATGATCGAATTTTTAATTTCTACCGCTTGGCCAATGTGGCAGCCGTCACCAATGGTAGTTGAGCCGCGCAGATAGCAGTTGGGGCCAATCTTGCAGTTGTCACCGATGACGACATTGCCCTCAATGACCACACCAGGGAGAATCTTTGAGCCACTTCCCAGATGGATAATGCCATCAATGTGAGCGGCGGGGCTAATGTTTCCCTCGTGCTGAGATTCGCTGAGCTGTGCAACCAGCCTTTCGTTGATGGTAATAAACTCCCATGGGAATTGGATCAGGAAAGACTCCTCGGAGGCGCTTGCTTGAGCTGCGTCTTCGCTGGGGTGATCATCACCTGTCCAAGCCAGGGCTTCACCACTTTTGGAGCGGAGAACGGCGGGAGCTTCAAGTTCACTGAGTCGTTGCCAGTCCTCTTTGGTGACCCAGGCGTTTTCTGGAAGATGAGCATCTTTAAGCCCTTGTGCATACTTGGCCTGAAGATCGTGCAGAGTAGATCCTGCGATGAGCTGATTACCTGCCGATGAGTTTTGGTGTAATGGCCAGAGGTCGAGCTGGTCAGCAGGGTGGATGGTCATGGCAGGGAGGAATAAGAAGGGTGGGTAAGGCCGAGTTTAGGCACCGATGGTATTTTTAATGGCAGTAGCAATGAGGTCTGCTTGGCTTTTTGCAAGTTCTGCATCTGGGCATTCGGTAAGGACGCGAATTTTGCGCTCCGTGCCTGAGTATCGGACAAAGACACGACCTTTGTCTGCAAAGGCGGCTTCGGCGGCTTTGATGGCAGCATCTATTTCCGGCACTTCCTCGGTAGGAGGTTTTTCCGTGACATCAAGGCCGAGAAGAACTTGTGGATAGACCTCCATGCAGTCGGCGAGCTTGGAGAGTGGCTCACCCTTGTCTCGCATCATGGAAAGCAGCATCAAGGCGCTCATGATACCGTCACCAGTGGTGGCGTAGTCAGAATAAATAATGTGGCCTGAGTTTTCTCCGCCAAGGTTGTATCCTTTGTCTCGCATGCATTCGAGCACGTGGCGATCTCCCACTCCCGTGGTTTCCAGCTTGATGCCATCCGCAGCAAGGGCATCGCGCATTCCTAAATTACTCATCACGGTGGCCACCAGTGTATCGCCTTTGAGTTTACCTTGTTCCTTAAGAGCCTTGGCGCAGAGACAGAGAATGCGGTCGCCATCAATGACCTCACCATTTTCATCACAGAAAATAACGCGGTCCGCATCGCCATCAAAGCAGATGCCAACATCGGCTCCGTGTTCCCTGACCATGGCAGCTGCTTTTTCTGGATGTAGAGCACCTACACCCTCGTTGATGTTGCGGCCATCGGGGTGGACAGACATCTGGATGACCTCGGCTCCGAGCTCTTCGAAGATCAGTGGGCCGACGTAGTAAGCTGCACCGTTGGCGCAATCGACCACAATTTTCAGCCCACTTAGGGAATTGGCTCCCACGGCATTTTTGGTGAATTCAATATAGCGCCCCATGGCATCATCAATGCGGATGGCCTTGCCCAGATCGCCTTCTGGGTGGGGGAGGTCATCGGCGAGGATCATTTTCTCAATTTCGAGCTCTAGCTGGTCATTGAGCTTGTAGCCGTCACTGCCAAATATTTTGATGCCGTTGTCCTGGTAGGGGTTATGAGATGCGGTGAGCATGATGCCAGCATCACACCCCATGGAGCGGGTCAGGTGAGCGACGGCAGGTGTCGGTGCTGGGCCGGTGAGCAATACGCGGGAGCCCTCGGAGACCAGCCCGCTGGTAATGGCTGTTTCTAGCATGTAACCGGAGAGCCTAGTGTCCTTACCGATAACCACCTTATGGCGGCCGCCACCATTCGACTGCAGAACACGCGCTACAGCACGGCCTACTCTTAAGGCAACTTCAGGAGTGATCGGGTATTGGTTGGCAATGCCACGAATACCATCGGTGCCAAATAACGTTTTATTCATTAAGAATGATTGATTGTAAGGTTTGGGGCGGCGAACTGCGACGGGGTGAATCTAGAATGCCAACCTGAAATGCAGAAGTAAAGTTAAAGTATCAAGGCCGAGGGGAGCATAACGGAACATCACAAGGATAAGATTTTTTGCGTTAAACAATGATATCCATGAGCTTCTAATGACGAGAGAAACGATTTTATCTTGAAAAATACGACCAGAGTGAAATATTGGTTGTCGTAAATCACCCTATTCATCCTGATATAAAGCTCTTAAATGAGTGCAAAAGCTAGTATCTTTATAGCGAAACCGATGTTATGGGTTATTTTACCTCATTCTTACATCCTTAATAACGAACGATTTACATGAATTATTTTACTAAATGGAGCCTGCTGTTTTCACTGCCCGTAGTGCTTATTACCGAGCAAGTCAGCAATGCCGCAGAATCAGATGCAAAATGGTCTGCCAAGCAACTATCCGAGAAGGAGCTTTTGGCTGCGGCTCGGCAGATCGATATCAGGGTTAAGAAAATCTATGATAAAAAGAATGCCGAGCAACCGGCCGACGCCAGCGATTCGGTGTTTTTGAGGCGTAGTTTTTTATTAGCGGTCGGCCGAATACCGACCGTTGAAGAAGCCCGTGTTTACCTAGAATCTGATGATCCCAATAAGCGGGTCTTACTCGTTCGCTACCTGATGAACTCGAAGGGATATCAAAGCCATATGAGCAACTGGCTCGTTGACATGCTGCGTGTTCAGGAAAATTTCCAACGTCGCTATTCTGCGGCGCCCTACATGGACTGGGTGCGGCAGGCTGTGGCAGATAACATGCCTTTTGATGTTCTGACACGTGAGTTGCTCTCTGCCGAAGGCATGTTGTGGGAGAATGGAGCCGTTGGTTATTACATCCGAGACAAAGGGATGCCGTTGGACAACCTATCCAACACCATGCGTCTCTTCTTAGGTACTCGCATGGAGTGTGCACAGTGTCATGATGACCCCTTCAATGATTGGGAAAGAATGGACTTTTTCCGACTCGCCGCATTTACCAATGGACAGGGTGAGATCAACCGCCACGTTTACAACCCAATATGGAATAAAATAAGAAAAGAAAATGAGCGTGGAACACCACTTTATAATTTATACGATTTTATTGGTAACAATATTTATTATTCCACCTTGTCAGGTCCGGGTAAGGGCCGAATCAAGCTGCCAAATGATTACCAGTATAATGATGGTGATCCAGGAGAGATGATCGCAGCCAAAACACCTAAAGATCATTCCTTTGCCAAAGGCTTGAAAATGTCTGACAGGAAGGATGCTGAAGATGGCAGAAAGAATTTTGCAGAGTGGGTTACTAATTCTCAAAATGATCGTTATGTGACGACCATTACCAACCGTATGTGGAAACGCATTGTTGGCACTGGGTTGTATGAGCCTGTCGATGAATACATCGACCCTCGTGAGCACACATCACCCGAACTGACCCGCCACCTCACAGACCTCATGCAGGATTTGGATTATGATTTGCGGGCTTTTCAGCAAATTCTAATGCTCACTAGGGTTTATGCGTTTGCCTCGTCTGAGCACGAGCTCATGCCTGGAGAAAAACCTATCTTTGACGGTCGTAAAATTGACCGAATGAGCGCTGAGCAATATTGGGACTCTCTCGTCACTTTAGTCGCTGGTAACCCAGATAAATTGCCAACTCGCGGAAAGTCTCAGTATGTCAAGTATGGCAAGGCTAAGCTTGATATGCAGACACTTCAAAGTGAAATTATAGCGATCAAAGACCCCGAAGAATTTAAAAAGTATGCCGACAAATTATTCGATCGTGTGCAAAGCGGGGAGACAATTGGGCCTAAGGCTAAGTCGATGGAGAAGATGGAGAAGGATATGAGCATGGAGATGATGTCCAAGACCAACAACGGTGGCGCCTTGAAAGGTATTGCACGAGCATCCGAGCTGCGTTCACCGGCACCTAATGGTCACGTTTTACAAATGTTTGGTCAGTCAGACCGACTGTTGCTGGACTCGGCCATCAAAGAAGCCAACACCACTCAAGTATTATCAATGATGAATGGTGCTGTTGAGAAGCTTGTGGTCGCCAATCGTGATGCTCATATCTACGAGCTTTCTGAGGGCAGTGTGAAGGACCGCATCCGTGCTCTTTTCTACGGGATCCTATCTCGCGCGCCAAGCGAGAGCGAAATGCAGCTCATGGAAACCGAAGTTGAGGAGCGAGAAAGAAAAGGCTACCGCAACATTGTCTCAGCTTTAATCAATTCTCGGGAATTTATTTTTGTCCCATAACCCACATTTATTGTTAGCAAATCAACCCAACCTACAAACTTATGAAATCTGATCTTAATAAAACGGATGAGCTGACTCGTCGTCAGTTCATGGCAAACGCTGCTAAAACTTATCTTGGCGTAGGACTCTCCCCGATGTTGGGAGCCAGTTTGGCAGGCAAGGCCATGGCCCAGACGGGTGGCAAAAGCCAACCAGCTGAAGCAGTTATCTTTCTCAATATGTCGGGGGGAATGAGTCACATTGACACCTTTGATGTGAAGCCTGGAAATAAAGAAATTCAGGGCCCAGTGAATGCCATTGGAACGAGTGCGGATGGGATTCAAATCAGTCAATATTTACCCAAAACAGCAGCGGTCATGGACAAGATTTGCGTGATTCGCTCAATGAGTAATCAGAATGGTGACCATTTTCGTGGTCAATATATGCTGCATCGAAATTATGCGCCTCGTGCAACGATTACGCACCCGACAGTGGGCGCATGGGTGATGAAGGTTAAAGGGCGTAAAAATAAAGACATTCCGGGGTTTGTCACCGTTGGCACGAGTGCTGGGCATGCTTCTCCTGGATTTTTTGGGGTAAAGTATGGAGGCATTCCATTGGGTAGACCTGACGAAGGCTTAAAAGACAGCACGATCGCAGGGTCGGTAAGTGTTGAAGACTTTGATCGTCGCCTGAAGCTGGCCGATGCATTGAATAAGGAATTTCATAGTAAGCATCACAATACCGAAGCTCTTGCTTACGACGAGCTCTACGATGAAGCCGTTCGCCTAATGAAGAGTGAAGACCTCAAGGCCTTTGATATCAGAGATGAGCCCAAGGCAGAGCGTGAAGCTTACGGTGAGCACGCCTTTGGACAGGGCTGCATGTTAGCAAGGCGCCTAGTGGAACACGGTGTCAGATACGTTGAAGTGGGCTTAGGCGGTTGGGATACTCACTATGATAACTTTACGGCTGTAGAGGCTCGCTGCAACGTTTTAGATCAGGCTTATGCCAATCTATTAATCGACCTTGAAGCAAAAGGACTTCTTGATACGACGATTGTTGCCTTGAGCACTGAATTTGGTCGAACACCAGAAATTCACGGCGATCGCAAAAACGGTAGGAACCACCATCCGCGTGCCTACAGTTCATTGTTAGCCGGTGGTGGCATCAAAGGTGGCATGGTATACGGCAGCACCGATGCTGATGGTAACAGCGTTAAAAAGGACAAGGTTTCAACCGAGGATTTCAATGCTACGATAGCACATGGTATGGGCATTGATACCACTAGTGTCTTGCTCTCACCATCAGGTCGCCCCTTCAAAATTGGGGGTAAAGATGGAAAGCCAGTCAAGAGTCTCTACTCATAGAGCACAAAATTCACCATTTTTCACTTGTCAGCACAGTCGGGGAGACGTAAGAACTCCCCGCCTCGCAAGAGATGCTGGCCGAGCTAACCTCCGGTCAGGATAAAACCTTAGGATAAAACATT